>Ga0209557_1001169_pt1 | contig 14848 bp, 14 predicted proteins | sample SaaInlV_120m_DNA_4_FD_184672 | JGI IMG/M metagenome (GOLD analysis project Ga0209557, IMG submission 184672) | Marine microbial communities from expanding oxygen minimum zones in the Saanich Inlet - Saanich Inlet SI074_LV_10m_DNA (SPAdes) (version 2) | ecosystem: Environmental > Aquatic > Marine...
GTTGAGTGTCAAACAACTCGTTACTATTGTTGCTTGTGAAAACGGAGAGACTCAAGTTAAGGTGCTTCCACCTAAGAAAGAATTCTTTATGAAACTAATGAGTTATATCTCGGAGTATCAAGAACAATATGGACAAAAAACAATTATTAGAGGATAAATTTATGACTGCTGCGAGATTCTCGCAGGAGGTGGAGAAGATTGCTTTACACAATCCCGATATGAATTATATTGATTCGGTTATCCACTACTGTGAGTTAAATGAAATTGAAGTAGATACTATCAATAAATTGATTAGTAAACCACTCAAAGAAAAGTTGCGTCATGACGCGCAGGAACTTAACTTTATGAAAAAAACAAGTCGTGCCAAATTGATGTTAGTATGAGCTTCTTTCAATCAGAATTAGTCCGTGGTGACATCCAAGAGATGATGGAACTACAGCAGTTTTGTTTCAGATCTGCAATGAATTTTGTCCTCCTTGATGATGAGAGGAAGATGGATTACTTTGATAAACTTGAACTGCTAATTGACAAACAAAAAACTTTCTACTTTCGTATTAAGTTAAGTGACGATCCCGAGGCAGTCTCTGTACTAGAGACCATGAAGCAGGGTATAGTAATGCTTGGTGCTACACCAGGCACCAGCGTCGAGCAAATGTTTGACGAGTTGAGTGAGAGAATCCAAACGTTGAAAGACAAACTCCAGAGTGGCACAGAGGGTTGACGCCCGACTCTGTGCCTGTTATAATGACTAAGTGATAGGGTATCACACAAACCAAATCCAATCCAATCCAAAAAAATCTATGTCTTTTTCAGACCTTAAGCGTAAATCCCAGACCAACTTTGACTTCCTACAAAAGGAATTAGAGAAATCATCCAGCGGTAAGAACGTTGATGAACGTTTCTGGAAACCAGAGGTTGACGCTTCTGGAAATGGATACGCTGTTATCCGTTTCCTCCCTGCCCCTGATGGAGAGACCCTCCCTTGGGCGAAACTATACTCCCACGCCTTCCAAGGTATTGGTGGTTGGTATATTGAAAACTCTTTGACTACACTCAACGAAAACGATCCTGTTGGTGAAGTAAACCGCCGTCTCTGGAATAGCGGTGCTGATGAAGACAAAGAGACTGCTCGTAAGCAGAAGCGTAAGCTTCAATACTACAGCAACATCTATGTTGTGAAGGATCCTAAGCACCCTGAGAACGAAGGCAAAGTCTTCCTCTATAAGTATGGCAAGAAGATCCATGACAAGATCCTCGCTGCTATGCAACCTGAGTTCCAAGATGAAGAGAAAGTAAACGTCTTTGATCTGTGGGAAGGTGCTAACTTCAAACTGAAGATCAAGAAGGTCGCAGGATACTGGAACTACGATAGTTCTGAGTTTGATAATGTCTCTGCTCTCAGTGCTGATGATGACGTGCTGGAAGCAACTTGGAAGCAAGAGCATTCCCTTGAAGCATTCACTCACAAGGATCAGTTCAAATCATATGCTGACCTTGAGAAGCGTCTGAATATGGTGCTTGGTATCACTCAACGTGCTGCTGTTCCTACAGTAGACAGCGAAGAGTATGAACCAGTCGCTGCTACTGGTGGGTTCAATGACTCTGACATCACCCCTCAGTCATCGTTCCGTCAGCAGATGAATGCTCCCTCTCCCGTCAAGGAAGAGGCAATCGTTGAGGATGACGACGCACTGTCATACTTCGCACGTCTTGCTGAAGAGTGATTAAGTTTCTTTGGAAAGGTCTGAATCACCCAGTTACTTATCTAAACCTTACGTTTGTTGGGATGCTGTTTGTGATTCAGTTCGTGCATACTAAAGCACACCTTACTTTAGAAACAGACGTTCACGGTCATGCTTACAGAGTGTTGAAAAAGAATCCAAAACTAGCAATACCTTCTTGCTACAAATTGGGTTTTTCAAAACGGTAAAACTGGGAAAATTTTTCTAGCATTTTTTTGACTGAAAAAGTCAACCAGTTTTCTTTAGACGCTGACTAATATAGTTGGCGTCTTTTTTGTATAAATTTCTCTTTCTAAAATCATCTACAAAAGATCTAAAGTATGATGGTTTTAGAATATAAATTTGTCTTTTCTTTTCATTCTCTGCATTAAACCACTCAGCAACGGTAACGGGACGACAAATCTCGTTACCGTTTTTTTGTTTCACACCACCATTGATATTTAATTTGTGTACTTTATTGTAGAAAGTTTCATCTACATGTATACCAGCTGGGTATTGTGCTATTTTATATGTTTCGTAGTGATGAATAGTTCCATACGGATCACTATACTCTGACTCTAATACTGATGTTAGTTCTACATTAGTTAAAGGCCAATCATACTGAGCGTTCACCATATTATTTGTGATTAGTACAACCCAATCATAAAAAGGATTACCATATGCATTATTAGCAATGACATCTGCTCTTTCCCCATCTCTGATAGTATACTCTTTAAAGAATACTGCATAAGAAAATACATCTTCATTCACTTTATATCTACGAAAGAAATTCTTCGCAGTTACAAAATCAGATTCTGAAAAAGGATAACTGATAGGTTTTTCATCGTACTCGATGTTTGGAACTAGTGAAAAGTACATCAGTAATTCTCTACCTCGCTTGAGAAAATGAGTTTGGTTTCTTGGAATGATAATGACAATTCGATGGCAACCATACTACCATCACCATATGTAGCATAGGTTCCATCAGGTGTGTAGTTAATATCTACTGATGTTATAGCACACATTTTATATTGTGGGACATCTGTATTAGGACTCCCACCTCTCATAAAATTGACCTTACATACGCTAGGAACTTTGATGAAGTTATTTGCATCATTTTTGTTTCCAATACCAAGCAAAGCAATGTCACTTCCATTTCCAAAACTAGGCAACATTGCTTTTCTAAATTGGTTGATGATTTCTTTTATACTTCCTGCTTCTGTTTTGTTTCTAGGAACTAGTTTGAATCTTAGTTGAAAATTTCTAAGATCAATACCACCAAATAGTAACTCAACGTTTGGGTTTAGGATAACACCACGGAGACCACCAAAGATATCATTATTTGAAATTTGTTCTCCAGTAATTTTACTAATTACACTACCGATTGTTTTTCCACCTGTATTATGAATTCCCATGCTAGCAGCATCACCTGTAAAGTTTAATGAGTTCTGGACTAGTTGTCCAAAATCTGTAGACCCAAACGATGCCATCGCATCTCTACCGAGATTACTGAATGCTTTACCACTCCAGTTTGCTTTATAACCAGTGGAAATATCTTCTGGCATATAAAGTGCTACTGTTTTTAAACCTTTAGTAGTTTCCTCATAAAAACTAGCGTCAGTAGAACTTTGGTTGTAAACATCTAGAGGTTTGTTGGCATCTTTCGTTGCTCCTTTGTTTATACCCTTAAATGGTGGTTTGTAATCATAGAATTGAAATAGAACATAATCTGATTCTTTTGTTGCAGCAACCTTTTCCGGGTATCGTAATGCACTAGATGCAGAACTTAGAGGAGGATATCCGAGTTTTTTATATCCTGTTGTTTTCTTTTTAGCAGCTGCGTTTGCTTGTCTTGCATCAGGCATTACTCAGACATCTCCTTAGACTTTTTATTTCCATATCCTTTAATCATTCTTTGACCTGAGATTTTATCGTAGAATTTGTCATCGGTTTCTTCCCATACAATCTTTTTATCGATAGGGAAAGTCCTTCCATTAACATCTTTCACAAAATCCTCGGTTGGCAAAAGAATAGAGGTGTCCCATTCTGTTGACGCAAGGTCAAGATATAATCCGTCTACATGACTACTCAGATATTTATGGAAACATACCTTAGGTATATCAACTCTACCCTGCATTAATTTCTTTGTAACGATCAATCTTTTCTTTGGAGACAGGTAGTGTAAGTTAGCACCCCAAAATTCATGCTTTCCTGGTGCTTTAAAACAATACACTAAAGGGAATCTATCATAGTAAGGCAGATGCTTCATCTTTGCCTTATACTCAAACATATACAGATGACCTGCTACTGCATATCTACGCAGTTCATTCTTGTCTTGTTCTTTGACAGCACCAGCACGATCTTTACGTTCGTCTAGAATATATTTACTAAAATTCTTTTTATATTTACCAGCTTCTGCTTTTACTGCAGAACGATACCAAGTTAGAGATTTCTTTTCTCCTCCTGTAGAAGCACTCACTCTTTCAAATAATGTCTTGTATCCTGGGTCCTTATTTGTATTATTACGTTGGACTGACGCAAATCCGGTTGCCATTTTAGACTCCTAAGTGATCTTCGGTTAGTATTAAGAAGTTCATCTGCCTGTCTTCACAATACTCTCTCGCAGCGGACCATTTAGTTTGGTTCTTTACATAAGTTAGTGCGGCATTACGATAGGCAGCAGTTTTTTTATTTTTCTCATTCGGTGGTTGAGTTTGCTTTTTGGGTTTGATCTCAATAATATACTTAGTAAGTTTGCCACTCTTTTCTTTTACTTTAATGTAAAAGTCAGGGAAATATCGTCTTACTTTACCATCAGGTGCGCGATAGGGAATAATTATCTCTTCGCTACCCCATTCAATTATTGAGGGATTGTTATCGCAGAACACCATGAACTTACGTTCCCACAGTGACCTATAAACTATGTTTGAAGGATTGCCACGGTACTTAGTAGGATTTACAGGTCTGTAAAAACCAGAGTACGCCATAAATATAGAAGGACCAACATAGGTATTTAGCGTGTCAATTAATCGCTTCTTAAGCACTATTTCAAAACAAGGTGGTATGTCTTATGCCAATAACTTTGTTGTGAATTTTTTGGATCCACCAGTAGCTCATGATGGAGAATTGGTGGAGTTTTTCTGTGATGAAGCTCAGTTGCCAAACGTAAATACTGCTGAGGGTTCGATGAATGGATTGTATGTGGGATCAGGACAACTAAAGTATCCACATACAAGAGTTTTTACTGAAGTACAGTTGGGATTTTTATTAGACGCAAATTTAGAAATTTTAAAGTTTTTGAATAACTGGCATAATTTTATTTTTAATGAACCAGAGGGATCTAATGACGAGTTCTTTAGACCTACTAATAGAACAAATAGACTTTCGTATATGGATTCTTATACGTGTAATATCTTAATTCAAAAAACCGAGACTGGACCTAATAGCACAACTCAGAGAAATCCAATGACATATGTTCTTGAGAGAGCATATCCATATGCTATTGATGCTGTTCCACTTCAATTTGGATCGACACAAGTAACCAAAGTAACAGCTCAGTTTAGTTACATGCGTCATTACACAATTAATACTGACATAACAAATGTAAAAGATGCTATAATTCCTGCTGGTGGTGTGTTAGTTGGTGAATCTCAAATTGGTCCTAATATATGGCAGCAAGAGTGGTTGCTTCCCAATGGTAAAATTATTAAGACACAAGGACCCAAGAAAGGAACTGGAACTCAACCAACAATTCCGCCTACTACGGTACCAAAAAAAGGTCCCGTTCCAATAGAAGTAATTCCGGCCACCTGAAAATTGATTTTTCAATTCTGTAAAAGTGGGAAAATTTTTCCTGCTCATTTTTGAGTCTAGAGGTCGCGCTAAATATTAATATGATATGATCTAAACATAATGGCATTACCACAAGTTGTTCTTCCAACCTATGAGTTGGAAATTCCTTCTACTGGCAAAAAAGTCAAATATCGTCCATTTGTTGTAAAAGAAGAAAAACTTTTATTGTTGGCATTAGAAACAGAAGACGAAAAGCAGATTGAAGATGCTGTGAAAACTTTATTGAAAGGTTGTATTCAATCAAGACTTAAAATTGAAGATTTGGCAATTTTTGATTTAGAGTACATTTTTCTTCAAATTCGTGCGGTGTCTGTTGGTGAAATTGTTGATCTCAAGGTCACTTGTAGAGATGATGATACGACACAAATTAAATATTCAATTAATCTTTCTGAAGTAAAAGTAACTAAACCAGAAGGATATTCTAACAAAATAATGTTGACTGATAGTTTGGGTGTTATTATGAAATATCCTTCTTGGAACGAATTTGTCACTGGATCGATTATGGGACAATCTCCAAGTGTATCAGGAATTGTTGATATTATCGCTAAATGTATCGATCAAATTTTTGATGGGGAAGATGTGTATGATAGTTCAACTACAACAAAAAAAGAATTCACGCAATTTATTGAAAATTTGACAAATTCTCAATTTGAGAAAATTCAGCAGTTCTTTGATGACTCTCCAAGATTAGAGCATAAATTTACTTTGACAAATCCTAATACGGGAGTGGAAAATGAATTTGTTATCATGGGATTATCAAATTTTTTCGGATAGCACTCTTCCATAACTCTTTGGAAGGGTATTATAAAACTAATTTTGCTTTAATGCAGCATCATAAATATAGTTTAAGTGAAATTGAAAATATGATGCCTTGGGAGAGGCAGGTTTATACCAGTCTTTTGATGCAACACTTAGAGCAACTCAAACAACAGCAAGAAGCAGCTAAAAAGTAATGGCACACGGTTTTCTATCATATCAAGATACTAGGGGTGAAGTAGATTACCTCGGAAAAATCGGCAGAGCTATAAAAGAGCGATTAAAGAAAAATGGAAAAAAGGACAAGAAAGGTTCTGGTAATGTAGAATTTAAAGACACTCCAGATGGAGTTGAACCAGTAAAAACCTCCAAACCTCCTTCTGAGGAAAAACAGCAATCTTCTGTAGGTGGAGGTCTGCTAAAAGGATCTGGATTATCTAAATTAACAGGATCATCACCGAAAGCTCTTGGATCAGGTGCTGCTGCTGTAACTCCTGAAGTAATGGGAGGAGCAATATCTAGATTTTCAAGAAAACCAGGAATTAATGCTGGTGATGATGTTTTTGATACAACTGCTACTAGAATTGGTGAACCAGCAGGATCTTTACAGGGAGTTGGAGAACTTATTGTAAAGTCAAATAATAATATTGTTGAAGCTGTAATGGGTCTTCAGCAAGTCACAGTACGTGTTATTGGTAGTGTAGAGAATTTAGGAAGATTACAGGCTGCTATTGCTGACAAGCAAATGCAGCAACAGATGTTACTTGCTACAAGAGCGGAAGTATCAGCAGAAAAGAAAGCACTCGCAGCTGGATCTGATTTTTCGAGTGGTATTACAGCAGATGGCGCTGGTCAAGGACCTAAAAAAGGTGGTGGATTTACCCAGATACCTGGTTTGGGTGGTATGCTGGGTGGTATGCCAAGACTACCAATGGGAAGAGGTGGTGGTCCTTTAGCGAGGAGAGCAGGAACGCGAGCAGCAACTAGAACAGGAGCAAGAATAGGAGCAAAAGGTGCTACTAAAATTGGAGCAAAGGCACTAGGAAAGGGTCTTCTTAAAAAAATTCCTCTTATTGGATTGGGAGCTGGTCTACTATTTGCTGCTGAGCGAGCAATGGCGGGAGACCTTACTGGTGCTGCTTTAGAGGCAGCATCTGGTGCTGCTGGTACTATTCCTGGATTTGGTACTGCTGCTTCTGTGGGCATCGATGCTGCTTTAGCAGGGCGTGATATGGGTTTGACTCCATTTGCTAAGGGTGGTGTACTTACAGGTAAAGGACCAGTCAACGCACTGATGGGTGAAGCTGGTCCTGAACTTGTCCAGCCATTAAATGATAAGACGTACCTCAAAATTGGTGAAGGTATTATGGAGGCACAGAAAAGGAATAAAAGAGAAAGTGCCAAGAGAATGGCAGAAGGTTTATCAGAATATTATGATAAGCAAAGCGGGTGGGAAAAGTTCATGGACGCAATTAAGGGACTTATTATGGGAACTCCCTTCCTGAGAAGGTTTTTTAAATTCAATGAGGACACAGACGGTGATGGTGATAGAGTAATTGCTACTGGCGGTACATCTGCTGATACTCTCTTTGAAACTATTTCTGGCGGTGAAGGTGGTATTAATTCTGTAAATAGAGGATCAGCTAATGATACTCCTGGTGGTGTTAAGTCTATTTTGGGCAAAAATTCCAATGAACTTACAGTCGATGAAGTTGATTCAGCACAAAGATCGGGTAAGATTTTTGCGATTGGAAAATTTCAAATTACTCCAGTTGCGATGCCTGGGTTTAAAAGTTATTTAAAAAATCAGGGAATTGATACCTCCAAGCAAAAATTTGATGAAGAAACCCAAAATAAGTATAGACAGTATGTTATTAATGTAAAACGTCCAAAAGTTGGAAAGTTTTTACGAGGTGAAGGAGGTGTTTCTCTACAAGACGCACAACTGGCATTAGCAGCAGAATTTGCTTCTGTTGGTGTTCCTCGTGACATGAGGAAAGGAGAATTTAATGGAACATGGCCGAAGAGAGATATTAAAAAGGGAGAAAGTTTGTATTCTGGAGAAGGCAATAATAGTGCTAGTATTAGTCCAGAAGTAATTGGTGAATCTTTAACCAAGGAAAAAACTAAACTTGAAAGTGCTTCAGAAAGTCCCATTCCTCCTCCTTCTCCAGAAGGTGAAGATGATGAAAAGGATAACAAGGAAGAAGCTTCTAAAGAAGATTGGACTAGAAAAATGTCCAGCTTTGGGTTTAATCCACAGAAAGATGGTAGAAGTTACTTAAATCTTGGAAATGGTGTATATGCTAGTATTGTACCAGCAGAAGGTGATGGTTATCGATGGCAAATCTACAAAAATACTTGGGATGGAAGAAATGAATATGAGACAGAAGGTGCAAATGAATCACTTAGACCAGCTCTGGAAGCAGCTGGCAAGAAATATATGGATCAGCAGAAACTAAAACCAGATGAAGTAAAACCATTAAATCCAGGAGATCAAGCAGCTGCGATAAACACTGCTTCGACGCAACTGGTGGCATCTGCTGGGGGTACTACAATTATTAATAATTTTCCTGCTTCATCTGATAATTCTTCTTCTGGAAACTCGCCAAAAGGTGTTGCGGCAGGTATTACTATGACTGACACAGGTACGGATAGTTACAGTTCTATGCGTATTGCATCAATAGGATCGATAGGATAATGGGAAAATTTAAATCAAATACAGATTTTCGTTTAAAGAGCGTTCTAGTGTTTCCTAACGATGGAAGAAAACCATTTGAAGTTAAACAATTAATAAATTCGTTTTCTTATGTGGAGAACATTTTAACTCCTTACATAGCAGCGAATATGGTAGTTGTTGATAGTGGTGGTTTGCTATCTGGTTTGCCTCTTCAAGGTGGAGAAGGTGTTGAAGTATCCGTAGAATCAAATTCTTTAGAAGAACCAATTGTTTACAAAATGTCTATCTGGACTATAGCTAACGGATTTAAGAGACAACAAAAACAAGCTTATACAATTGGTTTAATTTCTTCAGAAGCATTGATTAATGAAGTTACTAGAGTTAATAACCCATTATCAGGAAATCCAGAGAGTATTGTAGTAGATTTATTGAGGAATGTCTTAAAAACACAAAAAGAAATATACGCAGAATCATCAAAATTCGAGACAAAGTTTATTCCAAACAGAAAAAGACCTTTTGATCTCATCACTACACTAGCGTTGAAAAGTGTTTCTCTTAAAGCATCTTATACTTCAACTAATAGTTCAAATAAAAACCAATCAGAACAGCAAATAAAGGGAACTGGTGGATTTTTCTTTTGGGAATCTGTGCGTGGATATAATTTTTTTGCTGTTGATTCTTTATGTGCTGATAAAGATAGCGATTTGAAGTCTGAAAAACTAGATAGTGAACCTTGGGGTCCCTATGTCGAAAGTATTGGCAACCAAGATGATGGTGCTGACGACAGATTTGTAATTTATGAATCCGCATTTGGATCTGAAATTAATTTATTACAATCTTTGAGAAAAGGAAAATACTCATCTATGATGGTATTCTTTAATCACTCTACAGGACAGTACGAAGAGTATGTTTACAGGATTACAGATAGTTATAAAACCATGGCACATCTCGGAGGACAAGAAGGAATTACTTTGATTCCCTCAAATCAGATTGAATTATCCGATTATCCGAGTAGAATTATGTCTGTGGTTTTAGATCACGAATCATGGTATAACGGACCAAAACCTGCCTCACCAGATCCAAATGATGGTGGTACAGATCCAACTAAATTTGCTGATTGGCAGAAATTTTATATGGCACAATCTACCGCAAGATATCAACTATTAAATAATCAACAATGTACTGTTGTTGTTCCTGGCAATTCGCAAATTTGTGCTGGGGATAAAATTGATATTAGATTGATAAACAAATTGCCTGATAATCAATCCCGTAAAGACCCATATGATCCAGAGAGTAGTGGACTTTATTTGGTACGAGAAGTTTGTCATACGTATGATACTACTTCTGGAACAAATGGTAAATTCACAACTACTCTTAGATTAATGAGAGATTCGTATGGTCTAAAAGACAGACCGTCAAACCACGGCACTAAATAAAAACGTAGAAGCAATTACTTATGGAAAATATCGAAGCCCACATTGCTAAGGATAAAGAGATCCTTGACAATCCTATGACTTCTCCTAACCAACGTCGTCATATTGAAGGCGAACTTCATGAATTAGAGGATTATGTAGAACATCACAAAGAAGAAATTGAAGCAGGAGATCATCATGATCCCTCGTCATTAGAACTATATTGTGATCAGAATCCATCAGAACCAGAATGTCTAGTATATGATGATTAATTAATATGGACCAGTTATTATCACAATTAATACCAACTCAGCGCATCGGATCCGATGGGTTTAATTGGTGGGTGGGTCAAGTCGAACAAACTGCCAGAGACGAAAAAAAGAACAAAGGTGGTTATCGTTACAAAGTTCGTATCGTAGGAGATCATCCTAAAAGTAAGGAGATCCTTGATACGAAAGACTTGCCATGGGCAAATGTGATGATGCCAGTCAATGTACCATTCATGCCTGGTAATGTTGGCGGGGGACATTCGCAACTTATTAAGGGATGTTGGGTTATCGGTTTCTATATGGATACCGAGAAACAAAAACCTATCATTATGGGGTCTATTGGTCCGACTCCTAGTGCTACAACTATTTGTAAAAGTGAGAGAGCAGGAGATTCGGAATCTTTTCAGGCATATACCGAAGTTCTAGCAGCTAAGATAAATCCAGCAACAGACGGACAACCAGTACCAGAAAGTAAAGGTGGTGATGGTCCACCTAATAGTACTACTGGTGCTTTAGATGATGGCACAACAAATGATGAAGGTCCGAGAGTTCCACCAGCGAGTAGAAAGGTTAATGGACAAGATGATGAAAAGTGGTGTCAGTCTGTAGCAGAAAAATGCGACAACGAAGATATTAAAGCAAAGAGTACAATTCTTCTGGGTGAGTTTCTAGCAGAAGTACAAAAAAATAATGGTAACATTGGCACTTATTTGATTAGTCCTGTTAATGGAACTATCAATGAGGGTGTCAATATTGCTAGAAAATACGTCAATAAATTTCAAAAAGTTATTACTGAATTTGTTGCGAGAGTAAAAGGATTTGTAATTGAAAAACTATCTAACGCTGTAAAAGATCTAATTAACGCATTAATATACCCAAATGATACTGGAAATGTTTTAACTCCTGTTACAGAATGGTTTAATAATATACTGAAGGATCTTGGGTGTCAGATGGCAGACCTTGGAGATCGCTTGGCATCATGGTTGACAGATGTATTAATGAGTTATGTCAATCAAATTTATCGTGCTGCAGCATGTCAAGTTGATGCTCTAGTTAATGGTATTCTATCAAAGATGAACTCTTTGATGGAAGAATTACTCTCAAGTGTTCTTGGACCCATTCAAGAGATTTTGGGAGCTATTGCTGGACCACTTAACATTATTGGTGGAGCAATTAGCTTTGTATTAAACCTTCTTGGTATTTCTTGTTCTGGTCCAAATAATGAGTGTGCTAAGTATAAAGCAGTTTGTACTGATGGTGCAAAGAAGGGGGACGAGAAAGATGATAAAGATGATAAAGATTTCCTTGATGATTTATTAGACAGTATTGATAATCTATTCCCTGCTACTGGTGCCGATTATACTCAATTTGTTTGTGCTGACGCATTTACAGGAGAATCATTATCAATTACTACTGTTGGATTTACTGGTGGTATTCCAAAAACAAGAGGTAGAAATACCCTAACTACTCCTTCATCAAAAAAACAAAAAATTTCTTACACTATAGAAGATATTACTGTTACTGAAGGAGCGTCGGCACAATTTGTAGTAAGAAGAACTGGATATACAGAAGTTGCTTCGTCTGTTAAATTTAAAACATTAACTAAAGGAACTGCTACTCCAGGAACTGATTATTTACCAGTAAATGGAATATTAGGTTTTGCTCCTAATGAGACGGAAAAAAGAATTACTGTTAATACTCTATACTCTTTAGAAAGCGAACCCAAAGAAACTTTTTATGTTAACCTAAAACATAACTCTCCATCGGATGGAAGTGGAGTAAGTCTAAATTTCATCAAGAACGTTGGAATGTGTACAATCACAGAACAAAATTTAACACAACCATATAATCCTTATATTCCAAATCCATTAGATCCAATAACTGGTATTGAAGAAACTTTTCCGCCTGATGAAGTTGATATCCCAGGAACTCCAGATGACGACGGTGATAGTGATAATGATGACACACAAGAGTTAATACCATCATATGATGTAATTCCTAACAGATCTACATGTCCCGAGGGTGAATTTATTGTTTATAGTATCAGGACAACAAATGTAGCAAATGGAACTATTCTATATTATTCTTTAACGGGAACTGGTATCACATCTGAAGATATCGTTGGTGGTAACCTAACAGGTCAAGTCGTTATCAATAACAATTCGGGAAAAGTAACAGTTGGAATTGAAGATGATGGTGTTGTAGAAGAAGAAGAGATCTTACGCTTTACTTTAAATCGTACTGGTGCCGCAGTTGATGTGTTGATTACGACGACTGCTGATGGTACTGGTTCCGATGATTTGGGTGATTTTGATGAGGGAGAGGGTGAAATTCCGGAAAATATATATGAAGTATTTAAACCTCCTACAGTAAATCCTGAAAAAGTAATTACTGATCCAGATGGTGGAATTATTGAGATCCCTATTGATAATCCAGGTGATCCTTGGGCAGAACCACCATATGTTTGGATTGGTGGCGAAGGTATTGGTGCTGTAGCAACTCCATTGTTAGACCAGAATGGATTTATTACAGAGATTCGAATTAAATCTTCTGGTTATGGATATAAGAAGAATCTCCCTACTGATGCTAATGTCCGTTGTATTATTGATAGTTTTACTGTATTGACTCCTGGTGTAGGATATACAGAAACTCCCGAGATGTATGTTGATGGAGCACTTGGTATTGCCGAAGCAATCATCAATGAAGATGGATTTGTTATTGGTGCTAGAACTTTGAATAGAGAACTTACATTCGAAGAGTTCCCTGAGATTGTAATTGTTGGTGGTGGTGGGTATGGTGCTAGACTATTGCCATCTTTAGCATGTCTAGATACTGAAGCACTAACCACAGTTGGTGCTACTAAAATTGGAACTGGACGTTACGTTGATTGCCCATAATGACACAAAAACCTGCCGCTAATTATCCAAAAAATATTGCCAAACCTACAACTCCTCCTAAAACTCAGGAGTTAGTTAATGGTCCTAGGTTTAATACATGTTGGAAGGGTCATATGACACGCTCAGAAATTTATGAGCGTATGCTTCCTGATAAACAAACAGCAACTCTAAGAATTGATGGACCTGCTGGCAATAGTGGATTTATAGCAATTCATTCTAGTGGTGCTATCACTCTTGTCACTGGAGAGAGAAATGTAGAGAAAGGTCCTGGTAGTGGAAAATTGTGTATTCACACACATGGACAACAGCAAAAACACGAACAAAGAACTGACATTGAATACAGTGCTGGTGACGATGAAGAAAACCAAGCACTAAACATGATCGCATATGGTGATGTTGTTGAGCAAGCAGTTGGCAGCACACGTCATATCAAAGCACAGAAGATTGTTATTTCAGCATCAGAAGAACTCTTTTTGATTGGAAAGTCTCAAGTATTCATTCAAGCAGGATCTAATGGCGGTGGCACTATCACCATGAATGCTGGTAATGTCGAGAAAATTACCAATAATGATAAGGAAATTATATTAGGACAGAGAATGACCTTTGGTGTCTCAGAAGACACTACAGTACAATTTGATCCCAGAGCAACAATCAATGCTGTTTCTCCTGGTCATGTTAATCATAAGATTCTTGGTGACTACAAAGTATGGGTAGGTGGCGTGGAGCAACATATTATTGCTGGAAAACCACTTTCTATTCCATTTGTAAAGGATAGAACTGCTTCTTATTCGGTTAGGGGTTTGCTTGGAAATATCTCAATGACAGCAGTTGTTGGAGGAGCAGACATTACTACTGGGGCAGCATTTACTGTTGCTGCTGGTGGTGCCGCTACTGTTGCTGCTGGTGGAGCATCTACATTAACTGCTGGTGGTCTGATGACCCTGGCAACAGGAGGTAAGGTTTCAGTTGTTGGTGGAACAGGTGTTGACATTAAGGCTGTTACTACTAATGTTGATATTACAGCAACTGCTGGTAACGTTGATATTAATGGTTTATTAATTTTACTTAACTAAACAATCACGGATACTGATCGTAAACTGGCACAAGGGGGGTTGATTTCTAGACCCGACCCTGATAAATTACTCTTGTAGCAAATCAGGTGAGTGCCGCAACTACTTGCATAACCTGGTTGACGCATCGAGCGTCTTGTGCTATAATAAACTCATGCGATCGGGAGTCGAACCGATCCATCATCTGCGGG
>Ga0209557_1001177_pt1 | contig 14787 bp, 4 predicted proteins | sample SaaInlV_120m_DNA_4_FD_184672 | JGI IMG/M metagenome (GOLD analysis project Ga0209557, IMG submission 184672) | Marine microbial communities from expanding oxygen minimum zones in the Saanich Inlet - Saanich Inlet SI074_LV_10m_DNA (SPAdes) (version 2) | ecosystem: Environmental > Aquatic > Marine...
CCTGCTTGTCTATCACCACGAGCAAATTCGCCTCTGGCCGTGCAATAATATCCACCATTCCATCTACAACTTTTCAATGCTTGGTTATTTTGATTAACTACTTTACCAATAGTATAAGTACCTTGGTGTCCATGAGAAACAAAGTTACCAATAGATAAAGTAGTTTCAGGTGATCTAGTTGGTGGACTTACAAATCTCCATTGTCCCGTAAAACTTAACACTACTGCAGGAGCATAGAAATCACCAGTATATCCAAATTCAACAGAATCTGATGCCGAATCTAAAGTTACAGCAACACCTGCTCTAGGAATAACATTATTATCAGAATCTTTAGTGGTAGAATTGATATACTGACCAGGATTACTAGAAGCAGTGATATACTTACTACCTAAATCTGGTAATTGGAATGTGCCTCCTGTGCCATCTTCTCCAACTTCTTCTAGAGTGGTATCAGATTTTTTGTATATACATTGAGCACCAGTACCCAATACTTCTGCCAACGCTGGAAATTGGTCAGCCTGGAGTATTTGACCTCTACACTTTAAAAATCCTGCAGGACAAAAATTTCTATAATCTTCATCAACAGGAATTAGACCATTGATGTCAGCAAAAAACGGAAAGATAGTGCCTGTTGGTCCACCATGCTTTCCTTTCTCGAAAGAATAAGTTTTCATCTTAAAATGCTCTGATGATGTACGACATCTCTAGTGACGGAGTAGAAGTTTCCACATTAATAGTGCCAAAGTTAACACCTGGAGAACTATTAATCCTAACAGTATTTAGTGCAATATTAGTTCTTAATCCAGGAGAGATAACCTGATATTTTCCATCCATTGTGTAGTTGTTTGGTCCATGTACATGAGGAGCACCTGAAAAAGTGGTATTATGACTTTTACTAGTAAATAAAATATCATTACCACATCTCATATTTCCTGAGCAGAAACCATCACCATCTCTGTAAACAGAAGCGATGGTTTCTGCATATGCAGTAGTAGGGAAGAATCCACCACCACCACCACGAGAAGTCCACCCTGTCCTACTATCAGTACCGTAGGCAAGGTTTCTTCTTAGAGATGCTTGGTTATCAGCTGTAGATACAGCTGTATGCATACCAGGATCTCGCGAGACTCTCCATGCTGATGTTTGACTACAACCAATGTTACACCACCCATTTCTTCCACTGCCACTACACCAAGATGCCCTACTCCCTACAAGAGAATACGAAGTAGAATCTACTGTGGGGTCTCCATGACTATGTGAAGGAAGATGCTCTACACCCAACTCAACTGGATTATAATTTGCGGTGAAAAAATATGTCCCCTCTGATACTTCCATATCATCATAAATTGCTTGAAAACTTACTGCATTTGATATTTCTTCTCCGACTAAATCTAATGTAGAAATCCAAAATGTCTGAGAATTATTACCCGTATCACCATTAGTACCTTTTCCAATAATAGACCAAAATGGGTCATCAGATACAGAATTGGAGAATGGTTTGTGTGCATCTCCTTTGCCTTTCAAGTAATTATAATGACCACCAAATGCATCCATGATACCTGGTTGACCTTGAGTCAATGGTGGCAACTTAAATGTGCTACCAGCAGTGCCTCCATAACTATTACCTATCACTCTGAATAAAATAGGATACTTTGTATTTGCAATTGTAGCGCCATTACATACAGTCCACCCAGCAGGTAATTGACCTTGGTCAGATGCCCATGGGATAATAGCTCCCACAGGCAAACCTTTCATAGACCTTACTCTATTGTATTTTGTTACGTCTGCGAATGCCATTAAGTTAAATCTCCATTAAGAACCAACCTTGCTGCTCACCAGCGATACCGTTGCCATCTGCATCAGTATCACCGACATAGATGAGACCGAAACCAGCATTTGGTGTATTAACAACTAATTCACCGCCGCCGTAGTTAGAAGCACCACCAAGACTACTACCAGTTGCTCCACCTTGAAGTTTAACTCCAAGAGGTGCTCTGACAACTAAATTAACATTAAAGTTAAGTGCCCCACCAACATCAACAACTCTGATTGTGTCACCAGTTAAGGCATCATCTGGAAGACGTAAGACCAGAGTAGAAGAAGGTCTTACGAGATACTGTAGGTTTGATTCAAGTTCGATTGCACTGGAGTCATTGTTACCTTGTGTAGAAACAAAAATTGTCTTTCTACCACCGTTAGCATTATAGAAGTTTTCATGACTAAATGCCTCAATAGAAGCGTCACCTCTAATTCTAAATGGTTTTGCGTTATTCTGACCTAAGTTATTGATGCTTAAGTAGTTATCAGCAACAGAAGGAGAGTTGGTATATGTGCCATGGACAGTAAGAGTTGCACCTGTATTAGCAGATGTTAACTCTCTACCAACCACTGTAGTGCCAAGTTGAGCATCAACAGAGAATCGAGTAGTGAAAGGATTACTACCAGTTTCAGTATTAGCAGAATTTTGTAAAGTGCCAACTGTTAAATCATTACCTGCTCTCAATGTGCCTGCTATCTTGGTATTACCAGTAGCACCTAAGACTTCAAGAGCAATGTTTGTAGCAGCATCCGTCCTACTCTTATCAAAGTTTCCTGTAGCAAAGAAGGAATCCTTAAAGATTTTAAAATCTGCACCGTTATATAGTTTAGTATCACCAGAAGCAGACTCAACGTAGAATTTAGGTAGAGTGCCGTTAGTAATTACAAAGTATTGCTTAGCAGGATTGCTGGTATCCGTATTACCACTTAACTCAATAGAGTTGTGGACTGTTAAGTTACCACCACCTGTAGTCTGTATTGTGGATCCACTAGCAGTGCTACTTTGTATACCAGTCTCATCAGCAAAATTCTGGTCATTTGCTGCATTAATAAATGGTTTTGAAGTATCATAACCAATAACAACGTCACCAGTAACTTGTGTCTGACCAGTTGTTGAGATTACCTTAAATACTTCTAAGGCATCCTTTTCAGCTCCGAAAACACCAAAGTCACCATTGTTGATAGTGAATGACTGAGCATCTGCTGGATTGATAACAGAAATTTTAACATATTCACCACCAGTGTTTAAGTCAATCTTATTCAATCTGAATAAGTCATCAATTTTAATGTTTGCAGAGAATTCAGCAACATTGATAACCTGGTCCGACGCAGTTAGCGGTGATGGGAAGATATATGAAGCATTTTGCTGCTCAACTAATCTGAAGATTCTAGAATCATCTTCGTGAGCGGCAGATGCCGTTCCTCTTTGTCCTCTAATAACCTGGACAGAATATGGGATTGGAGCATCTGGGACTAGTGATGTTGGGTAATCAACTGTCTTGACAATTTCCGCATCAATCAATAGAAGTTGGTTAATACTAACACCTGATGGGTTATTAATAGGCAATTCATAAATTTCCTGACCATCAGTTGTAAGATTGCCAGTTTTGAAAGAGTCGTCTCCCCAAGGTACGTCACCAGTTGTATCAATTTTAGTAGACTGTAGTTGCATTCTTGCACTACCAGCATCTGTTGCACCAATTACTAATCCGACAATAATAGAATTGTCAGATGCATCCTTAAGAGTGAATCCTGTAGAATCTCTATTATCAATATAATATGTGATGTTAGTAGATATTCCAGTTAGATTGCCTGTATCGAAGAAGACAACAGCATCATTTGCACTATATGGTGCAGCTGAGACAATCAGTTTACTACTAGAAACAGTAGTAATACTTAGTAGTTCGTCTAAATTCTTAACTACTGAGAAGTAGTCAATATTGAGGTTTGCAAGACTACCAACTGCTTGGTTTTCACCAACATTATCTCTAATAACAGTACCTGTAGTAGATGTTGATGCAATATCACCACCTGCATTGCTATATGTGAATGTGTTAGTGCCAGTAACCGTTACGCTAACAACACCAGTTGGATTGAATGAGTTGAAACTTGTTTCAATCTCAACATTATTTCCAGTTGTTAACTGATGCGAATCAATTGTAGTAACAGTAGCAACGTTAGAAGTTCTAGAAACGCTAGCAACTCGGATTAAACCAAAGACGTTTCTATCAATACCAAGGTTAGTATTCTTAAGACCACCATTCTGAGTCATATCTGACTCGAATAGAGAAGACCCTAAGACATGTAAACCGTTTCTAATCTTAGAGGTGCCAGCAACACCGCCAATCTCTAGTGTGCCAACGCTGAGACCAATCGATAGTTTGGTGAGACCACTCTCAAACATCTTAAACTCGCCAGTTGGTGATGTGGTGTTAATTTCACCACCATTGAGTGTCAATACACCATCAACAATTGTCTGGAAGTTTTTAATGTTGAAGAAACTATCTTGGTTATTAGCAAATGCACCGCCAACAGTGATTTTAGATTGATATGCTGTGTTGTTATTTGCTACCGTGCCAATATTGATAGTAGAATCAGTAGAAGAAGTATGGACATCTAATGTAGTAGCAGCAGTAGACGCTGTGCCGATATCAATATTTTGGAATCCTGTAGCAAGATTTCCGAGTTGAATATTTTGTGCATAACCAGCAACAGTTAGACCTGTTGTTGATGCCTGATTAGCGATAGTAAAGTTTGTATTAGTGGAGCGAATATCACCACCATCAACATCAATATCAGATTCAAAGGTGAAGTCACCAGTAATTCTTGCATCACCAGAAACAACGAAGTTTTTATCTAATTGTGCATCATTAACGTTAACACCAACTCTACCATTATCTACATCGGAAGTTGCACCCACGGTGCGACCATCTTGTGCTAAGGTTGTAGTTGCAATTCTAAATTCAGCAGTTGAATCTGGATTTGCACTGTCACCACCAACAATAACTGCATGTCTGGTTGCTTCTGGTGTACCGCCTGTGCCATCAGATAGAGTAGTTTGAGTCCTACCACTAATAAATGTATTACCAACAACATCAAGGTTTGCTCTTGGATATGTTGCAGAAGAAACAAATGCATCCAAATAATCAGTGGAAACTGCTCTTGCTACAGTGTTGACACCTAACTTATAATCGCCATATACAGAAGTTTCTGTGCGTAGTGCTTCAGCACCGACAACACCAGTTTCTTTCCAAGAAGACTGTCCAAGTGAAATTTCTAGATTTGGTTGTAGAATATTAGAGGTGCTATAGATATATGGACCATTACCAGTCAATACAGTTTCAGACGCTCTATTTGTAATTAGATATACATATCCATTACCCTGAGCATAACCATATCCTTCGGCAGAATTATCATATACTGTATGGACACCATTGATAGCACTAAATCTATCAACACCGCCAATAATCTTGATTTGACTGGTTGTTGTGATACCTAGAGAAGCACCAGGATTGTTATCACTGAAATTAATCTTACCAACTTGGAAAATAAGTTTGATAACATTGAGGTTTGGATAGAATTCAATACCTGTAATATCAATAGATGATTCATTACCAACTGTCGCATTTAGGGTATATGGGACATAGGAGTTAGCATAAATCCAACCAAGTGACCCTGTGTATCCAACTTCACCACCCTTGAATAAGATGTCACCAGATAGTGGGACAGTAGACCCAAACTGTATGCTTTGAGTAGGGTCAAATCTTGCCTTCGTGCCAGAAATATCTTGGTTAGGTGCCATGTTATTAACAGCAGACCTAAGAGTATATCTCTGTGTGCCTCTTGGATTTAGGTCAAAAATAGCAGCTCTTACTCTATTCTTATCAATAATGATATCACCAGCTCTTGTAGTATCAAGTAGTGGATCGTCATCACCAGGTAGGACACCTTGTCTATCACCAGGACGTGATACGATTGTGAGTGAAGGAGGAGTCATCTTCGCTTCAAACTCAGGGTCCACATTAACAGTGATAGGAGAGTTAAAGAAGTTTCTTAAATTAGGTGGAGCATTGAGAGTAATGATATTCTCAAACGTTACGGGGTCTTCAAAGACCGTAACGAGACTACCGAATTCACCATCTTCCGTATCTTCTTCTTCTAAAATTAACGCATCTAGGAATTCTTCTTCACCAGTAATAGCGTTAATCTTACGATTACCGATATACAATTCACCGTTGGAGTTGATACCAGTATAGAAGACAATACCTGCATCTTGCTTCTTAGCTTGTGCATAGTAGTCTTGGATATCAGTTAGGATAACTGTCTGTCTAACAGGGAAACCAGTTGAGTAGTTACCAGGACCGAAACCAAGGTACTCAAACGTGTGGTTACCAGCACGAGCAATAGATGGACGACGCAATTCAATAAAGAGTTTTTGCTCTAGTGGGAATCCAGAGTCACCTGCAATAGGAATTAGTCTTTCTTCTGCACCAGATGATGCAGCACCAGTTTGTGCCTTGATTTCATTACCACCAGTGTAATTATATTCACCAGACCCAGGATTATTAATGAAATCCAAGACCATTTCTTTGGTTGCAGAATTCTTAGCATCGTTAATTGTAACTAAACCATGGATATAGTTGTCAGCAGAGCAAGATGCTGCTGGTGGGTCGAGGAGTGTAGTATCCTGACTACCACCCTGCTCATCACTACCATCATACTGGAAGAGTAGAGGGTCATTCTTATATGTGAGAGGATAGAGTCTAGATACAGGCTGACTAAACTTGAATTTTCTGAAGTTTTGACCAACACCAGACCCAAGAGGTAGAGGTCTAATATCACCACGGACAACTGTTAGATAGTAAACACCATCTTGCTGACGTGGAATTCTTCTTTGAATCTCCTCAATACTATAGACGTAGTATGTTTCGGTTAGGTCGGATATATCTTCGACGCTAACAATTCTATACTGTCTAGCAGCATCGTCAGTAATAACATCACCAGGTGTAATGCAGTAGACATTAGTTGCTTCAACACCATAGAGGAAGTTTTCTTTGTCTTCCTTGCCAAAGTTTGGTCTATCTAGGATTTCAGCAGTAACGTCTGCTTGTCCAGCAATAGATTGTCTGATAAAGGTTTGCTTATTATCAGCAAAATCTAACTCACCTTGAGCACCCTTGAGGATGAGGTAGTTAAACGCTTCTAGACCACCTTCTACATTCTCAGTGCCAAACCACGAGTGGACAGTTGCACTGCCAGTATAATCACCGTACCAGGTAACTGTAGACCCTTCAACAAAGTCACCGTTACCACCTTGAGGTTGTCCAACCTTAACTGTTATAAATCTTTCTGCTTTAAGTGACTCTAGGTCTAGACCATGGTCAAAGACCGTCATCTCTAGATACCCATCAGCATTTGTCCTTGCAGACTGAATGGTGAATGATATATTAGATTCTGTCTTTGTGCCTTCAATACGTTTAGCAAAGACAGGGTTGTATGGGTCATACTCAGTTAGAGCAGCAGATACACCGAGTCTTTCTCTTGGTGATGGACCTTCTTCAAAGAATGTAGCATCTTTTTGGACACCAGTAGCAACTGGTTTTAGAAGTAATTTCTGTGGTAGAAGTTTTCTCTTCTCGTCAGTCCTAATTCTGATTGCAAAACCTTCGAGTGGGTCTCTAACATCATCACGATAGTTAGGAATGACATAACGTAGTTTGTATGACTTGTCCTCTTTCTTTCTGGTGTCATCTGCTCTGTAGAAGAATGAATCAGGAGTGCGAGGTGGCTTATTAACATAGAGACTTCCTCTCGATGCATCTGCTAGAGTAATTCTCTGATAAATCTCATTACTGGATTGTAATGACTTGATATACCAGGACTGTTGTGAAGGGTCATATCCCAAAGGACTTCTCTTCTTGGTTGCAAATACATGGAATGACTGACCACTTGGGAAGTTAAACTGGACAGCATTCTGCTTATCAATAGCATTCTGGACAGTAAGGTATAGAGAGAATTCGTTATTCTTAGTGTAAGTTGCTGGGCGACCAACATAATATGGTCTATCAATTTCTAACCTATCACCATTTGTCTTGGTTGGTAGAGTGTCAAGCGCAGCACCAACTGGGTCTCCATTGACTAGATTTTCTTCTAGTGGATAGAAGAAGACCTGCTGAATTTGGACACCATTGATAGCGGTGTCAAAGACATGGTTAGTGGTGGTCTCAAATACTCTGGAGCTAATTAGTGAGCAACTATAACGATGTAGGTCATAGTTAACATCAGTTAGATACTGATGAACTTCAATCTTAATATCTGGACTGATTGTAGCAGTCTCAGATGAGTAGATATAGTTACCTGCGGTAGCATTCTCAGTGCTAGTTGCAAGCATAAATGTCTGAGAATCATTGAATTGTGCTGTTGCACCACCTGCAGAGTAATCTTCTGGTTGTGTAATCTTACCAGGAGCAATAACATAATACTTAGTATTAGTATCAAATCCTTTAGGTAGTCTGATGAGACGCTTATCTACACTATCATTTGCAGCAACAGGGACGAGTCTGACTGGTGTAGCAGTTTCCATGTTGTGTGGATTAGCACCACCAACGCGGAATAAAGTTGCTCTGGTTGCAAATTCAGAAGTATTGACAAGTTGAGAGACAAGAGGTTCTGCGTCTACACCGTTACGGATGATACTGTCAATGACACGCATCTTCTCAATAATAGCATCCTTGGTGCCAGCACACTTGTTATTAGATGTGTCTTCAGTAATGCTATCGTCTGTTTGTGGAGCATACTTAACAATATACTCATCACTACCACTATTTCTAGGAGGTAGAGGACCAGTATTCTCTAAAGCATCGATAAGAATATCAAACTCGGTAGCAATAGTATATGCTACATCTGCACAACGTGGTACACCAGCAGTAGATGTATCAATAGTATTGTCTAACTGAATATCTAAAGTATTAGATACATCTTTAGTGTATAGCGGGTCAGTATCTTGTCCATCACCAGTTCTCCAATTACGCATTGCGAGAATAGCAAGGTCTCTAACCTTCTTATATGCATAGACACTGATGTTTAACTCACCAACTAAAGATTCTGCACCAGCATTATAGTTGAGTGCTGGTAATGCAAGAGTGCCATTATTAAGTTTATCGATAAGAATACTCCAAAGAGTATCAATAGCATTTCTTACATCTAGGCAAGCATTGGGGTTATCATTAGGAATATTAGGACCAGCAACATTCAAGTCAGCAGGACCTTCAGAGATATCAAAGTCTCTGACATTAAGTTGGTTAGTTATTGCTTTGAAGCATAAATTTCTTGCTTCTTGGAATGCAGTAATAGATTGTGCTAATTCACCAGCAAGACCATTATTGATAAGAGTATTTCCAGTGCTATCGAAGTAAGATAGAGTTGCTTGAATGCTATTATAGTTACCACCTAAAGCAAGGTCTTCTGCAATTGCATCAACTACGATACCGATGTCACGCTTACATTTTTCTTGGAATGACGGTGCGCTACCATAATTAATTTTAGGAAGAGCAGGATTAGTTGCTGTGCCAGTAATCATGTCACCCTGACGAATTCTACCGAAAATAAGCTCGGATAAAGTATCTACAGTTGCTTGGATATTAGAGCAAGACTGAGGGTCTTGATTATTTGTAGTAACACCAGGTTGACCAAATACACTGATTCCAGATCCAACATTACCAGGTTGTGGGTCTCCAGTAAGAGTCAAGTCCTTAACAAACAACTGATTGTTAAGAGCTAGTTTCATCGTAGCAACTGCTGAAGAGTATGCTGTGATAGAAGGTGCCTCTTCACCTTGAAGACCACCAGTAATCCATGCTTCCTCAACATCAGTAACTGTTACAACAATATCATTGGCAATGATTACACCACCAATTTTATCACCAGGAATAGTTACCAAGTCATTATCAGCGTAACCATAACCACCATCTATAATAGTTACACTATCAACCACACCAGCAGAATCTCTAGTTACACGGAAAGTAGCGCCAACTCCATTAGCACTAGTGGTGTCAACACCATTATAAATTCTATCTGCTCTGTTGAGTAGAGTTGACCCAGCAGTATTTGTGAAAGAAAGAATCTTACCATTTACTGCACCTTCAACAAAATACTGCTTGATGAAATCAATAGAGTAAGAGTTTCCAAGGGTGGTAAGGTCTGTAGAGATAGCGTCAATGAAGTAACCAATATCACGCTTACACTTCTCCTCACCTGCGGTGATAATATTACCAACAGATTCACCTGGAAGTAGACTTGTATCACCTTGATTGATACTCGCCGTTGTGATAGCACTAAGTGTGGAGATAGTAGTGCGGACGTTAGAGCAGGATGAAGGATCTGTATTGCTTCCAGTAGCAGTATCCGCAGTGATAGTCAAATCTTTGACAGTCAACTGGTTAGTTACTGCTGCGCTCATCATATCACGCGCTTTTTCAAAAGCAGTGATGGTTTGTGCTTCTTCACCTGTTAATGACCCAGCGCCAATACCATTAAAATATTCCAGTGTGAAGAATCTGGTATATCTGTTACCACCTTGGAATAAGTCAAGGGCAACAGAATCAACAAAAATACCAATATCGCGAATGCACTTAGCAGCATCTGGATTTACAAAACCAGGATGTTGAATAATAATCTCGTCATATGCTGCTTGGACAATCTCAGTTTTATTTTGACTGATTAATCTGTAAGCATCAGCAAATCTAGACCCATCATCGTTTTGTTGGTCGTCTGGGAAATAGAAATCTGGATGTGCAACAGCAACTTCAGCAGCTGCTTTATCTTGAATGTGTCTCTTATTCTGCTGAATTAGACGATATGCATCCTTATAACGTGAATACACATTTGTTTGGTCATCCCCACCACCACTGAAACCACTACCACCATAGTAGAAATCAGGATACTCAATAGCGAGTTTTGCTGCTGATTTGTCAATAATCTCTCTTCTATTAGAGAGGATTAAATTCTTAGCATCGAAGTAACGTGATGCTGCTCCAACATAAGAGGTTGCTGCATCAACAATACCAGCGTTACCAAATGTCCTGAGGTCGGTAACAAGACCATCAAGGATTAAACCAATATCACGCTTACACTTGGTTTCATCGGGGACATTAGTAGAAGGGTCCCACTGCTTAGCAAGGATAAGTGCCTCTTCAGCAATGAAGTCCTTGTTAAGAGTAATGAGAGTGCCAGCATCAAATGCTCTACCTGAAGAGCTAGCAAACTTAGGTTGATTTAACTCAAAGTTGAGTGTGACACCGCCAGCATTGGGTCCAGCAGCTACAATAGTAGCAGTAGCATCTACAGTATCAGTATCATTAGCATTGCCGAGTCTAATCTGCGTAGTGCTAATAATTTCCTTGACATACGTGCCTGTAGGAATTGGATTATTCTGTCCAGTTGCGGGAGTTGCCGTAACAGACATACCCTCAACAATACCAATGGTAGTAATTCCTGATGGAATAGTTACAGTATCACTATTAAGGATTGTACTGCAATTCTCAATACGGAATTCCCAGTTACGCATCGCAGCAACTGCAAGACTTCTAGCATAAGAGAATGCATCGAGAGTCTCTTCTCTTTCGCCTTCAATGAAGTCTAGTTGGTTGCCAGTATAATATGCTTGACCAGCATATACGCTGTTGACATTACCACCAACGCGAAGGTCATTAGAAACTGCTTCTAGGATATATCCAACGTCGCGGCGACACTTACCAATGGTAAGACCCTCTTTCGTAAGTAGATATGGGAATTTGCGAGTAATATAACCATAAACCTCAGACGCAATAAAGTCTCTGTTAAGGTCAATTAGGTTTGCTGCATCCTGGTCGCTATTAGATACAACTGCGTTATTTGAGGTTGGTGATAGAATAGAAAGAGCAACATCAAACTTTCTATAACCAGCAGGAGATACTTCTGCTTCGCGAATAGACCCAGTGAAACCAGTTGCAGGGTCTAGTTTTACATAGATTTTTTCGTGTGACTGAGCACCTAGTCTGTAACCATTAACAGTAGTTGCTGGTTTTGATAATGGGTCACTAGCTTCATCTGTGCCAAGATAAAGTCTTACAATATTAGCAGGACCACTAGTATCTAGAGAGCTACTACCTCTAATCTTAACTTGGTCGAAGGTGAAGTATTGATACTTCTTAGTCGTAGTGGTAACCTTCTTAGGTGGAATAATGTGTGAAATGTAACCACCTTGGTCTTGGGAGAATGCATATCCCTTGTAACCAATAGCATGTAGAGAGGTGTTACCAAAGTTGGAGTTAGAGTTGGTGATAGACATGTCACCACCACTTTCCATCAGGAAGTGGTCAGCAAAACCAACAGCGAAAATAGAAACGTTCTGAATGAATGCATCATTAGATGCCTTAACGTGGAAGTTTCTCCAGTCATCCTTCCAATATGCATCACCTTTAGTGTGATATGGAGTAGTTGCAAATGCGTCAGTTAGAGGTGCTTGATTCCAGGTGTTAGAGAATTCATCATAGCGGATAAACGCACGGTCATCTCTTTGAAGGCTAACTCCTGTATATTGAGCTATAACCATCGACTTGAATCCAGTCGCCTTGCTACCATCAGCGTGGATACCACAAATACCCCAGGTAGAGCGAATAGAGACGTTAAAGACGTATGGTGATGCAGATTCTACCGAGTCAATCTCTGCCTGTGTAGATGCGTTAGTATCAAGGTCTGGTGGTGAAATAGGTGTGCCAATCTTATCACCCAAACCAACAGCAGCAGCATTCTTACCGATAACACGATAAGTAAACTCTTTAGGGTCAGTGATACTAATTCCCCTAACAGAGAATACGCCTGTTAAAGGATCATTAGAAAGAGGAATGGGCTCGGTTGCCCCTGCTGGTAGCGTGGAGCGAAGACTAGCCACGGCAACCGCCTGGCCCACATAGTATCCATGATTTGTTTTTGTTTTAACAGTAATATCTAGTGCCGTTGTGCCAGCAACATCATTAACTTCAATAGTGTCGATACGAATAGCATCTTGGAGAGGACCAACAATTCTGTTTTCCTGTGGTCTCTGCTCAAATTCACCTGGATCGTCAATAGTAGGTTGGAATAGAGAGAATGCGCGAGCAATCTTTCTATAAAGTAAACCTAGGTCATCTTTACTTGCAAATTCAAAGTTGCAAATCTTGTGGTGAGAATAATAAGGAATTGTTGTAAGAGTATTACCTGGTTGATAATAAACCTTACCAATATTCTCTTGAGTGTTAAACAAAGGAGAATTACGCTCAACGTCACCATCTAGAATGGTAAACTGCCAGAAGTAGCAACCACCCGTGACGTTAAACATTGTTGTTCTGCCAATGTCAGAATCAGCAGGGTCAGGTACATAAAGAGGGTGTAAACGAGTCCTACGAAGGTCCATACCCACCAGCGAGGTGCCACGGGGAATAGTGGCACCGCCACTAGGACCATTAAACTTGTACAGAATGTTATTAGGATTACCGAGGTCAACAATAGACTCATCTTCCCATTCTTGAGTTGCTTGGTTGTAAGCAAAAGGAGCAAGCTCCTCAGGATTTTCAATACCAGGACGATTGTCAATATAGTGGTTGCCTGGTGACAACATAATAGTAAACTGGTCAAATCTGTCGTTTTCCTGACCAGGAACATACGAATATCTTCCTACTTCTAGGAATGCTCTCTGAATTGTAAAAAAGGGTCTCGTAGGAGAGTTACCTCTATTGTCTAATGCATCCGAAGCATTGAAATCATCAGGTGAAACGTATAAGTATCTACCAGTTTTACTGGAAATTAGATTCTCTAACTTGGTTAATGGCATAGTCTTCAGGGACCCTAGTTTGGCACAAGATTTCTTCTTGAGTTATTTATACATACTGTATCTAAGAATCATATCATGCTCCCAACTTATGACTACATCAAATTAAACAAGCAGGCGTTATACAATTCTGTAAGAAATTTAACGATAAATCAAAAATATTCGTCTTTCTCGCCACCAGAAATATATAAATCTTACTGCACTGACCAGTCTAAATCGATAAATTTTTACACTCAAAATTTTGACACTTATTTACTAAAACAATATGATACAGTAAATAGTGATATTGTTACCGACGACAATTTATTCAGGATTTTATCTGATAGACGTATATTAAATGTATTTTACTTTGACGTATGGGGGTCTGTCATTGAGCATAAAGACCCTAAAGGACGCTATTTGGGTTACCCACATGATGAATACCAAACATCTATCATGCCAATAGACATCCCAACATCAGATAAAAACATATTTAATACTTTTTACAATAAAGAAAGTGTAGATTTAAAAGAGGGAGAGTTTTTTTATTGGGACGTAACAAACGTCGCTCACTCATGGCATTTTGACTATTCAAAAGTCAACAAAAAATTCAAGTTATTGCATCTTGATTACATAGAGTAAAACCCCCTAAAAAGGGGGTTTGCACTTCCTTCACACGGAAGCCAAACACAGGATTTGAACCTGCGACCTGAGCTTTACAAAAGCCCTGCTCTACCACTGAGCTAGTTTGGCAAATTTTTCTCTTCTTTCTTTGTTTTGAAATAAAGTTTGTAATATTTTTTCTTCATTTCATCTAATGTATTCATATCTTCTTCAAAACCCATATATTTAAGATTTTGATAGGTTCCCTCCATTTCACTAATAAGTAAAAGAAGATGGGTGGCAGTTACAAGTCTGCCACCAAGAGTATAGTGTTCGGACGATTTCATGCGATGTTAAAATTGCAGGATAGAGTTTTACGAAGCACATTACTTTTATGAGGACTTACTCCATGCAACATAGTGCCAGGGAAGAATAAAACTTGCCCTGCTTTATATTCTGGCATCCACTTATCACCTGCATTCAATTCTTCATGATTTAATGCTGCCATTAATTTATTGCTAGCAATATTGTTATATCTATTG
>Ga0209557_1001178_pt1 | contig 14786 bp, 9 predicted proteins | sample SaaInlV_120m_DNA_4_FD_184672 | JGI IMG/M metagenome (GOLD analysis project Ga0209557, IMG submission 184672) | Marine microbial communities from expanding oxygen minimum zones in the Saanich Inlet - Saanich Inlet SI074_LV_10m_DNA (SPAdes) (version 2) | ecosystem: Environmental > Aquatic > Marine...
GTCTCATAGCAGTGGCAAATTTCATGTGTGGAAGCATGATGCGTTAGGCAACTACGTGTCGAATGTTAATGCTCATTTATGGCAACATGAAAAAACGTTCCAAGCTGATCTCAATGGAGATGGTGTCGATAGTGGTGACAATAACATTTATGGCAGTATTGGAAACGATACTTTCGATGGTGGAGCTGGAGATGATATTATAAATGGCAGAGAAGGTCACGATACACTAATAGGTGGCGAAGGGAACGATTGGATAAGTGGAGACGGTGGTTCGGGTTACGCTGGTAATGATATCCTATTTGGCAACGCTGGAAATGATGACCTTCGTGGCCGTGGTGGCAATGATATTTTAGATGGAGGCCCTGGTGATGATACATTGGATGGTGGTGCCGGGAATGATACATTAGGCGGCGGCACTGGCGAAGACATCATTACAACTGGTTCAGGTTTGGATACAATCTACTTACGTATTGGTGACGGGGGCAACGCATTATCAGACGCTGACATCATTACTGACTTCACAGATGGAAGTGACGATTTCGGACTCATAAACAGCCTATCGTTTGGTGATCTAACAAGGACGCAAGGTACTGGCGACTATGCTAATGACACCATCATTAAATATGGCTCTGAATACCTAGTCATCCTTCGTAATATCGATGTTAGCCTCTTGACTGAAGCAGATTTTGAAGATGTGGACATAGCATAAAATGATAACAAATTACTTTTCAAAAGCCCCTTCAAAATCAAAAGTAATGTTAGCCCTTACAACCATTTGTATACTCTCGGGCTGTATGTTCACCAACTCAAGCAATGTGGGCATTGCCAAGAACAAACCCAAAGTAAGCTATAAACAGGTTGTTGCTAAGCAGAACAACGCCTCTCCATTAACGCACTCCATTCAAAAGATACCAACCGTTGCCAGGGCACTTTCTGCAGCAACTGCTGCAAGAGATCGTGTGGCAATCACAAGGTCACAAAAAGAACTCACCATTCAAGGAACTGGCTCATCAGGTATCGAGACAAAAACAAGTGAAAGCTCTGAGGGTATATTGGTTGTGGGTGTCACAGCTCAAAAGCTTTTAAATGACAATGGACAAACTGATCGCTCAATTTACCTCAGCGAATTGGGCGCAGAAATAGCCACATTAGAAAGCCAAGTGGCCTTTGATCAAGCCTTACAGCAAATTCTAGAGGCATATACATCACAAAATCATGCTTTAAAAATTGAAAGCATTATCACGAACTATGTGAGCCAGTTTAATGAACGTGAAGACTTAGTTCAAACAGCTGTAAATGCAGGCGTTCTCTCAAACTCAGATTACTTAGAGCTACAGTCCTTAAAAAATGAAGTTCTCTCAGAGCAAGCACAATCAGTTTTCCAATCTGATAGTTCCTCTAGTTTTCTAAAAACATCCCTAAGTCATAACTTCATGCAAGCATTGGTTGAACTTGAAGAAAACTTTGAAGTTAAAGACGCCATAAAGCTCTCAACTGATGGCACGTATCAAATCACGTTGTTAAATCTAAATAAATTACAGCTTCAAACACAAATTAAACTTCAAGAAGAAGCAAATTCCTTTACGACCAGTTGGCACACAACTGCCAGCAGCCCAAAATCGCGTGGTGCGGGAAGCACTATATTTGCTGGCATTACAATGGGACTGCCAATTAAAGATGGTGGAAAAGCAAAAGCCTCTATTGTGGCATTAAATAAGGAATTAGAAGTAAATGCCTTAGATGTCTCCTCATATAAAGAAAAAGCATCTTTAGCTCAGAAAGGCTTAGATAATTTTGAAGCTTTCCATCAAAAGCAAAGTTCTCTTTTGAATGAGCGTATGCGTATCTCCAAAGATCGTATTGATGAACTTGAACTCAAGTTAAAGGCTGGCCGAGTAGATGTAAGCGTTCTTGCAAAAGAAATCTTAACACTTGCGAGAGCTGAGATCGCCATTGAGCGTTTAAAGCATGATCATATCACGCAAAGGCTTTCCGCCCTCGCGGCCACGGGACAAACTTGCCAGGTCGTCAATCTGTGTGATGCCAATAACTTTAGGTATTCTGAATGACAGCTGTTGAACTTCAAGACAGTGGGAATTCAACAGATGTACGCGATGCATTTACACTACATGCCTTTCTTAAACGCCTAGGTTCAAAAAATACTTATAACGAAGTTAGGGAAGCTGTCTCATCAAGCCCAAGGGCAGATGTTATGGATTGGTCGAGTGATGCTATTAATGGCTTTGGGTTCATTTGTAATTCTGGGAAAGTGAAAGTCTCAGATTTATCCCCAGCATTATGCCCCTCGCTATTACTTGGCAAAGAGGGTGACCTCGCCATCTTAGAAGATGTGCGCGCTGACACATTTACCATATTCGATGGAAAGGCGCGTAAAAAACGAAAGCTTACAAAGCAAGAGTTTAAAGAATGGTATTCAGGGAAACTCCTTTTTGCACAACCCGCACTTGAAGAGCACAAAACTGTAAAGTCACGGCTAAAAGCACTCAGCCCCCTTAAGACACTTGGAACCACACGGTTCTCTTGGATTGCAGTTGCTGCTTTCCTTTCAAATATCTTAGGATTGGCTACGTCGCTTTTTGTCATGGTGGTGTATGATAGAGTTTTGCCAAACCAAGCGACACAGTCGCTATATGCACTGGCGATTGGTGTGGGCGTTGCGATCTTATTTGATACATTATTAAAAGGCGCGCGAAGTAGAATTGTTGAGCGCGCTTCAGTGACTGCAGATATAGCTGTAAATGAAGACATCTTTGAGCAATTTATAGAAGTCTCAAATACAAAAGATCGCAAATCAGTGGGTGAGCTTGCCTCAGTCATGCGTGACTTTGAAGTGTACAGAGACTTTATGAGTTCCGCAACAATCCTCACTTTAATTGATTTGCCATTCGTTCTCGTGTTTGTGCTGGTGATTTATATGATTGGGGGGCCACTGTTTATTGTTCCACTGATATGTATTCCAGTTATTTTAATTCTTATATTGGCTGTTCAACCATTACTTGTGCGCAATTCTGCTGCTGTTTCTGCGTCTGCACAATCGCGCCAAAGTCTTCTTGTGGAAGTTTTAGGTGGCTTGGATGCTTTAAGGGTTAACGGCGCCTTTGCTCTGATGAAAAGGAAGTTCCTGACGCAATCAAACTTTTATGCAAAGGCATCCCATCAAGCAAAAACCTATGCACAAATTAATGGGAATACGATTACGATTATCCAACAAATATCCCAAGTTGCGATCATAGTTTATGGGTTCCACCTCTTTGCTGACCAAGTCATTACTATGGGCGCTATCATTGCGACCGTTATCTTATCTGGTCGCGCCCTTGGGCCACTTGCAAAGGTTGGTCAAACACTTGGGCGTGCAAACGCTGCTTACGTGGCGCGTGGTAATTTAAAAAGATTTTTATCTGCAGCGCGTATGCAAGGTGATGGAACTGGGTCTGCCATTAAAAACACAAATGATGGTGCAGTTGAAGTAAGCAGTGCAACAATGCGTTTGTCAGAAATGGGGCGCCCACTTTTTAATGGCCTTAACTTAAGTATCAAAAAAGGTGAAAAGGTTGCGATTGTTGGGCGAACAGGGTCTGGAAAGACGTCTTTAATAAAACTCATTGTTGGTCTTCTGGCACCTGAAGCGGGGTCTGTCATGATAAATGGGTCAGATATACGCCAATATCCACGCGCTGATTTGTTCCGGTCTATTGGAACAGTCTTCCAAGAGCCTTGGCTATTCACAGGGTCATTGCGTGATAATGTGGCTTTAGGCCAAGATGATTGTAGCGATGAGTATATTTTAGAATGCCTAAAAGCAGTTGGCGCTGACTTTGTTGGAGAGGGTACGACTGCAGACCTCGAGTTTGCTATTCAAGATCAGGGTAGCAATTTATCTGGCGGTCAAAAGCAAGCTGTAATGTTGGCGCGAGCCCTTGCATTTAAACCCTCACTTTTACTCTTAGACGAACCCACAAGTGCAATGGATGGACTGACGGAGAGCCATGTGATTGCGCATTTGTCTAAACAGTTAACAGATCGAACCCTCATCATTGTAACACATAAAATGCCTGTTGTAGCGATGTGTGACCGTGTCATTGTCATGGACCAGGGTAAAATTGTTGGAGATGGCACAAAAGATGCTTACTTCGAACTCTTAAATAAAAACGCAAGGAAGAAGACTTAATATGCGTTTAACTCAAAACAACACCTCTAGTGGTCGCGAATATTTAATGATCATACTTGTTACAGCTATTTTTGCGGCTTTCATGGTGTGGGCGAATTACACTCAGTTAGACTTGGTAACGCGTGGCAGTGGTCGGGTTATTGCAGATGGCCAAAATAAGAACGTTCAATCTCCTGAGCGTGGAACAATAGCAACTTATGTTGTGGAAGAAGGCAGTGCAGTTAATGCAGGCCAAATCATTGCAACGATTAATCCTATTGAGGCTGAAGGTGTCTTAGAAGAATTAGAAGCGCGCCTGAGTAATCTGAGTTTAAAGATGATCAGATTAGATGCTGAGTTAAAGGGGGGCACAATTGCTAGTGTTCGCAATAATGCATCTGATTATCCAGAAACACTTTTGGATGCAGAGATTGAACTCATGACGTCTCGACGTGAAAGTTTAAATGCAGAATTAAAAACTCTTAACCAAGACAAAGAGCGTAAAGGTAAAGTCTTATCAGGCTTGGCTGCTGAGATTGAGGGTCAAAACAATCTCAAAGCACTCTTGAATAAAGAAATGCTTGAAGTGCTGCCATTGGTGGATGCGGGCGTTTTAGGAAGTTCAGAACGCTTTCGATTAGAGCGTGAAGAAACATCAATTGAAACGCAGCTCCAGGTACTCTCTGAAAAGGTTGCTCAAACTGAGTTGGAGATTGAACAAACCAGCAGTCAGTTAAATGCTGTTCAAATCAATTATAATACAGAAATCTACCAAGAACGTTCTCAAGTGACAGGTGAAATTGCAGAACTGGAAGTGCGTCTTCCTGCTATACGTCAACGCCTTAAAGAAACTGAAATACGCTCTCCTATAGATGGGATTGTAAATCGCGTATTCTTTAACACCTTGGGAGCTGTCGTATCGAGTGGCGAGGTGATTGCAGAAATTGTGCCAACGCAGGGTAAATTACTCGTAGAAGCCTTTATCGACCCCAAAGACATTGCAACAATTGAGCCAGGCCAAGCGGCTAAAATAAGCCTCACTGCATATGACCCATCCAAATATGGATATTTGTTGGGTACACTCACTAAAGTCTCTGCTGATACAGTCTTTAGAGAGGAAACCAAATCATCAGCTTATGCAGTCAATCTCTCCATTGATACGGAGATTTTTGAAAGTGATGACGTTCCAGTTTCAATTGTTCCTGGCATGATTGCTCAAGTTGATATCATTCGAGGTGAGCGCACAATCCTTGAGTACTTCTGGCAACCCGTTGCAAAGATGAAAGATACAGCCTTTAGGGAGTAGTTGTTTGAGTGTAACTTATTGATTTTTAATTATTAATAACTTACACATTAAAAGAAATATATCGTCAAAGTGCTTCCCAACCTTTCTCAAAGTCTATGAGGTAACAAAGACACTTTACCAACGGAGGTATGAGATGAAATCTTATGACGAATTGAAATCTGAAATGGAAACTATCCAACAGCAGATGATCGAAGCTGAGAAGAACGAACTCAAAGAAGTGAAGCGGCTATGCAAAGAGCCTGGCTTTACGGCTGGGATGCATAAGAGCTCAATTGCTGAAGGCCGGAAGAAGTGAAAAAAAGAACTGCTATATTATTAGATGATCACCGGATTAGCAAATGGCAGTTAGCAGCTCTCGAAGCGGCTAGTGAATCGATTGAGATTGTATTAGTTCTTAACTGCCAAAACACCAAAACAAAGAAAAACTACTCAAAGCATTTCCTATACTATCTGTTAAATATACTCTCGTTGAAAAATCGTATGACGAAAAAAGAGGAAGTTAGTTTTCCTGCTGCAGAAATAATCAATTTCAGTTCCATCTATGAAGATACCTGGCAAACTTTTCCATCAAGTATTTACAAAGATTTAGTAAGTAAAAAAGTTGATTTGATAATCAAGTTTGGAATGAGCTTACTGCGCTTAGATGAACGCGAAACGATTCCTACAATACTCTCTTACCATCACGGTGATCCGTCAAAATATAGAGGACGTCCAGCTGGATTTTACGAAATACTTAACGGAGAGAAATTGTCGGGAATAATTGTAAAGCAATTAACCAATAAGCTTGATGCAGGAGTCATTTACGCATTTGCGCAATCTAAGGTAGTGAAATACTCTTACAAAAAAACAGCACTTAACTTCTATTCAAATTCAGCACCCCTACTTAACAAGGCAATTTTTAATTTATCTAACAATATAGAAATTCAAAGAAGTGTTAATGGAAAAAATTATCGATTACCATCAAATTTACGAGTTATACAATTTGCTTTAGCGATGCTAGTTAATGCTATTAGCAAGCTGCTTTATGGACTGTTCTTTGAAAAAAGATGGAAAGTTGCAGTAACAAAAAAATCACTAAGTCTTCAAAACAAAGATGTTCTAACGTCATCAGACTTTAATGTATTACCAATAACGGAGAATTATAATTTTTATGCAGATCCTTTTTTCTCACATGACGGAACTCAAATTAGACTCGAGGCTCTGGATAACAAAACTGGTTTGGGTGACATTTTAGAGATAGAAACAAGTGACTTTTTTAAACAAAAAGTACTTTTTAAGGGTGCCCATTACTCATACCCTTATTCATTCAGTTACAAAGGGACTGAATACTTACTGCCAGAGGTTGCTAGTCACTCCGCGCAGTACTTTTGCTCAGCCAATGATAAGTTTAAACAGAAATATTACCTTAGAGGACTTGAAGAAAAGCGTATTGTCGACGCAACATTGTTGCTTAAAGACGATGAGTATTATCTGTTTTTTGGAGAAGATAAGACTGCTCATACGTTACTTCACCTTTGGGTTTCTGACTCACCTTTTGGTATTTTCAAACCACACCCAATGAACCCAATCGCAGTTTCTCCAAGTGACGCAAGGATGGGTGGAAAAATATTAAATAATGCTGGCAAGCTTCTAAGATTCGGACAAAATAATGCTGGAGAATACGGTGAATCATTAACCGTTATGAAGATTACTAATTTATCCCGTACATCTTATGAAGAGCTTAAAATAGGCTCCATAACCATTGATAACTTTAAGGGGCCACATAGCATTAGCTTTAACTCTGACATGAATCTAATATTGATTGACTATTATAATAATGAGTTTTCATTTTTTGCAGGTGTACGACGAATAAAGGCCAATCTTGGAAAAAAATAGTCCTATAGAATGAGTGAGTGAAGCTGAAGCAACTGACACGCTGCGTAGTAAAGTACGAGAAGCTGTTGAACATAGTTAGTTAGATGCGCTGATTGAGCAGCAAGCACAGTTTAATAGACGAGTTACACAAAAGAACGAGTGAACAGAAACGACTCACTAAATTAGAGGCGATTGCTACAAGATTAAAGCGTGGGGAAAACGTGCAAAACCGTCAGCTACAAACTTGGTTAAGCCAAGATGAGTACGCACAAGTTGATATAGAATGGCAAGGGCAGCTTGAATTACGAGAAGAACTAAAAGACAAGCCAGACGAATTGAAACGCTACGAAGATAAGTTGAAAGAAGCGATTATGATGCGTAATCGTTCTAATGCTTACCACAAAAAGGGTAAGAAGTCTGCAGCATATAAGTTGGACAGCAATTGCGAAAGCTTATGTGAAGATGCACTAGAGATACTTCAAGAAATTGTTGCTGCTGATGCTAGTTTACAGATTTGGTTTGATAGGCACTTGGATTTTGAGCACGGTAGTTTAATTGATGCAAGTCTTGGCAACTTACTGCGCTTGTTTACGTCACGCAGTAACGAACGACTTAATAAAGACAGCAGAGTTACCAACAAGCAAGACGTAAAGTTAAGTGTTGTTGAACGTGCGAAAGATAGTATCAGTAGATACACACCTTTAGCATCTAAAAGTACTATTTCCGCATTAGAAAAGTTTCTGAACACTGACGACGATCAAGTAATGACCTATACTAATTAGAATTTTACATATCCTTTTTTGATCAAGTTCTAACCGTTTACCATCAGATAAAGACTTTTAGTAATGGTAAAAGCTCGTGAATGTTATGAATTTTTTTGTATTTCAGAGCCCCTCTTCTAGGCCGCTGAAAAAAATATAGATAATTGGAATATAAAAATGAGCGGTGATAAACTTAAAGTTGAGATGGAAAATATCCAGCAGCAGATGGTTGAAGCTAAGAAGAACGAACGTGCAAACGCATTGTAAGAAGTAAAGCGCCTTTGCAAAGAGTTTGGCTTACTGCTGGAATGCTTAAAGTCCCGGTACAGCGAGGAACACCAACAAATCTGGTGGTGTTTGGTGTTTAGTATTATTTCGAGAAAAATTAAGGTGCATGAAATATGAGTAAAATAAAAAAATTCGCATATTACCAAAAAAAAGCTGGTGTAATTATTCGTCGCGATGGAGTACTGGCCCTTCTTCGTAAGGCACTCCTTGAATTTATGTTCCGTCTTTGTGTGAATAATCCAGTAACTGCTATTACAAGAAACTTTGATTTTAATTTTCAGGCTCATCAAAGAAGAATACAGCTCTCGGAAACCCTCTACTCATTAACGGATGGTATTGTGCGATACGGGCCATTGACTGGCTTTAAATTGAGGCATAATTCTCAATGGGGCAAGGCTGATAGAGGAGGTATGTTGTTAGGCCTGTATGAATATGAAGTGCAAACTGCTCTACTAGATTCCTCGCAAAGAAGAAATACTTTTGTGGACCTGGGCGCAGCAGATGGTTTTTACGGTGTTGGTGTTGTTGCTGCGCGACTTTTTAAAAAATCCTACTGTTATGAAATAGATGAACAGGCAAGGGATGCATTAATCGAGACAGCGCATATTAACGGCGTAGGCGATAGCGTTGTAATAAGAAGGGAGTGCGAAGCTAGTTTCTATAAAAACATCTTCTCCGACGGTATCGCTCCAAATGATTTAGTCGTTTTATCCGATGTGGAGGGTTATGAATTCAATATTTTCACAGCTGACACCCTAGCTGCACTGTCTAAAGCCATAATCATAATCGAGATCCATGATTGGGACGGTAGGAATCATAATTACGAAAAATTGCGACAAGACGCCGAACCACATTTTACAATCTCCGAGATTCGGACAGGCGCACGAGATTTATCTCATATCGAGGAGCTTCAGGGTTTCTACGACTCCGACAGGTGGATCCTTTGTTCAGAAGGTAGAGGAGATTTCGGGAAATGGCTCAAACTTACTCCTAAAGCTTAGGAGTGGCGGTCCGGAAGTGTTTCTGAACGCAGATTATATCAAGCAGTGTTGTTCAAAAAACCAACAGTTAATTTGATAGGGTCTGCTACCAGTAGATCTAGGCTCTGAAAAGACGCAATGGAAGATAAATTACCATTCATCTATGAGCGCTATAAATTGTAGTGACCTATCCCCGATTTTTAGAACCATGACCACGATGAGATTTCCAGTTAATCTAACAAGATGGAGATCTCTATATGAAGAACAAGTGAACAGAAGAACGTGTATGGATTAAGCACGTTCTTCGTCTTGCAATGTGTAACAAATGATTGCGTAAGCTATTGAGTTGCAATAGTTACACAAGCGTAAGAAAAACGTGCAGTGTGAATGGTGAGTTACACATTAGTTGCACACAAACTATTGGTATGTGTTAAATGATTGATATTAAACAATTAAATATCGACGTTTCTACTGAGTGGGAGTTAGCCCATTTCTTACGCAAGTAAATTATAAACTGAGCTAAATTTTTTTATTGCTATAGATCTAAAAATATTTATTGAGCCATTAGAACGAATGGCTAGTGATTGTATTAAGATTTTCTGCATCTCAACCAAAATCATAAGCTTTTTGGCATATCAAGCCAATCAGGCGTCGTTCATGGGCTCATTGTTTACTCTTTTAGGCTCACCTAACCCACAAAGCCAAAGCCCCATCTGGCGCGCAATCACCGCACCAATAATTGCACCAATCCCATTTGCTAAGAAATCCCCCCATGATGGCTCCCGACTGAATAAATATTGGACCAATTCAATCAAGCCACCGTAGGTCATAATCCCCAGAACAATCCATATTGTCAGTCTTGGACGTAATATAGGTAATGGTAACGCAAGGCAAAAATACGCCACAAAATGATATGCTTTATCAACGCCAACAGTACCAAAAGAACCACTCAGTCGGATCGGCGCAAACGATAGTAAGGTAATGATCACAAATAAAATAATCGTTACAGTGCTGCTGATCACTATTGGTATTATTTTTTGCTTCTCTTTAAACACCCATCATCCCTAGCTACATATGTTCCATTGTAGACGTATACCAACCACATTTAAATTCCATCAACCCACAGTATCTAAAAAAACTCAGATGCGATAGGTGTCAATTTGGCAAGAATTAAAACTATCATTCAATGTTTGGTATATTCAAGTTGCCAAGACCAAGCGAGGGTACAATCTGATTGATCATGCGATTCCAGTTTGTGATTGGCTGCGTTCCCACAAAGATAACATCCTTCGGCCTTAGTTCGAGGCGTGTCGCAAGAAGAAAGTTGGCCGCATTTTTCGCATCAAGGTGCAGGGCAGTTATCGGCGCAAAGTTTTTTAGGTCTGCCCCCCCCCTTAGAACGTAAATCTGTTTAGGATTCCCCGTTAAAGACAAAACCCCACCACCACTCTCCAATAATGCATCTGCAAGGACAGCCCTATGTTCAAAGGGCAGTGTATAACGAGACTGCTGAGATACTTCACCAATGACATACACATAATCTCTCAAAATGCTTCCATGCTCCAACCTAGACATTATGCTAGCAGCATCTTGAGCTTTCGTCTCAGACTGCGTTTCAAGCTCTGCTAGGACATTTGCCCTCGCTTCCTGACGGAGACCAAGAATTTTATCATATTCATCGGTAACATCCACAACAATCGCATCACCGTCTTTAAGCAATATTCTATTAGAATTTCTATGGCCATATATTTCAGGACCAAATATTTGATAAATAGAGCCGTTTCGATAGAGCCTAACAATAATAAAGGATGGATCATTAATAGAAAAACCACCACTATCGAATATGGCCTCGTCCAAGTATAGGCTTTGCAAAGAAATTGGTAATATTCCTGGTGATATTACATTACCGCTGATAGAAACCTTTTGTGAGTTAAATTCAGTAATTTCAATGCTGAACGATGGAGTTACACCCACTTCAAGAAGTCGTTCATAAACAGCAGATTCAGCTTCCAGAAGTGTTAAGCCACCAATGACAATCCGGCCAATGTCCGGAATGGAAACTGCTCCATCATCTTGAACCCTGAATCCCCGTTGACTATTTTGTGCTGCGATAAGCCCTTTCAAAACATCACCTAGGCTTTCTTTCAGTTGCATGTTCAAAGTTATAGCATCACCGACACCAATCGTATATGTCTGAGGTGGCGATACAGGCATATTCCACTCAATTACGCCATCGAGCCTTTGTGGGTCAAAAATTGGATCAAGAAGGTTTCTATTATTTTCATTTTTTTCATCTAAGGGGTCAATGCTTTTAAAAACAACTGGCCAAATATGAGGTGTATATGGCGAGCTATTAGCCTCCAAAACTGTCTCCGGTGTCAGGTTAATGATATGAACATTCGCGCTATCATCATCGCGCATGGAGGTGGGATGATACGCAATACCGCATCCAGTTAATGTGAGTGCGGTAAAGATTAATATTAAGCGTTTCATATAACCCCCATCTAATTTCTGTATCGATTCTTTGCTCACGTATTTGCATCCTATAAATCCGGCTAGTAAAGCGCCAAACCCTGCAGTTCGGTTTTTCTGCCTGTATTTAGCTTTCATAATATTTAGATCCGTATGAGTCGTATCCATATGAGCCTGTATAGCCATAGGCCTTTGTATTGTTTGGGTCGATTTGGTTCAGAACTAACCCAATTGTTTTGGCACCAATGCTTGTGCTTGAAATCATATTGAGGCCTTGTTCAACCTGCGCGCGGGTCGTTTTGTTCCACTTAACAATGTAAATATTGATGTCACTAACCGCACTGATCAAGCGAGCGTCCGGCACAGACAGAATAGGGGGAGAATCTATTAATATATGATCATAATTTTCACGGAGTTCGGTAAGAAGTTTAGGAAAGCGCTCAGAAGCAAAAAGGTCAGCGGCGTTCATATCACTCCTCGTCGCAGTGAGGATATCAAATCCTAGCTCTTCAACAAAGGGATTCACGTCCTTAAACTCCTTATGACCCATCATAAGATCAAGGAGGGCAATTGTATTGTTCCTATCAATTTTGACTGAATGAGTGCGTCTCCTGATATCAGCTTCAATTAATAGAATTCGCTTATTGAGGCCAACCATGTTCTGAGCAAGAGCATAAGTGAGTATTGTCTTCCCTTCTTTCGGAATAGAAGACGTCAACATAATGACTTTTTTATCTTGATCTGGGTTTGACATTAGAATGGATGTACGGAGATTACGAACAGCCTCCGAAACCATTGAATTGGGCTTAGTTTTAAAATACGAAATAGTAGTCTTTCTATCTCGTAGAGGAATTAAGGGCACGCCACCCAGAACGCTGTAGCCACTGTTATCACGCAAATCGTTTACCGATCTAAAGCCTGAAAAACGCAGTTCCCAAAAGACTATAAGACTGCCTCCTATGATTAACCCAATAACACCACCAAAAGATAGAATTTTGGTTTTTATCTGGTTAAGTGGGTTACTTTGGGTTGCTGTGGAAAAGAGGCGCCCATCAGCAGTTTCAAGTCCCAATTGAACATTCATCTCTTGTAGACGAGTGAAAAAACTTTCATAGAGGAGGCGCGCAGTCTCTGTTTCACGCTTAAGCTGCTGGAGAACAATCAGTTCTTTGGACTGTCGCTCAATCTGTTTTGCGAGTAGGGTCTCAGATGTTTCAAGAGCTGAAAACTGCTTCTGTTCTCGCTCTACCTCTACATCGTTTTTAAGCATAAATTTCTCTATTTGCATATTCAGGTCATCTAGAGGCAAATTATTATTGCGATATTCAGAAATCGCGCGATTTAGGCGAAAATCATTTGCGTGCTTGATGAGGGCTTGCAGATTGCCAGCTTCTCTAAATGATTGGAGGATTAAGCGCATGTCCATTTTCTCTTCAACAATTTCAGATTTCTCCCTTAGGCGCGTGCGCATATCACGAAGTTGAATTTCCTGTGACTTTAGAACATTGGGATTGATAAGTTCTGACTGACTAGAAAAATTAGTTAATTGTGCCTTCAAATCCTCAAAGTCATTTTTCAATTCAGATGTACGGCTTGAGAGAAACTCAGTGGCATTTGCCAGTGCATCCAATTTAATTTGGATCTGGCTTTCAATGTACAGCGCCGCCATTTTGTTAGCCATGCGAACAGAAAGAGCGGGTTTAGTCGTAGTGACTGAAATATTGATTACCCGCGTTTTTCTAGTATTTGAGAATGTGATTACATTGAACACAGAATTGATGGCAATTGAACGGACTTCCTCAGGAGATCGAGGTATCTTTGGTTTTTCTGAGGCCACACCAAAGAAAGCGAAGAATTGTGTTATAATCTGACTTGACAGTCGAGGCTCTCGCAAGAGTGGATTGAAGTCAGGTTGTTTGGTGAGATCAAGCGAATCCACAAGTTTGCCAACAAGATCGCCCGAGCGTAAAACTTCGAGCTCCGTGTTAATACCCGTGTCCGTTATCGGACCATTTGTCATGAGGCTTTCGATGTCCGTGAGTATTTTCTCAGGCTGGTTCTCTTTAAGCGCAATTTTTGCGGTTGCAGAATAAAGAGGAACGACAACATACTTGTCGTATAAGTCTGCAACACCAACAAAAAAAAGAACAAATGCTAGTAGTATCCATTTACCCCGCCACAATGAGGCGGCGAGTTTCGCGAGGCCAATATCACCTTCTGGAATACTTGGGTTTGGAGTGTGGTTGGGGTTGTGGAAATTCAATTCAGATCTGCCATTTGCATTTCTTTTATGAAACCTAAAATTCCGTCAAATTTGTATACCTCGTCATTTTTTTGAAATTTGATAATCAAACAAGTATATCCTTTATTCAAAGAAACAATTTTCTACTAAATTGTTTGGAGTTAAGTTTATCTTATAACTTTACTTGCCCTTGGCACCCTCGCGCGGATTATCTTATTGAGGTTATACCACTCCCAATCTCTGTAAGCCACGGTGCGGTCAGGTAGCATATGGCGAAAAAGGATACTTAACACTATCAAAAAGTATAGATCCTAACACCAAAGAATGGCTCTTTTTTAATTCGAGCTAAATGAACTAAATTCCGCGGCCCCAACCCACAAGCCGATTGAGACCATTAACTAAAATTATTTTAAACAGATGACACCATTACGCAGGTGTGTGCGCATATCCAGATTCCATGATCGGTAATGTTCTGGGTGATTTAACTATAACAAACAAATAAATTGCTTTTATATTTACTAATCATTATCTTAGAACAGCACCATATCTTCGTTCACGGCTCTTAAATTCTTTTAAAATTTCTTCATAAATTTCTTTATTGAAGTCTGGCCAATTGCTTTCTTCAAAAACATATTCAGAATATGCACATTGCCATGGTAAAAAATTAGATGTCCTTTTTTCTCCTGATGTTCGAATTACCAAATCAGGATCTGGT
>Ga0209557_1001179_pt1 | contig 14782 bp, 14 predicted proteins | sample SaaInlV_120m_DNA_4_FD_184672 | JGI IMG/M metagenome (GOLD analysis project Ga0209557, IMG submission 184672) | Marine microbial communities from expanding oxygen minimum zones in the Saanich Inlet - Saanich Inlet SI074_LV_10m_DNA (SPAdes) (version 2) | ecosystem: Environmental > Aquatic > Marine...
TGTCTAATATTTTTTCTTTGCTGTTCTGCTCTCTTTCTTAGAAGAAGAATGTTATTATAAAGTTCATAGTACTTACCATGAAGAATAGGGATATTTAGTGATTCCGTATGAAGATTGTCAATATCAATCTTTGAATCTTTACTCCACATTTCTTGAATAAGATCTAAATCAAAGGTCATAAATCATTACCAACTCTATCAACTATATTATACATCAAATACTTAAAAGATACATCTGCAGTAAAATACTCAGCATCTTGTAGAGTGGCATCAAATGAAAGTGTAGATAATGAATATGGAAACATTCCTCTAAATTTAACTTGGAAATTTGTATTTTGATTACTATTTAATACTAGTAAAGTTCCATCTGAATATAGATTCATATCACTTTTATATTGAGACTCAAAGTCTTCACTTGTAGATTCAAATTTATAAATTTCATTTAGAGATTCTGGAAACCCAATTCCTCTAATCCAATTTTGAATTTCCATATAATTTGATAAATCCTCATCCACTAAAAAAGTGAGAGTAAAATCTTCAAAATACATCTTATCACCAGGAACTGGAACCTCTGAAAGATAAGATGATTGATTTGCAACACCTAAAGATACTGAAGGTATATTTGCAGTATTTGAGAAAAAAGATACCTTTGGCGCTCTACTCAAAGTAAATTTAAATCCTGAAGGAGTTAGAAAATTTCTATTTGAAATTTGTCTAGATCCATATGTTTTGGTGGGTGACATTATTAATTTTTTAACTATTTATGATATGGGCATAAAAAAAGACCCCCCGTGAGGGAGGTCTGTATTCCTGATGTGAAATGGATCACATAAGGTTTTTGATTTGTACTCTTCTGTAGTAACGGTTCTTGTTGACAGTGAGAGCGCCAAGACCTTGATCGGAAGCATCGCCATGTGCAAATGGGTTTGCAACCAGACCATAACGGGTCTTGAATCCAATTTTTGGTTGGAAGGTATTCTCGCCAACTGCACGTACCATCTGGAGGGGTACATATGGGCAGTAGAAGAGACCTGCGTCGTAAGGTGAAGAACCCTTGTAACCAGCAACATAGTACTGCTGTGCAGCAGTGTTTGCTGAATAAGGATCGATGAATACGCGGAACTTGCCCATCAGAGTACCAGCAAATGTGTTGCCAGCATCATCAACGTTCAGGTTAGCATTGAGTGCAGGGGTGTAATCCAGAACACCAGCCATGCTCAGTGCTGAAGCAACGTCAGCGGAGCAAAGGATGATATTGCCCTTCCCTCTACGAGTGCGTTGTGCAATCGCGTTAGCGTCTCTTTCAATTTGGAACAGAAGTCCTTTGAACTTCTCAACGCTCCAGCGTCCGTTAGAATCAACGTCAAGGTCAAATACACCCTGAGTTGCAACGTTTGAAGCAGCGCCTTGTTCAGCAACCTTATAGATGGTTCTGATGACTTCACGGTTGATTTCAGCAAGAATTTCGCTAGACAGAATGTTAGCGAGTTCTGCTTCAGCATTAAGACCGTGAATTGCCTTCAGATCCTGTGCAAGCTCAAGGCTGTACTCTGCTTTCAGAGCGCGTGACTTTGCTTCAACGAGGACTTTCTCAATTGAGAATGCCATTTCGTTGAACTGAGGACCGCCAGAAGATCCGAGGTTCTCAGAATCTCCAGTCTTCATGCCCTGACCAACTGCATATGCAGCCTGATCAGCAGTTGCGGTTGGGTTCAGAAGACCTGGATTTGATCCCAGTGGTCCGCTGGTAGTACCCATACCAACTGAAGAGGCGGTCATGCCAGCGGTAAGAGTGCCGTCAGCACTGTTACCAGAGAATGCGGTATCTGCTTCGTTGAACAGTGCCTCATCGCCAGTTTGATTACTGTAGCGTGAGCGCATTGCAAAGATGAGTCCAGTAGGACCATTCATTGGTTGAACGCCTGCAAGGTCATATGCGACCAGGTTAGGCATTGAGCGTCTGATCAAGGAGATCAGAACGGGGTCGAAACCTGCGGTAGGACCACCAGCAGAGGATCCACCACCAAATCCACCACCAGCACCAGCAGCATTACCTGCGTTGGTTGGGGTTTCTGCCAGGAATCCTTGAGAAGCAAATGATTGCTCTTCTCTTAAAAATTTTTCTTGGTTCTCGAGCAGGACTGCGGTTACAGCTTTTCTGTGCGAATCTTTGATTGAATCAAGACCGTCATAGTTCAGAATAGGTGCCCACTTTTCCTGCAGTGCTTCGGATTGAAACATTGCTTTTTACCTCTAAAAGTTGTTATTGTTTGATTTAATGTTAAATTCAGTTTTTTGCAACTGCCGAAAGTGCTTTCAGATAAGCATTCATTGAATCTGAGTGATACTCAGTTGCAACATCTACTCCTTCGGAAAGAGTTTCAGTTTTTGCTGTTTGAGAAACTGCCTTTGAAGGGAAATAAGATTCCTTCAGAGTTTCCAGTTTTTCACGATATTGTGCCTCACTTTCAAACTCAACACTTTCGGCAAGTGAAGCGAGCTTTTCTTTCTGAGTGGAAGCCAGTCCTTCAGAAACTTCATCAAAGACACCATCAGCAACCGACTCTGCGAGACGGGAGTTAAGGGAAATATTCTTTTCTAATTGCTCGTTGAGTTTTGTCTCCATTTCGTCAAGTTTTTCTACCATGCTATCAAGCACATCATATTTATCTTCAGGAATAGTTACATAATGTTCTTCAAAAAGTCCCTTGAGACCAGTCATAAAGGAATCGTTAATATCTTCCTTCAGACCACCCTCAACGGCAAGTTGGTTTTCGGTCATCCATTCGGATGAAACGTACTCTAGATATGCATCAGTACGCTCTTGAAGTTCTGCTCTAATTTGTGAGACAGACTCAACGAGTTTTTCTTCGTACTGTGTTTCTAAAGTTTCACGAATCTGCGTTACTTTTGTTTTGAGTGCAGACTCAAATATAAGTTTTGCTTTTTCTTTGAACTCTTCGGAGAGTTCTGCTTCTTCTTCAGAAGTTTGAAGAAGTGCATTTACATCTTCTTCAACGTCAAAAGTCTCTTCAGATTCAACTTCTTCCTCTACAGTTTCTTCTGCTTCAGTTACAGTCTCTTCAACTTCTTCTTCTGATACTACCTGATCTTCGAGTTCTTCTTGCTCTTCAATTACTTCACCTTCAACTTCTTCATCTTCTTTGACGCCAGCAGGCATCGCATCAGCTGCTTTCGCACCTTTATTGACAATATCTTTAACTTGCTTCAGAGTTGCAGAAGGATCTTTAAACTTAGCTGAATCATCATCGGTCTTATAGTTTTCTGGAGTTGGACCACCGAGATCTACAACACTAGCTAATTGAGTGCCAGGATCTGCCAAGGTTGGCATGGGATCTGCTGCCTTAGCGTTAGCGTTAACGGCAGTTTTGGATTGCGTAGTGCCTCCTTCCATTTCTTGTAAATTGTTGTCACTAGACATTTGAACTCTCCGATTTACCTGTATTAAATCTATATTTATTTATAATTTGAGAAATTACAACACATTTAGTATTATTAGTGTTAATTATATTGAATTTAAGAAATCATTGAATAATTCAATTTTTTTCTCATCCAATTGTCTTTGATCAGTTAATTGGTTGATCATATTTTTTGTTTTTTCTGCATATTTTTCACGCAGAATTCCACCATCCCACACCCAATCTTTTCCTTCCATAATTCCTGATACAAATGCGTCAGGTGCAGAAGGATCGGCAACGATATCAGCAGCAGTTGCTAGCATGAAGTCTTCACCAACTTCTTTATGCCCTTCTCTAGTTGTAATTAATGATCCAATTCCTCTAGAAGAAACTCCCAAAGTAACACCATCTTTTAGAAGTGATTCTGCAATTTTACCCATTGGTGTGGATAAAATTTGTGCTTTTCCAACAAAATTATTTCCTTCCTTTTGGAGTTCAACAATCATGTGTGAAACTCTATCAAGATTTACGGTAGGTCCATCTGGATGTCCAAGTTCTCCAAGGGCACGTCCTTTTTGGACATATTGCTCATTGTAACGCTTGACTTCTCTCTCCATAACAGGCATACGGTACATTCTACCGTTTCTGTTTACCTGTTCTGCCTGAAGAAAAACACCTTTGATAAAAAGATTTTTTTTACCATTGGATTCTTCCGAGAGAACCTCTACTGCTTCAATTTCTTCTCTGATTAGTTTCATTGGATTTACACACTTACTGGATTGTTGTTTTCATCATGCCTTTGATAAGTTCCAACACCTACTGGGTTATTATTTTCATCATGCCTTTGATAAGAATCAGGAGTTCTTGTTCCTATCCCAGCAGAACTGTTGTAAGTGTAAGCAATATAGTCAACATTAAAATTTTCATAAGTTATTGTTGACCAACCTTCAGTGTTACCAAATTGTGTAATAGTGCTAAATCCTGGTTGAGGAGATTCCACATTATTACTTTCATCGTGGCGAATATAAGGCATTACTTAAGTATCAAATTAATAATTATTTATTATTATGAATCTTCACTTTCTTCAGACCCAATAATTCCTGCAAACATTGAGTTTGCAACTTTTGGTCTAGATGCCTCTAACTTTTCTGCAGATTTTGCATAAAGTATATCTTTAATTTTATCACTGATTTGTGACGGCGACTCGTCAGCAATAATTGTATCTATAAGATCGTCATTCATTTTTTAATAAAAGAAATATCTTTTGCTATTTATATATCCCCACCATCAGGAGATTCAGTTGAAGATCCATCAATTTCTGGTTCGAGAGGAACTTCACCCCCTTGCCCATTGATAGAATCTCCCATTGGTTCTCCAGTTTCTGGATCAATAGGGGCATTTGGATCTGGAATTATTCCATTTTCAATTTCCTGCTGAATCATCATATTCTGCTCAATAATCTCTATGTCAGTCTGGCGGAGAATCTTGCGACGGACATAATCTTGAGAATAATACTTACCAATATATGGTTCTGCAGTTGCTGCAAGATTCAATCGTTCAGTTAAAAGTTCTGCTTCTTTTAGTTCTGAAAAATGGTTATCATATAAGAAATCATATTGAATATGCTCACTCATCTTATCCCAATCTTCTGGGGTGATGATATTCTTGAGAATTAATTGGGTTTTTAAAATATCACTGAACATATTTGAGAATCTCTTTCTCAAACGTCCAACAAATTTAGTAAACTTCAATTCATCTCTCAAGATTTCAGAAGATCTCCCCAAGTTAAACCCACCTTCTCCATCCATTCTTGATGGGGGAACATTAAGCGAACGGAAGAGTTTCTTTTTAAAATACTCAATATCAGTAATTTCTCCGAGGTTTTGTCCACCTGGTAGTGTTGTAATTTCAGTTCCTCTTCCACCTTCTCTCCTAGGTAACCAAAAATCTTCAAGCATACTCATATGCTTTTTGTCATCACGCATTTCACCAGTCTGTGAATCATAAACAAGTTTATTGCGATAGCGAGACATAACATCACGCAAGTATTGTTCTGCCTTTACCTTAGGTAAATTGCCAACATCAATGTAGAAAATTCTACGCTCAGGTGCGCGTGATAATCTGTAAATGACAAGAGAATCTTCAATCATCCTTAGTTGATTGAGAGATTTGATTGCTTTATGTAGATATGAAAGTACAGATCCTTTATTTCTGTCCAATAATCCAGAATTGCAATATGCAATTGAATCTTTTGCAATCTTTACAGATCCTTTTGCTGAATTAGATGCTGCTCCAGAATAAGAAGATTTTGGGGTGTATACAAAGTACTCGTCAATTTCTGGGAAATCGATGTTATCATCTTTTGATGATGGTAATTGAGATAGACCATATTTTTCGTCTTTTCCCTTTCGTTGCTGCCTTACATAACGCATTTTCATTGCGTCAATGTAACGAAGTTCTTGAATCCCCTCTTGAGGATTTTTCATATCAATTACTTTATGATAATAAAGTCTTCCATCAATATACCAATTTCTATAAATTTCGTTAGCTTTTTTATTGAAATCTAAAAGTTCAAGAATATATTTAAATTCTTCTCTAATTTTATTCTTAATACTATCACTTGCATTAAGATTTGATAGTTCAATTTCTACAGGACTATCATAGGTATCTGATACAATTGCTTCATTTAGAATATCTTCAATAGCACTATCAACTTCTGGATGCAGAGCCATTTCTCTGTATCTCTTGAGCAAATCAAATTCAGTTCTATAAACTCCTTCAATATCTACATACGAACCAAAAAATCCACTAGTCAGATAATGATCAACTCCATCCTCATTACTTTGAGGTACTGGAGAGACCACACTATCTGGCTGTGGATCTTTGTCAATAGAAAAACCAAAAAGTTTAGCCATGAATAACGATTAAAGACTTGTTCTTACTCTTCTATTTATCAGAGTAGAGAAGCAGGTCCATCGTTGATTTCAAAGTACTGAACTTGGAATTCTACTGTGAACTCTTCAAGAGTATCTGATGAATCGTATGAAAGATCAATAGCTGAGATATTTGTTGGGAAAATATCATAGAACTTGTATGATCTAAGAACAGTTGCCTGTCCACCACCAGTTGCACTAAATCCAGGACCCTGTGATGTAATATTATTTACAACTTTAGTTCCATTTGCTTGATTACTTCTACCAAGTTGATAGACAACTGCATTCTTCATGTATGAAGATGGATTCGTAGCACCAGTTGCATTATCAAGTTTGCTTAGAAGATTCATCCATGATTCAAAAGCATGTCTGATTTTAAAATCTTCATCGTTGATAACCGTTACAGTCCAGGTATCAAAGGTACGGTCTCCCGCAACTTTTAAAATACGTCCTCTGAAAGGAACGTCAATTGGAGCAACGTTTGATGCGGGTAAAGCTGCTGCTTTACATAGGAATCTGAAGTCAGTTTTTGCTTCAGAATCCCATTGAGCGGCAACTTCTGCGGGAAAGTCGTCTAACGAGACCTCAAATAGATTGGGTCTCGCGCCACCGCCAGCTAATCTCGTCTTGAATGCTGAGATATTCTTTATAGATGGTCTGTTTTTGGACTCAGCCATTGTTTGTAATCCTCCTTATTAGTTATTTAATAAAATATCAAACTCTACCTGCTACTTCTTCAAAACTGACGCCAGTTCTGGTAGCAACGAACGTCAGTGTGACGTAGTTGATAGCTTTAGCTGGCTTCAGGAAGATGTCAGCTCTAAACTCATTATTATCAATAATGTCTGGTGTGTTGTTTGTTTCATCACAAACAACTAAGAATCCATAGAGTCCTCTCTTTGCTTGGACCTCGCGGAGGTAAGGTTCAACAATATTGATGAAGTTTGCTCTTGTAATCTCGTCATTCAGTTCAAAGAGTTGTGCTTGTGCGCTTCTCTCAAGTGCTTGCTCAACAGTTAAGAATAAACGGCGAACGTTGATTCTATCAAAAGCTGAGGCAAATCCAAGAGCAGTCTTATCACCAAATAGCAGAGTACCAACACCTGGTTGGGTGATGATTGAATTAATCCTCTGAGGATAAAGTTGATCTCTTTGAGACTTGTTAGGATTATATGCCAACTTAATGGCATTGTTCAAGATTCCTCTCTGTTGTCCTGCTGGTGAGAACCATGGATAGGAGAAGATTGAAGTTCTAACCATCAGACCAGCAATGTCTCCGTTACATGGAATATAGCGGAACTTGTTATTGAATCTGTCATAAGTGTACTTATACCCAGAATCAAATACTGCATATGAAGATGATGGCATTGAACTAAAGAATTCAATTATATTATCTGTTTGAGTGTCTGAATTGGTAATGTCAACAACATCTGTTCTGTGTGGTGAAATTACTGCCATGCAGTCTTTTCTATCTTCAGCAATAGCAATCAATTCTTGTGCTTTCGCCTGAGACTCAAACTTGTTACCAAGTCCAGGTCCCATGATCAGATAATCTACAGCAACTTCATCTCTATTACCAAATCTCCTGTAAGCATTGGTAAGATCTCCAAGAGATGTTAATAGACCGCCTTCATTATTTTGTCCAGAGTAATCTTTTCCTCCTTTCAGAGTATAGACTACATTACCCATTACACTGAAAGTAGTGTCTTGTGCTGGTTGGTTCCAGAGTTGATCTGAAAGTTCACCTAACTGATAGGAAAGAGTTCCTAATGCAAACTTTCCATTAAATCCAGACCTAGTAACAGTTTCAGTTGCAACAGCGTTGTCGGAAGGATTATCTCCAGCGTAGACATACTCAGAAAATTTTGCAAGATAATCTTTCCACCAGATTTTCTGTGGCGCATTTACTGCAGAAACTGCGTCAGATGCTTTAGAAAGATTGACGTGCTTCTCTACAAGATTACCTTTGACACCAGTTGCCGTTCCAAGATCATCAATGATAGCAATATGTAATCCATCATTTCTAGCATTTCTATCTAATGCCCACTGCGTTGTTGATGGTTTAGGTGCAATTGATTTCCAGAAAATTGTGGTGTTTGACAGTTTAATGGACTGCAGATCGTACCAATCTTCAGCACTTTGAACAAAGGTTGTTGTGATTCCAATTGCCTCAGTACCAATTCCAACCTCAGTCAGGGTAATTTCATTCCCTGCTCTGAAAGATGCGGTTTGGATTTTATCTGCATATGTGATGTGAGTATCAGAAGCACCAACTGAAACGTTTCTTGTGATTACTGCAGTAGCTCCAATAGCAATGTTTGCTGGGGTTGATGCGATGGTAACAAATGTTCCACCAACAGAAACAACAGAAACACTACCTGATGCGGATCCAGTTGTTACTCCAAGACCAGCAACAGTAACAATGTCGTTAGGAACAACGCCAGTTGTTGAATTGAGGTGGATGGTGGTTGTTGCGGTTGTACCAGCAATTCCAATTGCTGTAGTCGTGTTTCTTACACTTTGTACATCTGTGAACGCATCCTTGACTCTTGAAGTGATTTTAACTTCTAACTCAGTATTATCGGATCCAGTGGAAATACCTGTGATAATTCCATTAAGAACGCCATTAAAATCTGTAGAGGTTCCTCTTCCTGCAAGTTTTTGATCTTGTAGTTTGAAGGTTACTGCAGCACCAACATTTACACCAACGTTAGTTGTTCCTACTGTTAAGATTTGGTCTGCTTTGTCGTCAATGAAAGCAATTTTTAGTTCGTTTGCCCAGGATCCTGGGTTCTTAGATGCAAAGACATAATCTGCAATGTCATCTGCATAGTTTGCTTCATAGTCATCAAAGTTTTTGATGAGCAGAGTATCTGTTCCAACTCCACTGCTGACAGCGTTTGCGTTATTAAGGTTTTCGCCAGATGCTCTGACAACCTTTAGTACGCCACCATAGGAAAGATATGATGATGCAGTCATCCAATACTCGTATTGTGCATCAGTTGTTTTTGGTCCCCCAAAAACATCTATCAGTTCACTCTCAGTTGTAATATCTACTGGCTCCTCCACAGGACCTCTTAGGAAGGGACCAGCAATTGCACCAATGTTATCTAGTACATTATCAGCTCTCCCTACTGTTAAATCAACCTCCCTGACTAGTACGCCTGGAGATAATTGAGGAGTCGCCATTTTTTTCTCCGTTAATCTCTATATATCTGAAAATATTTATAAAATGGGGTAATTTCAGACGATGAAACAATGCATGAACACACTACCAATCAGGATATTCCCATTTATCGACCGAGTTGGGGTTTTTTCTTGATTTTATAATTCTTTTTTTTGTACACTCTTTACATTCATATGAATATGATGATAATTGATACTTATTTTTTCTTATTCTATAAAAGTCATTTATTAGATCTTTTGTTTTTTTACAAACTCTACATTCTCTTTCAGTCAAATAAAGATGTTCTGTGCCAAACTGATCATCAATATCCATTACTTATATTCCCACATATGAGACATATCTCCATATTCATCAGTATGCCATCTGTCTCCTTCAGAATCTACAAAAGATGCTTCATCATTAATTCCATCAACAATAAAACCAAAGGGAGACATATCTTGTTCTAATTGATTTTTTTGTTCTTCATATAATCTTTTTCGTATATCTTGATCAGTCAATTCTTTGAAATAATCTTGTGCAACTAACCATGCATATATTACCAAGCACATAGCAAGGTCATCATTACATCCTTGTTCTGCTTCAAATGAATTATTTTTTGATACAAATGTTGTTAATTCTGAAATAATTTCATAGTCATTAAAGAATAATTTATCCTCTTCAATTATTGTTTTTAGATTGAGAGACCCAATTTTTTTCACAGTCTTGGACATCTTGACACCAAGTTGTGTCTTTTTACCAGAAAATCCTTGACCAACAACCTGACCTGCTCTACCTCTCATAGAGCACATAAGGACATTTTGATACTCAAGGTCATATTGGAGAATACTAGCTACCTGGTCTCCAACGTCGTTGACCTCACAGAGTATAAATGCTCCATTATAATTTTTTGCTACTTCATAGATAATACTTGGAAATAGCATTGGTTTGATTTCATTATTTCTATATTTTGCAACTATCCTATGAGGAAATTCTGTTATATCAAAAATAACAAACGCAGAATAATCTTCACTCACACCTCTTGCAACGTCGACAGTAATCACATAATCTTTATTTGGTTTTGAGTTTTCGTAAATATCAAGACCAGCATTTCTTTTTATTGGATTATCATAAACTAAAGTTCTAAGTTTACTTGGAGCAATGAGAGTGTCAACTGACCCCAAAAACTCACATTCAAACTCAACTTTGAATTGTTGATCTGAAGTGTTTGCAATTGTAGTTTTTTTCCACTTATCATCCCTACCAGGAACTTCTGACCAGTGAACATCAGTTGGAATATATTCATTTTTACCTCTCTCCGCATCATGCCACATACGGTAGAAATGATTCATACCATGTGGGGTAGATACAATAATTACCTTGGTGTTTTTACCAGAAGTAATAGTAGGATAAACAGATGCAAAGAAGGAGTCTGCAACATGGTTTGGAACGAAGGCAAATTCGTCGAGGAAGAGAATGTTAAACGACATGCCTCGGACAGCACTTGCAGACGTAGAAGCTGCCAATATCTTACTGCCATTCTCCAACTCCAGTGAACCTTTATTCCACGATATAATGCCTTGCTGCATCCATTTAGGCAAGTTTTCATATGCGGTTTGCAATCTTCCTAGAAGTTCTCTAGCAGTTGCTGCTTTGTTTGCGAGTATGCCAATATTAGCACTATCGTTAAAAACTGCATAATGTAAAAGATATGAAACCACAGTTGTTGACTTTCCAGTCTGCCGTGGCATCTTACAGATATTAAATCTGTTATTATGAAAATTATTAATTAATCTTTCTTGAAAATGATATGGATGAAACTGAGTTAAACCTTCGTCCAAAGAGACAATTTTAATATACTTATTTGCAAAGTATACAGGATCTTCTTGACATTTAACAAATTCAAGGATTTGTTCCTGAGTAAACTCAATAGAAGTATTTGCTTTTTTTAAATTGGGGTTACCAAGATATACATTATCAGACATAATAATTATTCAGTTCAGCACTTCCAGCGGCGACGGGCTTTGCATACAGGTTTATCTGGAGTCTTTGAGCAATCAATGTTATGCATATCTTGCTGACCCTTTGAACGCGCACAGAATGACTTTCTGCGATTAGCATCTTTACTTCCTGGTTTTGGGTCACCAGTTACTGCAGTCTTCAACTTCGATCCTGGATTTTCTCTACGATATGCTTTGACAGCATCAGTACTCATTCCATCAGTTTTATCTGACTTATTCACTTTCTGCCAATCTTCATTAGTTGCTGCTCTTAGCATTTGTTCTCCAGGTTGCATTTCAATTTCTTTTACATAAGTTACTCTTGCACCAGGATAAATCTTTTCAATCTGATTTTGAATTTCTCTTCTATTTGGCATTCTTGGTTGAGGGAAGAAAATCTTTAGAGAATAACTCTTTCCTCTCCATGAAGAAAGAACCATCAATAGTTTTCCTCTAGTTGGTTTGATATTGACAGATTCTTCAATTTCTTCATCCACTGCTTTTACGCAATTATTATCTGGTCCAGTTTTTTCCGCTACTAAAGGGTCTGGTTTAATAAGATCTATAAATTCAACAAATGGATTTCCATCGGCATCTGTAATGGTTACATTTTCTTTTACAGATTTCCATCCACCACCTGCTTTCTTATATTCTTTAGCAGCCCAACCATTAGCATAAGCAGAAGGATATACGTCAAACTTTGATTTTGCTCTTGACTTCATCTTAGACCATAATGATGGATTAGTTGGAACATTCTTTTCATTAAGAACTTCTGCCTCCATCTCAAGTAAAATTTTATCTACTATCTTAATATCTTCTCCGATTATTTTGGGACCTTTAGTTTTTCTTTCTGCTGCTAATCTTTCTCCTTCAGTAGCACCCTTTTGAGAGAGAGTTCTAATTTTAGCGGCACGTTGCTGCTTTCTATGTGCTTTTGGATCAATTGCATCAGGAATTGCACCTTCTGGTACACAGTAAGGATCCTTTTCTTCATTCGCACTCATGTAATCCGCAGCAGTATCAATATAATCAGCAGCTTTTGTAATTTTTGCTTGAACCCAAGACTCTAAATCTCCTTCACCATCGTTAACTTTATCTTGTATTTTTAAAGCAGCTCTAAGCATAGTGTCAAGTTGTCTGCGAACCATTGAATATTCTTCATCTTTCACAGAAACTTTATCCCACGCTTTTCCTCCATAGGAACATATTGAGCGTGTTTCTCTTTTCCCGCAAAGTGGACAAAATCTTTCTTCTTCTTGAGTATGATCTTCGCTAATGTTGTTAGATACCATTTTTGGATTTCCTCCTTTTCCTTTGCGGTCTGCTACAGGGTCTGCTTTACGTTTTCTTTTTACAGCATTGCTAATCTCAGACTTGGACATTTTTGCTGCTTTTTCTTTAGACAAGCACTTTGGCTTTGGTTCTCCAGGTTCTCTTGCACACTTACCAATACGCTCTCCTTTAGTGTTGTAGCGATCCCATCCACCACCACCAACTCCACCTTTATCATTTTTACCAAACCATTTACGAAGATCTTCACTTACAGATCCGCCATCACCATTTGATGACTCACCCTCTTGCCCATTACCATTATTTTGAGCATCATCTTGATTATTGTCATTATCTCTGGACAAGTATCCAGTTCTCAATACATGCCATCCATTGGGAATTTTTTTACATTTTTTGTCAGTTAAGCAATAATATTTTCCTGGAGAACACTTTTTCATTTTTTTAATTTAGATTTAGTTTCTTCACTTTGCCTTCTCTCTACATAATGGACATGCTGAGGGAATCCGTTAGGATTAAAGCAATTAATACTTCTCTTATATTTATCACTCAAATTCTCTTGAAACTCTTTAAACTTTCTCATCTTTCTGAGCGTCTTTTAATAATTTTGATAATTCTGCAGTTGATCCTACAAATAATGCATTTGTAACATTTGTGGGACCCCTTTTAGAACTATTTTCTTCTTCAACATCTTTCAGTTTTTTCTGAAGATCCATCAATTTGTCTGTTGCATCGGCAACATTTTTAATCAACTGTCCAGCAACTTCATAAGCTCTAGGCATTTCACTTTCTTGTGCTAATTCTAAAATTCCGTTGATTGCTTCTTGACCTTTTTCTATCAAAGAGTACAGATTTCCTCGCGTATACTCATAATCTTTTTCAACATCAACTTCTTTACTTTTTTGAATCTTTGCGACCTGTGGTTCAACTTTAGATTCAACTACAGGATTGACAATAGACTCTACAGATTCCTCCGCAATATCAAAGGCATCGTTTAACCCATCAAATTTATTTTCCATATATTATTACCAGTTTGAATCAAATCCAAAATTATCTCCAATCTGAATGTCATCATTATCGGCAGAAGTGATTAGATAAATTTCAGATCCACTAACATGATTTGAGATTGAAGTGCTATAGTATCCTCTATCAACAGTTAATTTGTTTCCAGATACTTTCTTAATGTATATAGTCTCATTTCCAATAACGATACTTTGACCAGAAGAAATTGATGTTGCATCATCTACTTCAATAATACCATCAGAGATGGCAATATTGTCCGATAAGTGCGCTATTATAGTTTTTTCATAAGATTGATGTGCTTTTGGAGTGGCTGAATAATTAATATCTCTATTTGTAGATCCAGCATTTCCAGCAACATATCCAACAGTAACCTTGCTGATAATATCCTTGGATGCTTTCGTATCCACTGGACCAAATAGATATGTTTTGGCATTAAATCTTAAAGTATAAATTAATGACCTTCTTTTAGAAAAATCACCTTCATAATCGTCATTCATAGATATTCCTTCTAGAGTTATTGGAACATCCCTCTTTTCTCCTATGGTATCTACTAAATTGACTGTTAAATTATAAGATGGTTGGAAATATGGAACAATTTGCTCAACTATTTGTAACATATCATCATTAGTCTTAGTCATAATACTAAGTTCAAATGACATAGTATATGGAACTGGCATATATGTTCTAGATACAGTTCCAGATGTTGTCTTTGATATAAATGATTGGGTTGTTGTTAATTTTCTACTAACATCATAATTTAATCCAACAAATTCAAATGACATTCTTGGTAATGTGATTTGAAAGGGATTATTTAAATCTTCTGGAGATTCTTGAAGTCTTGCAAGAAACTTTTCTTTCGGACCATATGAAATGGGAACCTGAATTGACTGAATCAGCTGACCAGAATTATCATATCTTCCAACTTCAAGATCGTTAAACATATTACCAAACATGATAA
>Ga0209557_1001180_pt1 | contig 14779 bp, 15 predicted proteins | sample SaaInlV_120m_DNA_4_FD_184672 | JGI IMG/M metagenome (GOLD analysis project Ga0209557, IMG submission 184672) | Marine microbial communities from expanding oxygen minimum zones in the Saanich Inlet - Saanich Inlet SI074_LV_10m_DNA (SPAdes) (version 2) | ecosystem: Environmental > Aquatic > Marine...
CGCGAGCTCTCGACTACATTGGGAAAAGAAGTGCCGACCGGTTGCTTTGGCGAGCATATGCAGGTCGAGGCGCATAACGATGGTCCGGTCACACTGGTGATCGACACAAAGATGCGTGATTTCTAATGGCGCGTGTGCTCAACAAGGCTTTCTTTGATCGACCGACAATCGATGTCGCTCGCGACTTATTGGGTAAGCAACTGTGCCGCCGGCTGGATTCCGGTAAAATTATTCGAGCGCGGATTTGTGAGACGGAGGCCTACGATGGTTTTGAGGATCGTGCCTCACATGCCAGCAACGGTGCGACGACGCGCAATGTGGTGATGTTCGGTCCACCTGGACGGGCCTATATCTACCTCTGTTATGGGGTGCATTGGTTGCTCAATATCATCACCCGCGAGAAGGGCTATCCCGCGGCAGTGCTGATTCGAGCGGTCGAGGGCGTCGAAGGGCCAGGTCGTTTGACTAAGCACTTCCAGATTAACAGTTCGTTTAACCATCAACTGCTGACACGGGTCGGCGGACTGTGGCTAGAGGATGTCGACAGCAAAGTCAGTCATGCCGAAATTGTTGCGACCCCTCGTGTTGGAGTCGATTATGCCGGAGCTGAGTGGGCGGCGATGCCTTGGCGCTTCGTCTGGAAGCGGCAGGAGTGAGTCGATTACAACTATTCCACTGTCACTGACTTCGCCAAATTACGCGGCTTGTCGACATCGCAGCCGCGTTCGAGTGCAACGTGGTAACTGAGAAGTTGGACTGGGATACTCATCAGGATTGGCGTTACGATTTCATGGCATTCGGGAACTCTAACAATCTCGTTGACCGCGCCTTCAGGGATTTCGCAACCTTCGGTCGCGATGCAGATGACCTTGCCTTTGCGGGCTTTGACTTCCTGTAAGTTGGCTAGGCTCTTACTGAAGATTTCGCCACTGGTAGTGAGGAACACGCTGGGGCACTCTTCGCAGATGAGTGCGATCGGTCCGTGCTTCATTTCCGCCGCTGGGTAGCCTTCGGCGTGAATGTAGGAAATTTCTTTGAGCTTGAGCGCACCTTCGAGGGCGATCGGGAACATCAGCTGACGACCTAGGAAGAGGCAGTCTTCATACTTCGCATATTTCTTGGCGATGGCCGCGATCTTGTCATTTTGCTTGAGGATCTCTTCGACTTGGGCGGGCACTTGCTTGAGTGCTTTGACGATTTCGACACCGTCGCCATAGCTGAGATCGCGGAGGCGACCAAGGTAGAGTGCGAGCATTGCGCAAATCATAATCTGCGAGGTGAACGCTTTGGTCGAAGCGACGCCGATCTCTGCACCAGCATGTTGATAGATGCCGCCGTCGCTTTCGCGTGCAATGGTGGAGCCGACGCTGTTGTTGATCGCCAGGGTGCGGTAGCCTTTACGTCTGGCTTCGCGGAGTGCGCCGAGTGTATCGATCGTTTCGCCTGACTGGCTGATGGCGATGACGAGGGTATTTTTATCCAACGGCGCGTTGCGGTAGCGAAACTCGGAGGCGTATTCGACTTCGACTGGGATGCGAGCATAGCGTTCGATTAGATATTCAGCGACCAGGCAAGAGTGCCATGCCGTGCCGCAGGCGAGGAAAAGAATGCGGTCGATTTGGCGCAGTTCCTGCGGATTCAGGTTCAAGCCACCAAATACCGCGGTGCTGCCGTCATCAGAGAAACGTCCACGCATGCCGTTCTCCAGCGAGGTCGGCTGCTCGAAGATTTCCTTCTGCATAAAATGGTCGTAGTCGCCGAGTTCGGCCTCGGAGGTATCCCAATCGACCTGGTGGATCACAGCTTCGACCGATTTACTGCTGACGGTGGTGATCGAGAAATCGTCGTCGCAGAGATGCACGACTTCGTTGTCGTTCAGATAAACGACGTTTTGGGTGCAGTGAGTGATCGCGTTGACATCGCTGGCGAGCAGGTTTTCACCTTTGCCTAGGCCGAGGATCAGCGGCGAACCCTTGCGTGCGCCGATTAGCTCGCCGGGGAAGTCTGTGCAGATGACTGCGATGCCGTAGGTGCCTTCGACGTGACTGAGGCTCTTACGGACTGATTCGAGGAAGCGGTTTTTCCCTGCGACTTCGGGCTGTTTCGCATAGTGATAGGCAATCAGATTGCAGAGTGCTTCGGAATCGGTCTGAGATGCAAAGGTGTAACCTTTCTCGATTAGGAATTTCTTCATCCCGACGTAATTTTCGATCACACCGTTATGCACCAGCGCAATCTTGCCATCACTACTGCTATGTGGGTGCGCATTGGCCTCGGTGACGTCGCCGTGTGTGGCCCAACGAGTGTGGCTGATCCCGAGGGTGCCGCCGAGAGCATCGCCCAGCGCGGTCTCAAGTTCGACGACTCGGCCAATGCGTTTGGTCTGTTCGATGCCGTCATCTGTCCAGATGGCGAGGCCAGAAGAGTCGTAGCCCCTGTATTCTAGACGCTTCAGTCCATCTAACATCACACTTCCCGCTCGATCGCGGCCGATATATCCAACAATTCCACACATAAAGCTTCAATTCAGTGTGCAGACACGCTAATACTCAAGTTAATTGATTATCTTTGTTAACCCCAAATAATATATGAGAAAGAAGCGTAAAATTATCTGCATTATCATGGGAGGAGGTCGTGGTTCGCGCCTAAGCCCTTTAACGAAAGAACGTTGCAAGCCGGCGGTGCCGCTTGCGGGCAAGTATCGTCTCGTTGATATTCCAATTAGCAATTGCCTGAATGCGGGGATGAACCAGATCTACGTTTTGACCCAGTTTAACACTGCGTCGCTGCATCGGCACATTCAAGAATCGTATAAATTCGATTCCTTTGGTGGTGGCTGTGTAGATATTTTATCTGCCGAGCAAACTGATTTGAGTGATGGTTGGTATCAAGGCACTGCCGATGCAGTACGCCAGAATATGAATCACTTCGGTGGCACCGGGGAGGACGATCTGTATGTGATTCTTTCGGGTGATCAACTCTACCGCATGGACTTAGTCGATGTCGTGCGCGAGCATGATGCGTCGGGTGCGGCCGTGACAATTACCGCGAAACCGCTTGGTCTGGATGAGGCCGAGGGCTTGGGCTTAATGCGCATCGATGAGAATCTTGAAATCACTGAATTCGTTGAGAAGCCAACTGACCCAAAGGTGATTCAAGGTCTCGCGGTCGGTGAGAGCGTGCTTAACAAGATGCATGATCCGGGCACGAAGGACTACTGCCTCGCATCGATGGGTATTTACGTGTTTAATGCCAAGACATTGGTTGAGGCGCTGGCGACTGATACGACTGATTTTGGTAAGGAAATCATACCTGGGTTGCTCGGTAAGGAAAAGATGTGTAGTTATGTCTTTGATGAGTACTGGGAGGATATAGGGACTGTGAAGGCATTTTTTGATACTAATCTGAGTCTTACCGACGAAGTCCCTCCGTTTAATTTCTTTGATGAAGATGCCAAGATTTACACACGTGCCCGGCTCTTGCCCGCCTCGAAGCTAAATTCCTGTAAGGTCAATCGAGTGGTGGTGGCGGATGGCTGTATCGTTACAGATAGTTGTTTGGATCGTTGTTCATTAGGTGTGCGCTCGGTGGTGCATAGCGGCGCGAATTTGAAAGATGTTGTGATGCTGGGGGCCGATTCGTATGAGACGGTCGACGATCTGCGTGAGAATTTCACCTTGGGCCGTCCAGCAATGGGTGTCGGCCCTGGTAGCGTGGTGAAGCATGCGATTTTGGATAAAAATGTCCGTATTGGTAGCAATGTGGTGCTTGATCCTGCTGGTCTGCCTGATCATTTCGGCGAGGGTATCGATCTCGCGATTCGAGATGGTGTGCTGGTCGTTTGTAAGAATACTGTCGTGCCAGATGGCTTTGTTCTAGGAAGTTAGCTTATCGTCGCCAGTTATATTTTTATTGCTAAGCCGCGATTCGTTAGAATCGCGGCTTTTGTATTGCAATTAACAACGTTTAACTGCATAGTTTTTAAGGAAGAAGCGAACCTTTAGTCTTAAGTTCAAGTCCAATTGATCATGAAGAATCTACTTATTTGCACAGATGGCTCAAATTATTCTCAAGAGTGTTGTCGATATGCCGCATGGCTTGCTAAGCAGATGGGAGCTAAAGTCGAAGTTCTGTATGTGACGGATCTGCGACAGTTTGAGATCCCTGCGGTTGCGGACCTCAGTGGCAGCCTCGGAATTCAACCATACGAGGGAATGATCGCTCAGCTTCAAGAGGTCGAAGCGCAGAAGGCGGAATTTGTCGAACAGTCCGCGATGGCGATTTTTGAGGCTCAGGGGATATTGGAGCGCACTTCGTTTCATCATCAGACAGGAATGCTGGTCGATGCGATTGAGGACTATGCCGAGCGCGCAGACATGATTCTGCTTGGTAAGCGAGGGGAGAACGCCAATTTTGCGACCGAACATCTAGGTTCGATGTTAGAGCGTGTCGTGCGTGCTTCGACTAAGCCATGCCTGGTGACTTCGCGCGAATTTAGGCCGATTGATCATGTCGCAATTGCCTACGATGGGGGAGTCAGTTGCCAGCGAGCACTTGAATTTATGGCACAGTCCGAGCTGTTTCGCGCCTTTGATATACACGTAGTGATCGCTGCCGAAAGTCATAAGGAAGATCAAGTTGCCTCACAACTCGCTGAAGCAGAGCGTATGATGAATGCGTCTGGGCTTTATCCTGCTTGCCAAGTGCTGAGTGGTGAGGCGGAGACAGCGATTGCGGACTACGTCAAGAGCGCCAAAATCGACTTGTTGGTAGCAGGTGCTTATGGGCACAGTCGTATTAGGAAATTGCTGATTGGTAGCACTACCACGGAATTATTGCGGCGTTGCCATGTGTCAGTGCTGTGCTTCCGCTAAGCCTCAGTTGCCAGCTTGCCCCTTGCGATGCGAATGATCACTATGCCGACAATGATCATGAAAATCGAGTAGAACTGCCCGCGGCTGAGCCCCATAATCAGTGCAGCGTCTGGTTCGCGGAAGAGTTCGCCAAAAATGCGGACAATGCCGTAGCCGATTAGGAATTCGCCTCCGATCTGGCCCGCGGGTGGACTGGTACGCCAGAAGCGCCATTGAGCGTAGGCGCAGAGTAGTGCGCCTTCGAGGACTGCGGCATAAAGCTGTGATGGATGCCGCGGCTCCGGGGTAAAAATATGCAGTGCCGCATTATAAATGATGGGGCTGTCTGGAAAGATCACTGCCCAGCGCATCTCAGTTACGCGCCCCCAAAGTTCGCCATTGATAAAGTTAGCGATTCGGCCAAAACAGAGGCCTAGCGGTGCAAGAGTGACGATGACATCGCCGAGCTTGAAAAAGTTGTAATGGTATTTTTTTGCGAACCAAGCGAGTGCGAGAAGTACGCCGAGAAAGCCGCCATGGCTAGCCATGCCCCCTTGATTTACCTTTAGGACTAACAATGGATTCTGCAAAAACGCCTCCAAATCGTATAACAGCATGTAGCCGAGGCGACCACCGACGATGACTCCGAGTATCACTGCAGTCATCAAGGTCGCGCGGGCGTCTGCATTAATAACGAACTTGCCGCGGGCGTTGTACGCGCGCAGTAGTCCCCACGCTGCTAGGAATCCCAGCAAATAGGCGAGCCCGTAATAACGTATGCCATCGATACCGAGTGGATTTTCAGGGAAACGTATAAAAAAAGGGCTGAGGTCGTGCACCCAGTAGCTGCTAGTCGTGGCCATAGTTACATTGATATAGGTACTGTGCTGTGGAGGGCAAGCATGACGATTTTATCGGTCTGATTATTTTCTGGCTTTGACTTTTCCCCGTGTGCTTCAATCTTCAAACAACTTATGATCAAGCAATTCCGCGTGGCTCTCGCGATTCTGTTAGGAGCCCTACTAGTTAATACACCCTTATCCGCGCAATCGGATAACTTACGCGTTTCTGTTGCCAACTTGAGCCAAGATGTGAATCTGCTTGCGCAGCAGCTCAAATCACTCCGCCTTGAAATGGAGGATCTGCGCCGAGAAAACGCTAAGCTGCGGGCGCAAGTCGCGGCAGCTAATTCGAATCGTGATACGCAGTCACGAATTTCCAGTCTCTCGGGATCGATTGAATCGCTCCGCCGAGAATATCGCCAAGCCGATGAATCGCAGAAAAAACAAATCATCAACGAGGTGTCTCGCCAGATAAATGCATTGGGTAAAGAGACTCAATCCGCGATCAATTCGGTGGCAAATGCTGTGCGCAGCACGCCCAATGTCGTGGCGCCAGTTCATTTCTCAGAAGATTATCCACAGACGGGCAAGCCCTATGTAGTGCGTAGCGGCGATACGCTCAGCGCGATCGCTCGGCAGCATGGCTCAACTGTTAAGCATATTCAGAATGCCAACAAAATTGCGAATCCGGCCAAGGATTTACGTGTTGGTGAAACCATCTTCATCCCCATCGCTCAATAATTATGGCAAGTACTAAAAGCAGACTCGGCCGCGGCCTCGGCGGCCTTATTTCTGGCACCACTGGTGCCACCGCCAAGCAGGCGGCACCAAAGAAAGCCGCTGCGCCGGCAAAAAAAGTAGCTGGCAAGCGGGCGGCACCTTCAATGCAAGCATCAGCTGCGGTGGCCTCACTCGGTTATCGTGAGATTCCGATTCAGAATTTAGTGGCCAATCCTTATCAGCCGCGCCGCGAGATCGACCCGAAGCATGTCGAAGAGCTCGCCAAGAGTATTCAATCAGAAGGTCTGCTCCAGCCAATCGTGGTGCGCATGCAGGGCAAGCAGTTTGAGCTGATTGCCGGCGAACGGCGCCTGCGCGCGTTTGAGTATTTAAACAAAAAAACTGTGCCGGCGCGCGTAATCGAAGCAAGCGATGCGTCTTCGGCGACGCTGGCATTGATTGAAAACTTACAACGCGAGAATCTCAATCCCATTGATGAGGCCTTGGGCTATGCGAGTCTTGTGCGTGATTTTGATTTGACCCAAGAAGCGGTGGCCGAGCGTGTCGGCAAGGGGCGTGCGTCGATTGCCAATGCGCTGCGTTTGCTTTCTTTGGGCGCCGAGATTCAGGGCTTTTTGAGTCGTCGCCTTATTTCGACTGGGCATGCTAAGGTACTGCTGGGCTTGCAAAGCGATGAGCATCGCAAGTTGCTCGCGCGGCGTATTATCGAAACGGGTATGAGTGTTCGCGAGGCAGAGCAGCAAGTGCGCCGTTTAAAGGAGAGCACTGGTAGTTCTAAAAAAGCGAAGGCCAAATCGGCTGAGGCCGAAGCGACCGTTATCCGTGATTTGGAAAAGCGGATCGGCGAGCATTTTAATACCCGTTGTATGCTCAAGCACGGGGCGAAAAAAGGTAAGTTGACGATCGAATATTTCGGCAACGAAGACCTCGACCGTATTCTTGAAAAGCTGGGCATTAATGGCTAGCCTTGCACTCCTTGAATTAAGCCTGTGCGAATCACAGTTTGTTCGAGCATAGCATCAGTGCCCCGTCCAGACAGAATCGTCTGTCGATTGCGGCGGTGACGAAGTCAGCGTTTTATGCGATGTTTGCTGCCGGCATGCGGAAGTGACTGGCTGGCCTAGGCTATTCTTGTGTTCTTTGGGGAATTGAATCGTAAAGGTCGTGCCTGAGCTACTGGTTGCGAAGATAATATTGCCATGGTGAGCGTCGACGATGGAGCGAACGATTGCGGTACCTAGCCCGGTGCCTCCGCTTTTGTCGAAGGTGACGAAAGGTTCAAAAAAGCGACTCTGGATTTTGTCGGGAATGCCAGGGCCGTTATCGGAGATCGAGAGGTGAATGGTATCCCCCTTGTCGATTGCAGTAATGGCGATGGTTCCAGGCTTTTCGGTTTGATGAATAGCATCGATAGCATTGCCGACGAGATTTTGCAACACACGTAGTAGTTTGCTGGCGTCCGCTTGCAAAGAGACGTTGTTTGGGTGCATCTCGACGGTGACGTCGTTATGCTGAAAGAATGGTGCATTCAGTTCGCGAAAATGCTCAAATAGCTGCCCCATCGTAATATGCGCGATTTCGATCTCGCCACCGCCTCGGGCAAAAGCTGCGAGGTCATTGGCCATGTCTAACATGCGACGGATTTGTGCTTCGATGTCGGTACAAATTTTTGCGGTCGTGGGGTCGTTTTTGCCTTGGCGCTGTTGGATAATATGCGAGCCGAGGCTAATAATGGAAAAGGGGTTTTTGAAATCGTGCAAGATTGACGAAATCATCGTACCGACCAGCGCAAGCTTCTCCTTGCGTGTGACCTCCTCGATGTAGAGGGAGGTGGTACTTTTGAGGTGTTTAATAACGCTATCGAGGATTTTTTTCTGCGGTGCGGCATCCTCGATGATCTTTTTGACAGTGTTTTCTGGGATGCGTCCTAAGGTGCAGTCGGACTTAGCGCGGGCATCAAGTGCGCGTTGCTCACCGGTAAATACACCGACTTCGCCGAAGAAGCTGCCTTCGCCAGATGTGCTCACCGATTGATTTGGGCCGTCAGGCCTGACTTTAGTGAACGCGACGAGGCCTTCTAGAATTACATACAGCGAATCGGATCGGCTACCTTCTCGAAATATGGTATCACCCTGCTTAATTTTTAGAAGCTCGACTTGCCCGAGGATCGCGTCGCGTCGTCCCTCGGAGATACTTTGAATAAAGGGGTGTTTCTCTAGTTTCATGGCGCAGCTTCGGTGGTCGATTGAGCCGTTTCGAGCTGCTGAGAGCGTAGGTGAAAAATCAAGGCAGTTGAAGCTATTGCTAAAAGCAGTAGAACAATGCCGCCTAAAATGCCAGATGGAGTGAGGTGTTTCATTTTAAGTTGAGAGGGAGCGTAGAGGCTAGAGAGTGAGATTCAATACTGATCTCCATGCCTTATTATGAAAGGCGGTTACGGTAATCTTCGTAGCCGAAAGTACGCACGATGTGGAGCCCTGATGCTTCGCTATATAAGCTGATGGCTGGCAATGGCACGCCGTTAAAGGTCGAATTCTTGACCATGGTGTAATGGGACATGTCTAGAAAGGTGATGCGCTGACCGATTTGTAGCGGTTTGGAGAAGGAGTAGTCGCCAATCACGTCGCCCGCCAGGCAGGACATGCCACCGAGGCGGTAGGTGTACGGCTGCGTGCCCGCTTGATTAGCATCGAGTATATTAGGGCGGTAGGGCATTTCTAGCACGTCTGGCATGTGGCAAGTGGCCGAGGTGTCGAGGAGGGCGATCTGCTGGTCGCCTGCTTCGATGAGGTCAAGTACGGTGCTGACGAGCACGCCCGTGTGGAGCGCAACGGCTTCGCCAGGCTCCAGGTAGACGTCGACGTCGTAGCGCTCACGAAAGCGTTGAACTATGCGGCACAGCCGCTCAATGTCGTAACCGGGGCGAGTTATGTGGTGCCCGCCGCCAAAATTGAGCCATTTGAGTCCCGGGATGAGGTCGCCGAATTTTGCTTCAAAGGCATCGGCGGCATGTTCGAGTGCATCGGCGTCTTGCTCGCAGAGTGCGTGGAAGTGTAGCCCGTCAATGTGTTTAAGTGGGTTGCAGGCGAGTTTTGAGAGTGCGCGATCGAGTGCGGTGCGTGTGGTGCCGAGTCGGGATGTTGATGAACAGGGGTCGTAGAGCTCTGTTTCGACTGCGGAATACTCGGGGTTGATGCGTAGGCCTAGCTGTGGGCGATTGTTCTTGGGGAGCTGTGCAATGCCTCTGGCGAGTTGCTGGGCAGAGTTGAATACAAGGCTGTGTGCAAAGCGACTGAGCTGTTGCAGCTCTGCATCCTTGTAGCCAGTTGAATAGACATGCACTTCCTTGCCGAATAGTTCGTGGGCCAGCAGTGCCTCATGGAGGCCGCTGGATGTCGTTCCGCTGAGGTAGCGCTTAATGAGTGGGAAGCTGCTGTGGCAGGCGAAGCCTTTTAGTGCGAGCAGGACTTTTGCTCCCGAACGCTCAGCAACAGATTGGAGCAGTTGGCAGTTTGCTTCAAGCTGGTCCAGATGGATGATATAGCCAGGCGAAGGGGCCTGCTCGATCGGAATTGAGCGGAGTGCGGCGAGGCGTTCGGTAGTCAAGGGAGGTGTCGGATCTTGTGCCATGAGTAATGTAGCATTGTAAAAATGCAGATTAAGGCTGTTTGCGAGCTGTTTTTACGTTTCGATGTCGTGCTCTGGTTGTGTGTTTTGCGGCATTGAAAAAATGCCAAAACTTTAGGTTGCTTTTCCGGCCCTCTATTTTATTGTGCGCGGCTTTCTAATTGTAAAAGCCTCCATGCTGGGGGCGCATTTCATCTCATTTGACAGACTATGAAACAGTTCAAGCTTAATATCATCAACCGCGAAAATACGGGACGTGGCGTCGCACGCCGTCTCCGAGCTCAAGGTAACATTCCTGCCTGCGTTTACAGCAAAGGTAACTCACGCTCAATTTCGCTCTCTGCTGTGGAGTTTCGTGATCTTAAGCGCTCGATTGGCGGTGGAGTTGCTCTGGTTGAATTAGTCGATGAGCAGGGCGAGGTCGCTCTGACCAGTATCCAAGAGATCCAGCGCGATACCTTGAAGAATTGCATTAATCACATCGACTTCCTTGAAGTTGCACGTGGTGAGAGTTTTGTGGCTCACGTGCCAATTCACCTAGTCGGTGAAGCGGACGCCCTCGGCGTCAAGAATGAGGGTGGTATGATTGACCACAAGTCACACGGAATAGATATTCGTTGCCGTCCATCCAAGCTTCCTGACCACATTGAAGTGGACGTGAAGGATCTTGAGGTTGGCGGTGCTATTCACATCAGCGACCTACCTGTGATTGACGGTGTTGAATACCTTGGCAATCCGATCCAGGTGATCGTGTCTTGTCAGCCTCCAACAGTTGCTGTTGAGGTGACTGAAGTGGTCGACGAAGTGGCTGCTGACGAAGTGCCTGCTTCCAAGGTCAAGGACGACGACGCTGCTGAAGGCGACGACGCCAAGTAATTTTTTCGAGAGAAACATTTTTGATTCTCTCTTTGTTCTTTCCAAAATGTCCATAGCGGTCATTGCCGGCCTCGGAAATCCGGGGCTCAAATACCGCAACACTCGGCACAATGTCGGCTTTGCGTTAGTTGAGAAACTGGCGTCGAAGCTGGGTGCCAAGTGGAAGACGGAAGCCCGTTTCGAAGCAGAAATCGCGACTGTGTCCTATGAAGAGCGTAAGCTCTTACTGGTGAAGCCTCAATGCTTCATGAATGCCAGTGGGCGGTCACTCGGTGCGATTTTACGCTACCGAAAGCTCTCGGCCTCATCGCTTGTCGCCGTTTACGACGACATCACACTCGAAATCGGCAGGCCTAAGCTCAGTTTGAGTGGTAGCGCGGGTGGTCACAACGGGATTACCAATTTGCTAGCGCAAATTGGGCCTGGCTTTCTTCGCTATCGTATCGGAATCGGTGCGAAACCACACAAAGAGATGGACCTCGCAGATTACGTCCTAAGTAAATTCACTACGGACGAACTAACACTTTTGGCAGATCAGAACCCTACTTATCTTGAGCATTTACAGCTCATTATTGACAAGGAGCCTGAGTACGCCATGAACTTCATCAACCAACGCACGGCACCATAGCATGAGCGCAACGACTACAAACAACTACAAAACTACTTTCATCCTCGACCTCCGCGAATCTGAAGACGATTCCGCTAAGCTCTTGGCTGATTTGACTGAAATTCTCGCTTCACTCGGTGGAACGGTCACTGATAGTGAAGATCTCGGAATGCGCGAATTCGCGCGTGCTGCAGATCGTCGCTTCACACAAGGCCACAGCCTCGAAGTCTACTTCGAAGGTCCAGGCACAGTGCCTGCTCAACTCCAAGAGAAGCTTCGCCTCGATAAACGAGTCAACCGCATCTTCGTTCAGTCGGTTTAGTCCGATTGTTTCGTAGTACCTTCTCGCCCTTGCAAGTAAAACGCCATGGCCTCATTTAATAAAGTCATCCTAATGGGAAATCTGACCCGCGACCCTGAGTTGCGTGTGACGGCTGGTGGTATTTCAATCTGTAAAATTGGTCTCGCTGTTAATCGTGTTTATTCCACCAAAGATGGTGAGCGTCGCGAGGAAGTCACGTACGTCGATATCGACGCATTTGGTAAGCAGGCCGAGGTGATTAGCAAATACATGCGCAAAGGTCGCCCTCTTTTTGTGGAAGGCCGATTGAAGTTTGATCAATGGGAGTCCGAGGGGCAAAAGCGCAGTAAGCTTGGCGTTGTCTTGGACAAATTTGAGTTCATTGGTGGTCGCGAAGATGGCGACAGTGGTCAATCCGCTGGTTACGACAAGAGCTCCCCGCCAGCCCGAACAGCTGCGACACCCGCTGCGACACCTGCAGTAAATTTCTCTAATGATAACGACACGCTTGATGAGGACGTGCCGTTTTAAACATCCTTTTTCCTCTTTATATCACAGTTTAAATTATACGTATCATGGCTAACTCTGAAGTTCTCCTCCTCCAACCCATCCAAGGCCTCGGCGCCGAAGGTGACACAGTAACAGTGCGTGCAGGTTATGCGCGCAACTTCTTGCTTCCACGCAAGCAAGCTTTGCCTATCACTCAGGCAAATAAGAAGCATGTGGAATCGTTGCTCAAGGCACGCGAAGCACGTGAACAGAAAGAGTTCGAATCAGCACGTACACTGGGCGAGCAGATCGAGAAGACCAGCATCGCAATCGCAGTGAAGACTGGTGAAGGCGGCAAGATGTTTGGCGCTGTGACTGCCAATGATTTGATCGAGCGCCTCAAGGAAGAGGGCATCGAGCTAGTGAAGAAGCAACTCGGTTTGGCTCAGCCAATCAAGGATCTCGGTTCACACACGGCTGGCATCAAGCTACACGCTGATGTTGAAGTTGAGCTGAAGTTTGAAGTGGTTTCTGAAAATCCGATCGAAGAAGCGGCTACTGAAGACGCTTCTGACGAAGACCAAGATTAAGCGATTCAGCGCGGTTGATTAGCCACTAGTTCTATGCCGCCTGAATCATCGAATTCTTCTTACGGTCGTAATAAAGGCGACCGTAAGTTCGGTGACAGTCGCAAGTCGCTGGGAGCGCCTGATGGCATTCGTGTACAACCGCACAATTTGGAGGCTGAAGAAGGCCTGCTGGCTGCTTGCTTGATCGACGGCGGTCGCGAAATTCTGACCGAGTGTATTGAGGCGAAGCTGACACCAGACTATTTCTTTAAGACCTCTCACCAAGAGCTCTTTCGAGCGCTACTCTCTTTGTATGAGACCGGTGATCCGATCGACGAGATTCTCCTTTTGGACTATCTCAGGAAGAACGGCATGGAAGAAGAGGTCGGCGGTATTGCCGCCATCTATGCGATTCAAAATCGAATCGAGACCCCAGCCCATGCGCGCTTCTTTACTCGAATTGTTCACGAGAAGTATCTGCTGCGTCGCTTGATCCGTACCTCTCGCGAGACGATCGAGGCTTGTTATGAGCAGCAGGAAGATATGTCCACCTTCATCGAAAAGATCGAGCAGGACATTTTTGACATTAGCAGTGGCCGCGTCACTGAAGGTGCGACGCCGATTCGTGAGGCAGTGGATGGCGCAGTTTCAAATATTCAAGCGCTGTTAAGTGGTAAGGATGACATCAGCGGTGTGCTATCTGGCTTTCGTGACCTCGATGGTATGACCTACGGGTTCCATCCAGGACAAATGATCGTGTTGGCGGCTCGTCCTTCTGTGGGTAAAACTTCTTTGGCGATGAATTTTGCCGAACACGCGATGTTGCCTGCGGAAGGCCGCAAGCCCTCGGGGGTGCTGGTCTTTAGTTTGGAAATGACCTCCGAAGATTTGGCGATGCGTTTGATTTGCTGTCGCTCACGTGTCGACATGAAGCGTATTCGCGACCGTGTCGCTTCGAAGGGGGACATGGAGGACATCGTTACCACGGCGAAAGAACTGAAGAGCTCACCATTGTGGATCGATGATAATGCGAGCTCAACTATTTTAGATATACGCGCGAAAGCGCGTCGGCTTCATACCAAGAGCCCGCTAGGCCTAGTGGTCGTCGACTATTTACAATTGATTCGAGGTTCTGACCCGCGCATGCCGCGTGAGCAACAGATCGCTGATATTTCCCGAGGTATGAAAGGCATGGCCAAGGAGTTGGCCATTCCAGTCGTGGTGCTCAGTCAGTTGAACCGCGAGTCAGAAAAGGAAAATCGCGACCCACGTATCTCTGACCTTCGTGAATCTGGATCGATCGAGCAGGATGCTGATGTGGTCTTGCTATTGCATCGTCCGAAGAAGCGTGACGACGATGACGAAGGGGTGCAGGATGGCGGTTTACCCTCTGCTGAGGAGCACATCAAATTAATTATCGCGAAGCAACGTAATGGTCCAATCGGAGAGATTGATTTAACATTTGTTCGTCGCTACACTCGTTACGAAAATTTTCATCGCTAGTTCGTCTATCATATTTTGAGATCCCTATTTATGTTATTTATTAAGAATTTTTTGTGTGCCGCGATTTATTGTACCGCCTTTGTTAGTTTTACATCCCTCTTTGCTCAGGAATATCCGAAGGTAAATGAAGTACGCGTCGAGTTCGATGGCTTTAAGTCTGTGAGTGAGGAGTTCGTGTTCAGCAATGTACAGTTACGCCGGGGCATGAATTACAATACAGCGTTGGTTGATCAGTCGATTCGCACGCTATATGGCACTGGCCATTTCGAGTTCGTCGAAGTGAAAGTCGAGAATTCAGACGATGGTTCTGTGGATGTGATCTTCGAGGTGATTCCCAAGTATACGATCGAGCGTATAACTTATTCAGGCAA
>Ga0209557_1001182_pt1 | contig 14762 bp, 28 predicted proteins | sample SaaInlV_120m_DNA_4_FD_184672 | JGI IMG/M metagenome (GOLD analysis project Ga0209557, IMG submission 184672) | Marine microbial communities from expanding oxygen minimum zones in the Saanich Inlet - Saanich Inlet SI074_LV_10m_DNA (SPAdes) (version 2) | ecosystem: Environmental > Aquatic > Marine...
GTCCTGCGATACCCGTAAGCCCCCACGCCAATAGTACCTTTCCGCGATAGTGAGTGCTCACTTACCTGGCAGCCCTTTAGATTCGGGGCCTCGATGGGAGCTCGGCCGATGATAGTGAGTGCTCACCAACTAAATTCTCGGACCCGGGCCGGGCCTGGCCTGGGCACCTGGTACGCGTGGTATGCATGGGCGCGATTATCGGCCGCCTGGGCTCACCTGGGCGCGTCCTGGGCGATCCTGGGCGCCATCCTGGGCGATGGCATGCCATGCGGCCGGCGGGGCGGCCTGGGATCCTGTGAGCGTTTGAGCCGGCGAGCAAATCGGGACCGCAGCGATGACCCTGGGCCCGGCCTGGGCGATGGCCTGGGCGTTCAATCCTTCGGCCTGGGCGATGCATGGGAGGGCGCCAGGCGATGCACTGGGAGGGCGACGCGGTGACCCTATCGGGCGGCCTGGGCTGACCCTGACCATGACGCGATCGGATGGGTTAACGCGTGGGATACGCACGGCATGAATGGCGCCTAAATGGGGGGTGTTGTAATCCTGGCGTGTTTACTTTATTGTGCGGGTTCATTCATTCATAAAGGTACATAGAACATGACTTATAACCAATTCGAACTACTCGCCGATGATATGCGCGCCGTGCTCAATAACTTAGACGAGCACGGTGGGAGCCTTGACGACATGGACGCTAGCGATTCAGAGCGCCGCGCCGTAGGGGCGCTGCTGCGTTACATGCCGATTCTTTTAGACCAACTAACCGACGCAATATAAGGACAAATAAACCATGACAATCGCAACCTATAAAAAAGAGACCGATACACTAGTCCAGCTCGAGACTGCTAGCAGCTGCAGGCAACGCCAGGGCCGGGCCCTATTGGCCGAGGTGGAGCGCCTAGGCTGGCAATTGGTCGCGCTCTCATTGGATAGCAAGTACCAGGACGCAGGGTGGTGCATATCTCGCCGCGGATTCGGAATTAAGCCCGGGCGCGATTACGTTACTCATTCATGGTCCGTTAACGCTCAGGGCCAGGCTTGCCTAGTGTCTGGCCATTATGACCTGTCAGTCGTTGGCGCTTATACGTCACTGCAGGAACGGACTATATAAATCGAAACCGGCCGCGGCCGGTCCTGGCAGGGTGGCGCTTGCCGGCTGATGAGATAGCCAAACAAAAAGGAATAAAACCATGACCAACAATCTATTAGACAGAACAGGCGGCAATACCAAATTAGGCAAAACAAATAAGAGCGCGGGGGGCGTGTACCGGGTCGCCGGTTTGTCTCTAATGCCCAGCGATACACTATGTCCTGCGCGCCTGCTAGCAGAATGCGCGAAGGCTTGTCTTGAATCTGCAGGTCGCGGCCGGATGCAAAACGTAATCGATGGGCGCCAGCGCAAGGCTGATTGGTTTGCCAGCGATCCCGAATCGTTCCTGGCGCAATTACGGCGAGAGCTGTTCAATTTCATCAAGACATGCGACCGCCAGGGAGTAAAGCCTGCAGCGCGCCTGAACGTATTGAGTGACGTGCCGTGGGAGCGCCACGGGATCCCGCAAGAATTCCCGGAGCTCTTCATGTACGATTACACCAAACTAGCCCACCGCCTCGCACGGACGCCCGATAACTATAAATTGATGTTCAGTTATAGCGGCGCCCAGGCATACCAGAATCAGGTTAAAACCGCCCTGAAAACCGATGTCCCAATCAGCGCGGTTTTTCGCGGTCCTATGCCGGCCGAATTTCTAGGGCGCCGGGTCATCGATGGCGACGCTAGCGACCTGGTGAACGTCATGGCCGGGCCCGTCATTGTCGGACTGCAGGCCAAAGGCAAGGCCAAAACCGATGAGGGCGCATTCGTCGTTGATACACGAATTATTGCGAGGGCCGCGTGATGTATTGGGATCGATGGGATATTGTCCAGGCATATTATGCTTACTATACAGACTGGCATGCTGGTCAGGGTTCGCCCGAGTACGCCAGGCTCTGCAGGATCCGCCGGTATTTTAAGCCTGGGCGGTATTGGGACGGGTACGCGTCATTGAGTGAAAACGGCGAGGCAATCTACGACGAACTAGCGTTTAGCCATTGGGAGGCGCTGTAATGTTTATCATTCTGGAAATTGACGAAATCAAGGGCGGCGCCCAGGTTTGGGTATCCTACTCAAAAAAGAACATTTCGGATCGAATCTATCAACGCAAGCTTGCCCAGGTCGCGGCCGGGTCGCCGATTGTCTCAGCGATGATCAAAGACCATATGGCGGCGCTGCAGTCGCTGGCGGTTGATGGCCTGCAGATCACCCTGTTGGACGTTCAAAACGCGATCGCGTACGTTTTGCGGAAGGATCCGTTTTATTTCACCCTTTATGAGGCGCTGCGCGATCATGGCGCGATCCCGCCCCCCTACGTGGTCAGCTGGTACGATCTCCCAGCGATTGAGCGCAACCGTTCGCTGATGGTCAACCTGGCCCATGCTTCAATCTGGAATGGCTTGGAAGCCGAACGATACGCGCAGGACCAGGCCGCGGCCGGGCGCCATGATGTCACCATATCGGAATTCGATATGCTGGGGACCCTGATTTGCGAGCGGCCGCCTCCCGATCCTGACACCTGTTAAACCTGGGCGCCCTCGAGGCGCCCTTTTTTTGCCCGGCTTTTATGCCTGGCGCATTCTGGGCCCTTCTGGGCCCTTTTACTTCCTACCTTGCCTTACCCATTCCTGTACACCAAAAACGCCTGCAATCAATCCAGAGTGCGCCTAGCGCCATACTGTAAACCCTGCCAGGCTACCCAACGCGCCCAGGATCGGCGCCGCGGCGCCCGGTTTGACCCGGCCGGCATGCTATCGGCCGCCCTGGCGCCTGGTATGGCCTGGCATGCGCTGGGCGCGTCCTGGGAAGGCCTGGCATGCCCTGGGCGTGATCAATCGGCCGATCGGGCCCGGTTTGCCTGGCCTGGGCGCCTAGTGCCCGCAAAATTATGCGAAATCGGCCGCCATGCCCCGAAATACATACATTTCGGCTCGGGATGCAGACGCATGGGATAGACGTTAGAAAAAATGGCCTTTTTGGGCCTATTATCGCTCGGAGGCTAGACGCGTGGGATAGCCGTTAGAAAAAACGGCCTATTATCGCTCGGGATCCAGATGCATGGGATAGTTTTTAGCCGGGATCGAGACGCGTGGGATAGTTTTTTGGCCCCGATGCCAGACGCATGGGATAGTTTTTTGTCGGAAGCTAGATGCGTGGGATAGCTTTAGCGGAGTGATAAACAGTTTACTACTCCGCTGTTAATATCCACCGCCAAACCCTCTGCCCGGTGGCGCCCTAAAGTCCTTCAGATCCGCGGCTTTCTGGAAGGCTAGGATCAAGTTACTAGGGAACCTCATGTTAAAGAAATCCCTAGCCAACTCATGCGCTGGGTATTGTGGCTTCTGAGCCCGGGTGTGCGCCTGCAAGTGAACCAGCTTCTTGATCTTGCGGTTCTTACCCTTGCCATATGCCTGCCATAAGCCGTAATTGTTCGGCGTCTTAGGCCTGTTTCTAGGATAACCAACCCACTTGTTGACCTGGTCTCTTTTGATCTTTGTGGGGACCTTTACGTTAAAGAATATATTGGACTTGTCCGTCCTTGTCTTGGTCTTACCTAACCCGCCTTTGATACCACCGAAGGCATTTAGTTTCGTTTTATAATTACCAGACTTATCTTTAGCCGGTTGGGGTATCACTGTCCTGTTTGGTAAAGCTGTTCCGCCAAACACCATCCACTTCATGTAGTTTCTGGGGCCGTCAAAATACAAATGGCCAGTCAAGCTGCTCTTGTTACTACCAGCAACCAGGAACCCTCTCTTGCTCCATGCGGTGGCATTGCCCTTGATGTACTTGTCGATCTCACCAGATCCAGGCTTATAGTTCATGGTCCTGCGAGCTTCGGTTACCGATCCGTCGTCGGTCTTCTTAGAGTAATGCTTGATCCCGCCAAATGGGCGCTTCGAGACTTGCTTCTCTCTGATGTCGTATAGCGTCTTGTTGATTGCCTTACTGACAACGAAGTTTGTGTGCCGCTGGTAATCGGGATGAAACATGCCGTACCTGATCGCGTCTATGTTGATCTTCACCTCAAGCATCTTCTTCTTCCTGGTCGCTGTTAGCGATCATTTCTACGAACACCTGTTGAGAATAAGAGAACAGATGACCTAGTAAATTTCTGATGTGATCCTGATCGGTACTCTTTTCGCCCATCTCATCAATGCACCACTCCAGGTATCCATCGACCTCTTTTTGGCTTATCACTAGGCAATAGTCGATCCGGTCATTTCTGGCCTCAATGGCAATCTCTCTAAGCTGTAGCTCTAGATCATTGTTCAGAAACTGTACGACATCCGCCATCTTCCTGCTCTCTTATGTACGACCAACACCCCCATATTAGCATTAACCAAGGCAGCGCCATAATCAACGAAACGAACCCGATTGTAGACGCAAGGGATAGCTTAAATTGCTGCATGGGACAGAGTCTCGTAATCGGCCGGCGTTAACTCAGGCAAGTAAGTGGCAGGCTTTTCTTTGCTTACCTGATCCCGGGTCCTGAAAAACCCCTCATGTTCTGGATATTTCCGCATAAACGCCCTAGCGTAAAATGCGCGGTAGTTGTTGTTCAGTTTAAACTCTATGACGCCATTGCCGCCAACGTCCTTTTCCCAGCGTATCCGTTCAAATATAGCATTTGCTGAATAATTGCTAAACCCCCGGTTGATCAAATCGAAGGTGAACCCACAAAACAACCGCCATACGTCTGGATTGGCCTCTGTAAACTCTATAACTTGTTGCCGCATCTCCTCATACCTGTCTTCCATGCTGCCCCCTTATGATAGTTAGGGGCCTCGCACCCCTTCGATGTCAGTTATAATCGCATTTTAAGTCTGCTTTAACACATTGGAAAGTTCGGACTATTTTTATTTGATTGCGTAATTCGCTATGTGAGACTCTCTTTCTGCCATTCTGCCGGCGGAATGAGCAATTTCTAGTATTTGTACCAAACTTTTTGGGTTGCAGTCAAACTTCTGCAACTGAGTCCTATAATCGTAGTCCTCTCTCCAATCGGAATTTAAGCGACCAACCTTGATCTTAGCGGCCTCTTCCGCTTCATCTAAAGATGCAGCATATCCAGCAATCGCAAACCCTTCTTTTTCACACTTCCAATAAACAACCTTCACGCCTTATCCCCTATCTTGTTTTTAAGTTCGTCAATAACCGTCATCATGCTAACTATTGTTTGCTTGTCACTCTCATCTAAATGTCTCTGGTATCGCTCTAGCTTTACCAGAAGCCAGCCCAGCTCTAGCACCTCGTACTTCGTTATTTGCTTCATCTAAAAGCCTCCTTAGTTGCATAGATTTACGATTTTGTCTCTTCTCCGCCAGTGTGGCGACGTGACCCTTCCTTGTTTCGCTCTCAAATATCTCCACAAAATATGCCGCCTCCTGAGCCTTCTCGATTACAGCTTTAGGAACATGACCGGATGGGAGCCCGTTATCCTCCTTAAACAACATGCCTATCGGTAGGGCCAAAGCTCCCATGATCTCAGGACCCTTTGCTCCACAGCCAAGACAATGCATCAATATCCTGTCGCCTTCGTCCCAGACACCCATAGAAGGTGTGTTGTCCTTGTGTACCGGGCAGCAAGCTGTCCACTTATCTCTGCCGCTGCTTTTTACCTTAACCAGCCTGTCTAAGATTTGATCTAACACCCCTCACTCCTTTTATCCTTAAATACTTAATGTAGTTCATGACATCTTCATCGATATAATCCGCTGGGGACGGATTGATCTTGTTTGGCCACACTCCGAATTTCTGCTTGTAAGCATGCGAAGCCCAACCAGGCTTAAACCCTCTCATCTTGGCATGCAGATGGAACTGACCCAGTATCTCTTGCTTGCGCTGCATGTCAGTCTTCCTGTTTGCCCTACTGAGCTCTTCTAGCATCTGCTGGTCAGACTGAAGCTTTGCAAACGACTTCATGACATACCCGCACTGACACCTAGGGGGCATAAACTCTTGCCAGCACTCCGGGCATTTTTTGACTACGGGCTCTTTCTTCTCCTTAGTTGTGCCCCGCTCGGAGTACTTGCTGTCTCCGTTGTCAAGCTTGTAAGGCACTGCAGACTCGGCAAACCCATGCTTCCTGGTGTTACCTGCGTGGTCTAGAATAATCGCATCAACCTTCCCCTCGCACGTCCTTAACACTCGGCCGCATCGCTGCACCCAGGTGACCAGGCTTGCTGTAGGGAATGCGTCGATCATGCAACTGACCTGCGGGGCATCGTAGCCAGTGTTCAGTAACCTTGAGCAGCTCAGTATCTTAAACTCACCCTTATCGTGCGCGTCATAAATCCACTGCCGCTCTTCCACGTCCATGTAGCCATCGATGTGTTCGGCGCCTATACCGGCAGCCCTGAACATCTCTACCATTGTTTGCGAATGTTTGATGGACGGACTAAAGGCAATTGTCTGCCGGCCCTGGCCGTGCTTCTGCCAGTTCTTGATAATATCTCCAACCAGCTTCTGATCCTTCTCCACCGCCGTGGAAAGCTGCTTAGGGTCCCAGTCCCGGGCTCCTGTGAGCGTGTACTTCCTGCCAACACCCTTGAGGTCAGGCGTGTGACCGGCAAAGTATCTGGCAGGCACCAGGTATTCCTGGCGTATCAACTCCTCACTGGTTATCGGAACAATCAGATCGTCGTAATGCTTACCAAGGCCCTTGCTGTATGGCGTAGCAGAAAGCCCTATGAAGGGCACTGCGCCGTAATCGCTCATGATCTGAGTCAAACCCTTATAGTGAATGTGGCACTCGTCTACGATCGCGACATTGAAGATAGGTTTGCGCTTTCTTCGTATCAGCGTCTGAATGCTGGCTATTTGTATCTGTGCATCTGAATTGGCAAGTCTGTGCTCGCCCTGGATAACGCCTACGTCAACACCGGCTGCATGAAACGCATCGATAGCCTGGTCTACTAGCTTGATCCGATCACAAATGAATATGCCGCGATTCCCCTTCTTCGCCGCCTTCGTAAGTATATCTACCGCTGTAAAGGTTTTACCAAACCCGCATGGCGCTGCGATTATCGGACATCGATAACCTGCCCTTAGCGACGCTCTCACCATGTCGTATGCCAGGACTTGATGTGGTCTCAACTCCATTTTGCCTTTCCTCCCTGTTAGATCGAACCTCTGATCCTAACCGAGTATCCCGGGCTTGTGGTTGAATGTTTTTCACGTTTTAGCCAATTATCATGAGTCTGATAGAACATCCTTAATAATCGAACCAGACAGACCTGCCGCCTCTGATTCTTCGTTCATTATCTCAATTACCATCCGAACTCGTTGATCTACCAAATTCACAAACCACTCGCTCTCTAACAGCTCGTCTAGCCCTTTTTCTATCCCGTGCTGTATTCGCTTCTGCATATCGTCAGACAGGGGTTCAGGCCACTCTTCTAGCTCTACCGGCGTGAACACCAAATCGTTCATTTACGCTCCCAGTTTTTTTTGGCAATAGTGGTCATTTAGAGGCTGTTGGTCCCCTACACTGATTTATATTCTGCCCATAGCCGCCACGGTCATCAGCAAACATTTGTTAACGCAGTGCCATTCTGCGCCCCTTACAACTGGGACCCTTCCGCTGTTTATTCCCGCCTCTTAAAGGTCGTGGCTGCTAATCACTTTTAACGTCAAGTTGACGACGGCTTGCTATATCGAATGGAGGCACAAGCGAGCCCCTCTATCTAAAACTTAGGTTGTTTATTCAATCGAGTTATAAGAGAATTAGGGGGCCGGTTCGTGAGCCTCCTCCCTTAGCGATTAAATGGGCCTCCCTTAGCCCAGCCGGCACCTAAAGACAGATCACAAACGATCTGTTTGATAGTACGCCTATTTAGTTTGAGCTCTTTCGCAATGTGAATCATTGGCATCCCATGCAGACGCATGGTAGCAACTTTTTGCTCGAGCTCTTCCCTGGTATTGAACGGTCCCGCCGTTCGTGGCCTCCCTGGCCTCCCAGCTGCCGCCATCACTCCTCCCTTATTTCTGCCTCAATCAGAATCTGAGTGTAATGGATAACTTTCCGCAAGTCATCAATTCCGCCCTTACTCCTCCATCGAGAAATATATTTTACTACGTTCCCTTCGCACCAGCCCAAATTATTGGCCATGATGTACTCTGTTGGTTGGAGCATCATGTGCTTGTAATGCGTACCTCCGATTTGGTCATCAAACGCTGTCATCTTGGATCCTCTCAATGTTTACCTTTAACCTTCCTTCTTCACCGTAATCTTTGTGCAGCACAATGCAACTCATGCTGCGAGAGCTGCTGTATCCGCTACCGGCATGCCAGGCGTCGGGTGGTGCCAAGATATTAAATGATTCAAAGATGGCCCCTCCGTACTCCTCCTGGTTCTTGTGATGCACATGGCCGGTCCATACAAAGGTGTGCTGACTGTCGCCCCACTCCTTTCTAAGATTCCTGGTAATAGAACCATAAAGATTAGCCATCTTGATTTTATCGCCATGATGAGTGACAACTAAATTCTTCCCCCACTGGAACCATACAAACTTAGATAAATTGTCGAATACACGGACGCGTGGGTCAGACTCAAAGAAAAGCCTCATCACCTCATTCAGCCACAATGAGGCATCAGGATCATGATTTCCCCTGACATTAATAACCCAAACCTCTTCGTGCTTGTCTAACATTGCCAGGATCATGTTCCTGATCAGTATGCTCGCCTCTCTAATCGTCTTGCCATAACGGCCGTCAGAATCTAACAGATGTTTAGACGCAGGGGTTGTGCTTGTCGAATCGTTGATGTGTAGAAAGTCACCCAGGTTTAGCAACAATCCAACCTGAGCGTCAGGCGCTACTGATATTAGTCTTTGGGTCGCTTTGGTAAGTAGGTCTTTCGATATCGAGACATCGTAATCGTCACCCATCGTCTCATCCGAATGAGCCAGCATTCCAAGGTGGTGATCGCCGATGATATATGAGCATAGTAAGTCTTCCACCACGCTACCTTTATGCTTTCTCGGACTATGACGACCCTGTAGCTTCTCCACAAAACCATCCACCACTTCGCGAACCATCTCAGTAATCGCGACTTTTTCAGGCTCCTGAATATGCCACTGCAGCTTGACGTTACCATCTTCGCCATACGCTGTAGATACACGTTTCGTGACAAAGCCCGGTGCAGTTTGGTGTACCAGGTCATAATCCCTGGCAACGCCCTTGAGAGCCGCTTTTTGCTCGATCGATTGTAGTGATCTGTGTACACGTTTGTATTCCCTTCCTTGCTTTTTGGCAATGCTCTTTAAAGAGTGCCCGTCTAAGTAAAGTTGCACAGCCTCCGATTGAAGGTGTGTGGCGCAAAATTCTAAATGATCTGGAGTAAGTCTTATTGGCATATCCGTCGCTCATGAGCTTTTATTTGTGCAGACCATGCCTTAATCATTTCCCTATAGTCGGCTGCGTAGATCTTCTTGACTTTCTTTTGGTCCCTTATCATTTCCGCTACAAAGTCTCGACCGTAGTACTCCTCCATCCAGATGGTGTATGACTGTGCGGCACTGCCGTACCTCATACCCCAGTTGTTGCAGCTTTTACACTGCGGATGGACATTCTCTACCTCAAGCGCCCAATAAGAGCTCTTACCCTTTGGTAAAAAGTGTCCACCATCCATTTCTTTGTAATGCTTTTTAATCCCGCAAGATACGCACTGAGAGTACCCATTTGCATCTGCTGCGGCGATCCTAGAAAGCAGTTGTAATTTCTTCAATGCCTTTGATCTCAATGTCTCAGGCATTGGTCTCTGCTCTTATCTTCATATATTCAGATTCTTTTGGCAGGGTCAAATGACAGCCCAGTTCAACTGACCAATAGTAAACTTGATCCATAAAATGGTACATCTCGCCACGGTCCAATTTCCTGGTGCTTTTGAGTTGTTGTGGAATAACAGTCTTATTAAATCGGATATCTTCAAATCCTAGAAACTGTTGTTTTATATACAATTTGACGTTTTCCTCAGTAGTCCATTCTACATTTCCACCGCGAGAAATAAAGTGCTCGGTAATCTCTCTTACCCACATATGGAACAGGGCATTCTGGCTAATCGACCGGACACTCTTATACTCTTTAGGTTGCCAAGTGAGCGGCTTCTTGAAGTCCCAATCATTAATGATGTAAGACTTAAAGTTGTCTATCGCTTGATCAAGATCCCTTCTGTCTTTGACTAGCCAAAATTGCCCCTGCATGTTCCCCTCCTTTACGCAATAAAATCTGACGGCGCCATATTAAAGTACTCGCTAAACCTTTCTACTAGGGACAGCCTCGCGTCCTTAGTTTGTTGCCAGCGATATATTTGTTGCCTGGTCACTCCAAAATGCTCGCAGAGGTCACGGTTAGTGACCCCCGCGGCATCCTGAGCGCGCTTTAGGCATTCTCCAAAGTGCAAGTTCAAAACGGGATATCCTCCTCGCTCACGTTAGATTGCAGCTCAGAAGTGTTTTCTGCGTTATGCTGCAAAGGATCTGATATCTGGCCTTTCAGAACCGGCTGATTGCTCGCTGCGCCTTTCTGAACCCAGAGAGCCATGCGAATAGTCTCTCCTTCCTTGATGTCTCTGTGAGCCACCAGGTTGCCGTCAACGTAAGGCTGCCTATCACCTTCCTTCGTGTTCTTCCAAAGGCTTACTCTTCCCCTATTATCAAATTCCATTTACTACTCCTAGTTTCTTAAGGTTTGCGTTTACTTTATCTAGCAGTTTATTCAACTCTGTTGCCAGGCCAGAGATATACTCCTCATCTCTTTCTACCCTTATGATCAAGCTCTCATGATCTGGGTGGAACGACATAAAGTAAGCATATGGTTTTTCCGTGATCCAGAGTTGACCCTGGACCTGTGGGATGTAGTCTGCCGGCACCTTATTAGCTAGCAGATACTTAATGTGAGTTGTTGGCTTAGGGCACTTGATCTCGAGCAAGGCTGTCTCGCCTTTGTCGTCGTCATGCACAATTGCATCAGGCGAACAACCCACAAGACCGTCGTCAGTAGTAACAAACCCAATGGGCGTTGTCACAAGCCCGGTTTCTAACTGAAACATTGCATTAGCCTGGGCTTCCATGTCATTGCCACGTTGCATCCACTCGGACTTGAAGGTCTCAAGCTTTCTGCCAGCCTTGATCTCTTCAGTGAGCTCAATCGCATATTCATCAAACGATGTTGACCGTTTCTTCTGCGAAGTAAAGACTCGACGAAAGTTGCTAGCGGTAGGACGCATACGAAGCGCATGCCATTCAGGCGTACCTTGTTGCACATCATGAAGAATCATGATTCTTTGTCCGGTTTAGATTCTAGCTTTTTCTTAGCCTGATGATATTGAGTTACGCTCATATCTTTCAGCTCACTGCACTGATAAGCCTTAGCGATAACATCAATGTTCACACCTTTCTGTTTGGCCAGATTAGTTAGCTCTTGCATTTGCATGAAGATGATAGGCTTGAATTTCTCGTCCTGCTCGACAGGCTGAGTTCTAGCAGCTGCCTCACCGTCGTCATCGTCATCACCAGCGATTAGCACCAGGCCCTGGATGGCGTACCTCTTGAGATAAGAAATGAGCGAGCCCATATCCTGAATGCTGTTTTGCGCCTTCATATTGATCGCAGAAGATATGTCTTCCTGTATCCATTGACCAGAACTATGCAGAAGCCTGGTTGTGACGATCACATGCATTGACCCGTACAACTCATCCTTACGAGAGGTCTGCACAATAGACAAACCGTTCTCAGCCAGGTGCGGCCGAATCGTATTTAAGACGGATGGGAACGATGCGTATCGACTGTGATGAGCCTTAGCATCTTTGACGGGATTACTGATTGAACTTTGCAGCTTGCTTAATGCAGGGGCTAATTCGTTGATTTGCTCTGATGTTTCCATGTTAGTCTCCTCCTTTGGAAACCACATGGTAGCATAGGTTGTTTACATGTGTACACTAAATGTGTTTATAATTGCCATGTGGTGTCATGGCCACATCCTTTCGGGGCCCTACGGGGCCCTTTTTATTGGTAGGTCCAGATGACCGGAGTGGTTTCACGGATATCGCAGTGGACAAATGAGCGCGCAATGCCCACCCCTGAAAAGCCTAGCTTAATAGCGTTAGCAACAATAATGAACCGATGAGCCCCATTGCTAACAGCAATATCAGCTGCAATGCCTGCAGTGTGCTTTCCTGGGCCACCAGGCTTCTTAACTTCGAGACTGTGAGTTTTACTGCGGTAACCGCTAGTGATCTTAAACGGAAAACCGCATTCGTGACGTAGTGCATCCAAGGCATGAATAAACTCCTCTTTCATAAAACACTCGCCAGTCTCCTGACATGCAAATTCTTTTAGCGTAAAATACTTAAACATTACTTATCCCTATGCACCGAGTTCTTCTTCTCGTAAGTTCTCATTGCGCCAAGCCCAAGCATACCCATCAACACAGGCATCATGGTTTCAAGAGGCACAAGAGGTATAACTATGTCTATACCTAACAAGGCTAGAACAAAGTTGCTGAATGGGATAGTAATAAAGTTCCCAAACATTCCTAAAACGCAAACCCAACCGAGAGCGGGTCGCCAACCTGACACCAGAAGCGACTTGTGGGCCGCCTCAACCTGATTGATAGCCATCTGACCTTTAGCAATTTCTTGCGCGTATTTCTGCGACATGGTAGCAATTTCATGCGCCAACTTGGCCTTCTGGTCTTTGTCCTCAATAAACTTGTCTAACAAGCCCGTAATGGGGCCAATGAGTTTTTCAATCATTCTTTAGCTTTTCCGATGTTGAACGCAAAAAGCTCCAGTAACTTATAGACTTTGGCGATAATAGCATCGTCCTTTGGCGTAGGAGTTAATGCACAGATTGCGCTACAGAATGCCACCAGTGCTGTTGCTAGGTTCAGATATTCCATCATTTTATTCTCCTTGTTGGTTATTGGACAATCGCATAAATAATAGTAAAGCAAGCGTACAAGCCGACACAAATTAGACCACACGCAACCACGAGTCCTGCTATATGCATTCGCTTGTTAACTTTCTGGATGTGCGCGTTCTTGGCCTCTAGTCTTGCTTTCCGAGCTTTAGCTTGAAAGATGATAAAGTCATCCCAGAGTCCAGCTCGTCCAAAATAAACCATGAAGTCTTTTAATTCTTCCTCTGCCTTTGCAATCTGCTCAAGAGCCATGAATTCTTCTGCATCAGATGCAAACAAAGACTTCTTGTTCTTCTGCTGCCTAGCCTTTATGTCTTCCTTGCAGTTGACCATCTGACCAATTTGGCCGAAACAATCGGACAAGTCCTTGCCGTTCCCGATGAATTCTTTGACAACTCCAAATGCGGCATTGAAGGCAACAAGTTCAGCAATCATTTGCTACTTCCTTATCAGTTCGTTGATCGCCTTCCACGCCTCTACCATTTTACTTTCTAGCACTTCCAGCCGGTTAAGGATCTTGCCTATTGTGAGAACTAGGATAAATATTCCCGCAGCTATGGGCCAGCCTGACACAACCAAATTCCATGCTTCCATTACTCGTCCTTTCTGCCGAAAATACCTTTTACAGTATCCGACTCCCAGATCCGAATAGACAGCCATACGATCGTGACCCCCGCCGCTGCTTCAGGAAGCCAGCCAGCTAGACTGGCAACGCCACCACTAACGGCGACTGCATCTACTATTGATTTGGCTTCCTGTTGCATATATCACCTAGTGCGCTTCGTCAACCGATTCAAAGACAGGTTCTTCGCCTTGAATCGGCGCTTCTGCTGCCTGCTGCTGTTGCTGCTGTTGTGCTTGAATCAAGCTAAGTTGTGCCTCTAAATCGGCTATTCTAAGAGCCTGACCGGCGTTTTGTTTAGCTAATGAATCAATCTTAGCCATTGTGTGATATTCGTCAGCACTCATCTCACGCTTCTGTTCGCTCATGTTCCTCTCCTTAGTTGTGGTTTGACGATTTTATCCCGTTATTAGCACATCTTCCACTGGTTTAACAGGTCAGCTCTATTGCGTAAGTAGTGTTCTGGACTAAGTTTTGAGTTGTACCAGTGTTCCAGACGAATGATGTCCAGTAAGGGCTTATTGTTTGAGCAGAAAAAGTAGCATCTTCTCGGTAAAATTCTAAAGATCCAACTTTTAGCTTATACCATTGGCTGTTGACTCCTAAGGGAGTGCTCCCGCTTCCGCTTGTCGTTTTCAGCAACAGGGTTATGAAGTATGAAGCTGATGCTTGATCGTAAGTGTCAAAAATTCCGTATATCAATTTCCCTTCGTAGAAATTTATAATGCTGCCGATTGTTTGCGTGTTTATAGATCCGCAAAAAAATATATGATAACCCCTGACCGTAAAATTGGCGGGAAATCCAGCAGTGTAAATCCCAGCAGTGATTGAGGTAGTGTGTTGATACTTAACCGCATTCTTGAGCCAGCTTAATTTTAAGGCACCTGATGCTGGCGGCACGTTTCTGGTTGCGCCATAAAAGTCGCTCATCTTTTTAGGGTTTCTGCGCTCTAACGTCACGCCTTCAGTGTTTACGTTGGTGCTGCCTGAGTAAAGCCTCAAAGTGTACGTTGTCCCTGCAACTAGATTTCTATAACTATCACTAGATCCCCATTGGGATGAATTGACACTGCTGTAATAAGTAAAGGTATTCACATTAAATGTGAGGGTAGAGCCCCCGCTTGGTGTC
>Ga0209557_1001184_pt1 | contig 14752 bp, 13 predicted proteins | sample SaaInlV_120m_DNA_4_FD_184672 | JGI IMG/M metagenome (GOLD analysis project Ga0209557, IMG submission 184672) | Marine microbial communities from expanding oxygen minimum zones in the Saanich Inlet - Saanich Inlet SI074_LV_10m_DNA (SPAdes) (version 2) | ecosystem: Environmental > Aquatic > Marine...
TACCAAGTCGTCAACTTGACCAATTGTTTTTGGTGATTGATCGTTAGTAATGCTAACGTTTAAATCTTTTGGGAAATAATTTTTGACGGCATCATTTACAATATTTTGTATTTTTTCTGCAGCATCTACCATGTTTTTTCCAGCACGTTTTTTAACATCTAACATTACAACTGCTGAACCTTTTTCTCTTGCATAAGTAGTCTTGTCTTTGTCTTTAAAGGATACTTTAGCTACATCTTTTAAGTAAATAGGATTGTTAAATTCAGATTTTATTACAAAATCTTTTAAAGCTGATGGTTTGTCAATTTCACCTATAATTCTAATTGTTCTTCTTTGTCCGCTTGTTATAAAGTTACCAGCAGACATTGTTACGTTTCCGTTACCAATTGAGGTTGTAATATCGTTAAAACTAACTTTTGCAGCCATCATTTTATAAACATCTACTGCAACTTCAACTTCTTTATCTTGAGCTCCTCTTATATCAGCTTTTTTAATTTCTGGTAAATCTTCAATTTCATCTTGTAGATATTCACCAAACTCTTTTAGTTTATATACGGGGTAATCTCCGGAAATATTAATATTTAAGATGGGCATTTCTTCAGACATGCTCAAGTTAAACACATTTGGTTCTACTTTAGCACCATTAAATGTTGGCCAATCTTCACTTGAAGTTTCGGTGTCTATTTCGTCTTTAATTTTTTGCTTTGCTTGTTCTACAGAAATGTTTTCATCAAACTCAACAATTACTATAGAATAATCTTCTTGAGATGTAGAGGTCACCTCTACAACATTACTTACTGTTTTTACCTTGTCTTCTAAAGGGTCTGTAATTAATTTTTCTATATCCTCTGCCGTATTTCCAGGGTATACTGTACTTATGTAAATTTTAGTTTCTTTTACTTCCGGGAAATTTTCTCTAGCCATACTAAAATAAGCAGAGATTCCATAGAAAAAAAAGACTCCCATTATTGCGTAAATGGTTGTTTTATTATTAATTGCCCAAGAAGATAATTTGAATTCTTTATCTACTTTCTTTTTTTGTTTTGTCATCATTAATGGGTTTTATTTATCAATAATTTTTACTGTCTGTCCATTATTCACACTTCTGGCACCTTCTTCTATAATTTCGGTTCCAACTGGTAAATTTTCTAAAACTTCGATCAAATCACCTTGTGTTTTCCCTGTTTTTATTATAACTCTTTGTGCAACTGCTTCTTTGTTTGCTTTTTTATTATTAACGACGTATATATATTGCTCTCCATTAGAATTTTCAGAAATAATACTTTGTGGAATTAAAATAGCATTGTTCGCTGTGTAGTCATTGATTTGAAGTTTTGCTGTTAAATTTGGTTTTATGTTTCCGCTTTTATTTTCAACAGAAACTTCAATTTTAAAAGATCTATTATTGGGGTTTATAAAGTTGCCAACTTGTCTTATCGAACTATTTATAGTTCTACCAAGCACAGGAAATTCTACTGTAACACCTTTGTTTTGTGTAATACTTGTGATGTATCTTTCTGGTACTTCTGCCTCTATGTACATATTGTTTAGGTTCAAAATTCTAAAAACTTCAGAGCCTTGTCCGGGTGCTATAACTGTTCCAGCTTCTTTTAGAACATCATCTATAACTCCAGAAAAAGGAGCTCTTATTGATGCTTTTGATTGTTGACTTTTTAGCTGTTCTAAAGAGTTTTTCTGAGATTCATAATTCGCTTTTGTTTGTAAAAATTGAATTTCCGAGCCTATCTTTTGATTCCACAAACGGTTTTGACGCTCATAAGTCGTCTTAGCCAATTGCGTTGTTGCTGCCTGCTGGGCTACTTGATTATTCAATCCACCATCATCAATAGTAGCTAATAATTCTCCTTTAGAGACCCGCTGTCCTTCTTTAACATACACTTTTTCTAAAATCCCTAGCATTTCTGGGTAAATTAAAATATTTTGTTTTGTTTTAACATTTCCTTGAACTTCTAAGAAATGTTTAAAAATTTCTTCTTTTGCTAAAATTGTAGTGATTAGTGGAAGTTTTTTAAGCGTATCTTTTTTAGAAATGGCCTTGTTTATTTTTTCTAAAGTTTTACTTATTCTTTCTAAATTAATTGATATTTCTTTTTTCTTAGCAGTGAGTTCTTTTAAACTTCCTTTAGATAACAGGTCTTCTATTGATGCTGCTTTTTTCTCTCCACAAGAGTTTAAAATAAGTGTAATTACGAAGATTGAATATATTTTTTTCATGGTTATTTAATTGGTAGGTTTAATGCGTTTTCTAATGAAGCTTTTTTAGCAATTACATCTAGCATAGACTGAATGTAATTTTGTTGTTGAGCGTATAATTGATTTTGTGCTTGTAATAAATCGAAACTAGATGAAATACCCTCAAAGAACTTGATACGTTGTTTTTTCTCTATTCTTTCTGCTAAACCAATATTTCTCTTAGCAGTAATGTAGCTCTCTATACTTAATTGATATTCGCTTTTTGCTTTTTCTGCTAATAAATTCAAGCGTTGTTTTGTTTCTTCTAATCTAATATCTGCAGTTTCTAAAGCTATTCTTGCTTGAGCTGTTTTAGAACTTCCACCCAAACTACTAAAAATAGGAATGTTTAAACGAACCCCAAATTGAGATGATGCAAACCATTTTTGATTGTTATCGAAGAAAGAAAAAGTATCTGAGAACCCAGAAAATCCGTAATTTACAAAAGCTGATAAACTTGGCAACGCTTTACTTTGTTCTAGCCTCATTAATAATCGTTTAGATTCTCTGTCATTTTCAGAAATTTTAAAATCAATATGATTTGAAAAGTCAAAAGGGGCTGAAATCAGTTCTAAATTGATATTACCTTCTGTTAGAGAGTCAAGAGAATCAGTTAGTATTAATGTAGTTTCTATTGGACTTCCCATCGAAAGATTTAGCATTTTGTATGAAATACCTTTCATTCTTATCACACCATTCAACTGATTTTTTAAGTTTCCTAGAGTAATTTCTAATTGTTCGATATCTTCCTCTTCATTGAATCCATTCTCATATATTTTTTTAGCATCGCTTAAATTTTTTTCAAGAATTTTTATATTTCCTTTTAAAATATCAATGCTGTTTTCAGTAATTAAAACATTACCGTATGCATTAATAACAGCTTCTCTAGTCTGTAACTCTGTCTTTTCGTTAGCTTGCTCAGAGATTTTTAAATAGGTTTTTGAAGCTTGTAAGCCAACTAAATAGGAACCGTTAAATAGTAACTGCTGAACTGTTAGAAAAGCATTGGCTCCTTGTTTCTTTCCGAAAACGAATACTTCATCAGTTCCATCTCCGTTAAAATCTGCTAAACTTACTTGTTGCTTTATCCAGTTTTGATACTCTACATTACCACTAATTTGAGGCAAACCAGTTGAAGTAGTCTCCCAAACTTTTTCCTGTGCAGATTTAATATTGTATTTGGAAGCTTTGGTATTGTAGCTATTTTCAATAGCAAAGTCAACGGCTTCCTTAATAGACAGGCTTATTGTTTTCTCTTGTGCATTTGTTAATAAGAAAAAACAGGCACTCATACCTACCATCATTATTTTTTTCATATTTCTTTTTATTTCAGTTTTAATTGTTTTTCTAATTGCTGTTTTCCTTTTTCAGAACAAATTCCTCTCAAATGATACTCTAGATAATAATTCATGAGGGTCTTCATTGAATAATCATTGAGAGGAAATAGATCCTTGTCTTTAATGCCAACCATTCCATTAAAATAAATTCTAGAAATAAACTGTAAGTCAATATCAGTTCTATACAATCCAATTTCAATCCCTTTTTTTAAGTTTTTTATCACAAAATTTTGCATTACATGAAACTGTTTTTGCTTTAAAGAGGAATAAATTTTTGGGTAGTATTTTTGAAGTTGGTATTGAGGAGAAGACTTTTCATCTTTAAGATTCTCCATAACAAGTTTTTTTATTGAAAAAAGTTCATCAATTGGATTCATCTCTAACTCACAAATATGATCAATTCCAAAACAAATAGTATCAAACATAAAATGAGTAACAGCATCTACAAGTTCGGTTTTGTTTTTAAAATATTTGTATATTGTTTTTTTAGAAACGCCGAGACTTGTTGCTATTTCATCCATTGTAACACTTTTAAAACCTAAATTTAAAAAGAGCTCTTTTGATTTTTCTAAAATTTTATTTTTCATAATTTATCACTGCAAATGTACTCAAGGAAACTTTAGAAACAAATAAAGTTTCCAAAGTTTTAGTAATTTTTTAACATTTGTATTGAAATGTAAAATTTCTTTAAGTTATTTTTACCAAAAATTACAAAATTGGATATAACAAATTATCAAAAAGATTTTATTACTTATTTAGAATCTAAAAAGTGGATTAAAGAGCCTAAAAATCTATACGAGCCAATAGATTATATTCTAAAGTTAGGAGGCAAGAGAATGCGTCCTATTTTAACCTTAATGAGTTCAGATATTTTTACTGGAGAATATGAAAAAGCCATGCCAGCAGCCTTAGCGGTTGAGGTTTTTCATAATTTCACTTTAATTCATGATGATATAATGGATGATGCTCCATTAAGAAGGGGGCAAGATACCGTGCATGAAAAATGGAATACGAATACTGGTATTCTCTCTGGAGACGCAATGTTAATTTTGGCTTACCAATATTTTGAAAACTACGAACCGATTATTTTTAGAAAATTAGCAAAATTATTCAGTAAAACTGCTTTAGAAGTTTGCGATGGACAACAATTAGATGTAGATTTTGAAACGAGAAGTGATGTAACTATCGACGAATACGTTAATATGATTCGTCTAAAAACTTCAGTTTTAGTTGCTGCAGCTTTAAAAATGGGAGCATTAGTAGCAAATGCTAATGAAGAGAATGCAAACTTAATTTATGATTTTGGATTAAACCTTGGCTTGGCTTTTCAATTACAAGACGATTATTTAGATGCTTTTGGAAACCCTGATACCTTTGGGAAACAAGTTGGAGGTGATATTATAGAAAATAAAAAGACTTTCTTATATTTAAAATCCTTAGAAGTTGCAAATCAAGAAGATCAAAATAAATTACACTTTTATTACAATCAAAAATTAGATGATAATTCAATTAAAATTGCTGAGGTTACGAGAATTTTTAAGTCAAATAAAATCCCTCTTTTAATAAAAGAAGAAATTAAAAATTATACAGAAAAAGCATTTCAAACGTTATCCGCTTTAAATATATCAGAAAGAAATAAGCAAAGGTTAAAAGAATTTGGACTTTGGTTAATGAATAGATCTGCGTAAATACTTTTCTTGCAAATTTATGTGTTTAACTTAAAAAAAACACTATATTTGTATACGTTAAGCGGTCCCATAGCTCAGTTGGTTAGAGCATCTGACTCATAATCAGAGGGTCCTTGGTTCGAGCCCAAGTGGGACCACACTTTTTTAAACTTAATTTCAAAATTTTAATCTGGGGGGATGAAAATGAAACAAAAGACATTACTGTCACTATTTATAATATTTGTATGTCATGCATACAGTCAAAATACGCAACCACCACCACCACCGGGATTAGCGGACTTGCCTGTTGATGGCGGTATCTTCTTATTAATTGCAACAGCAATTATATATGGCGTAAAAAAAACTAGAAACTAGTCAATCTTGCAACATATTTACCAATGACATCAAATTCTAGGTTTACGGTGTCTCCTTGTGTAAGATATTTAAAGGTGGTATTTTCTATGGTATATGGAATAATCGCCACACTAAATTCATTTTCTTTTGAGTTTATTACAGTCAAACTTACTCCATTTACAGTCACAGATCCTTTTTCTATTGTAACATTTTTACTCAAAAAATCATAGCTAAAAGTAAAAATGGTACTACCGTTTTCCTTTTTAGTGTGAACACATAATGCTGTCTGATCTACATGTCCTTGAACAATATGTCCGTCTAGTCTGTCTCCTAATTTCATGCCTCTTTCTAAGTTTACATAATTAGATTTAGCTAAATTTCCAATATTCGTTTTGCGTAATGTTTCTTTAATTGCTGTAACTGTATATTCATCATTATTGATGTTCACAACAGTTAAACAGACTCCGTTATGAGCAACACTTTGATCAACTTTTAATTCATTGGTAAAGTTACTTTTAATAGTTAAATGAATATTATCTTGATCTTTAACGATGTTTTTAATGATGCCAAGTGTTTCTATGATTCCGGTAAACATATCTCTAAAATTTAATTACTTTTGTAATATTCAAAAATAGGAATAATACAATGGTAATGATTAATAAATCTGATAAAATTATAGTTGGTATTTCAATAGGCGATTTAAATGGAATCGGTGTAGAGGTCATTTTAAAAACTTTTCAAGATAATAGAATGCTAGATTTTTGTACTCCACTTATTTTTGGGAGCACAAAAGTTATTTCTTACCACAAGAAAGCATTAAGTATAGAGACTCCTATTCATGGAATTACTTCATTAAATCAAATACACCATAATAAAATTAATGTATTAAATATTTGGAAAGAAGACGTGTCTATCAATTTAGGCAAAGCCTCTGCAGAATCTGGTGAATATGCAGCAAAATCTCTTGAAAAAGCGGTTTCTTCTTTAAAAGATAAAAAGATAGATATTTTGTTAACGGCTCCTATAAACAAAGAAACAATTCAGTCAGATAGTTTTAACTTTCCTGGACACACTGAGTATTTAGAGGATAAATTGGATGGTAAAAGTTTGATGATTTTAATGAGCGACAACTTAAAAATAGGACTAATAACGGGACATATTCCAATTTCCAAAGTAGCAGAAACAATTACACCTTCCTTAATTATAGAGAAAGTAGAAACAATGTATCGCTCACTTGTTGAAGACTTCGGAATTAACAGGCCAAAAATTGCTGTTTTATCGTTAAATCCTCATAGTGGAGATAAAGGTGTTATTGGTGAAGAAGATGATGAAATTGTAAAACCTACAATCGATCAAATTGCAGATTCTGGTAAGTTGGTTTTTGGACCTTATGCTGCTGACGGATTTTTTGGTTCAGAGGCATACAAACAGTTTGATGGTGTTTTGGCAACTTATCATGATCAAGGACTGGCCCCTTTTAAAGCTTTGTCATTCGGAAATGGAGTAAATTATACAGCAGGTTTAAGCGAAGTGAGAACATCTCCAGATCATGGTACTGGATTTGATATCGCAGGCAAAAATATAGCAAATCCTTCCTCTTTCACTGAGGCACTATTTACTGCAATTCAGGTTTTTAAAACAAGAAAAGAATATAGGGAGCTGTCAAAAAGCCCTCTTTCAGTAAAGTAGAAAACTTTTATTTTATTAAGATTGTAAAATAATAATTTTTTATATATTTGCACGCTCAATCAATGTTTGATAATGAAAGACTTAAAAAAATTCAACATACAATTTGTAGGATTAAAAGAAGGAACTCATTTATTTGAATATGAAATTGATAACACGTTCTTTGAAGCTTTTAATTTTGATGAATTTCAAAGTTCATCAATAAAAATAGTATTAGATTTTGTAAAGAAAAGTACATTGTTTGATCTAACATTTACAGCAAACGGCTCAGTAGAAATTCCATGTGATTTAACAAGCGAGTTGTATCATCAAGATGTTCAGTCTGTTTTGCCATTAGTTGTAAACTTTGGACCAGAATTTAATGACGATAATGAAGAAATTTTAATATTACCTCATGAAGCTTATGAGTTTAATGTTGCTCAATTTATCTATGAACTGATAGTATTGTCAGTTCCAAATAAAAGAGTTCATCCAAATGTTTTAGATGGAACAATGGATTCAATTGCATTAAATAAGTTAAAAGAATTAGAAATTAAAGAAGAAAAAAAGAATCAAATAACAGACCCAAGGTGGGATAAATTAAAGAATTTAACAACAGAAAAAAATACATAAAATGGCACATCCTAAAAGAAAGATATCTAAAACTAGAAGAGATAAAAGGAGAACACATTACAAAGCAGCTTCTCAGCAAATAGCGACAGATCCTACAACAGGCGAGTCGCATCTTTATCACAGAGCTCATTGGCATGAAGGTAAATTATACTACAGAGGACAAGTAGTATTAGAATCAGCATCAGCAGAAGCATAGTAGAATATAATAATTCTATAAAAACCCTCGTAATTGAGGGTTTTTTTGCGTTTTTTAGCTAAAAATTCTCTTTTTTGATGATTTTTAACTGAAAAAGTGAAATTAATTTCACTACTTTTGGAGTTTATAACAATATAGAAAATATCTATAATTATGACTAAAATTACTGCAGCAATTTCAGCAGTTGGGAAATATGTTCCTGAATATGTTCTAACAAATAAAGAGTTAGAAACTATGGTAGAAACAAATGACGATTGGATTACCAGTAGAACAGGTATTAAAGAGAGAAGGATTTTAAAAGGTGAAGGTTTGGGTACTTCATATATGGCAATAAAAGCTGCAGAAGATTTATTACAAAAATCAAAAACCAATCCAGCCGATATAGATCTCGTAATTGTAGCAACTGCCACACCAGATTTACCTGTAGCATCAACAGCATCTTATGTAGCGTCAGAAATTGGAGCAATAAATGCTTTTGGCTATGACCTACAAGCTGCATGCTCTAGTTTTTTATATGGAATGTCTAATGCTGCAAGTTATATTGAATCTGGGAGGTATAATAAAGTATTATTAATAGGGGCAGATAAAATGTCTTCAATAGTAGATTATAAAGATAGAGCTACTTGTATTATTTTTGGTGATGGAGCAGGTGCTGCCTTATTTGAACCAAATAATGAAGGTTTAGGATTGCAAGATGAGTATTTAAGAAGTGATGGAGTCGGGCGAGATTTTCTAAGAATAGAAGCAGGAGGTTCAATTATGCCAGCAACAACTCAAACGGTTCAAGAAAATAAACATTTTATATATCAAGAAGGAAAAACTGTTTTTAAATACGCAGTTTCTAATATGGCAGATGTTGCTGAAAAAATGCTGACTAGAAATCATCTTAAAGAAGAAGATATTCAATGGTTGGCAGCGCATCAGGCAAATAAAAGAATTATTGAAGCAACTGCAAAGAGAGTAGGAGTCTCTTCAGAAAAAGTAATGATGAATATACACAGGTACGGAAATACAACATCCGCAACCATACCGCTTTTATTAGCAGATTATGAGCGTCAATTAAAAAAAGGAGATAATTTAATTTTTGCTGCATTTGGTGGTGGCTTCACATGGGGAGCTGCTTTCGTAAAATGGGCATATAATTCATAAATACAACAACTAAACAATAAGAAGTATGGATATTAAGGAAATTCAAAATCTTATAAAATTTGTAGCTAAATCTGGTGCAAGCGAGGTAAAGTTAGAAATGCAAGATGTGAAGATTACGATTAGAACGGGTGCTGGTAAAACAGAAACGACAATTTTACAAGCGGCGCCAATGGCAGGAATACCCCAAGTTACAGCTCCTGCAGCTCCACAAGTTGCTTCTTCTGAAGCAGCTGCTCCGGTTCTAGTTGAGAATGACGATGCTAAATACATCACAGTGAAATCTCCAATAATTGGAACATTTTACAGAAAACCTTCCCCAGACAAACCTAATTTTGTTGAAGTAGGTTCAGAGATATCTGTTGGAGACATTGTTTGTGTTATTGAGGCGATGAAACTATTTAACGAGATTGAATCTGAAATTTCAGGAAAAGTAGTAAAAATTTTAGTGGATGATTCTTCACCTGTAGAATTTGATCAGCCTTTATTTTTAGTAGACCCATCTTAGTTTAATTAGAAGTTCAGAATTAGATTTTCAAATTCTACTAATTATCCAAATAACGAATTTAATAAAGATGTTTAAAAAAATATTAATTGCCAATAGAGGAGAAATAGCACTTCGTGTTATTAGAACCTGTAAAGAAATGGGTATTAAAACTGTTGCAGTATACTCTACTGCAGATGCTGAGAGTTTGCACGTTAGATTTGCAGATGAAGCAGTTTGTATTGGACCAGCTCCTAGTTCAGAATCCTACTTAAAAATGTCAAATATAATTTCAGCTGCAGAAATTACAAATGCAGATGCAATTCATCCTGGGTACGGTTTTTTGTCAGAAAATGCTAAGTTTTCTAGATTATGCGAAGAGCATCATATTAAGTTTATTGGTGCTACCGGAGAGATGATAGATCAAATGGGAGACAAGGCGAATGCAAAATCGACCATGATTGCTGCAGGTGTGCCATGTGTTCCCGGAAGTGAAGGTGTTATCATAGATTTCGAAAATTGTAAAAAAGTTGCCAAAGAAACTGGGTATCCTGTAATGTTAAAAGCATCTGCAGGAGGTGGAGGTAAAGGAATGCGTGCTGTTTGGAAAAAAGAAGATCTAAAAGAAGCATGGGATTCTGCACGACAAGAGTCTAAAGCAGCCTTTGGAAATGATGATATGTACATGGAGAAGCTTATTGAAGAACCAAGGCATATAGAAATTCAAATTGTTGGAGATTCTTTTGGAAAAGCATGTCACCTATCAGAAAGAGACTGTTCTGTTCAGCGTCGCCACCAAAAGTTAACTGAAGAAACACCCTCCCCTTTTATGACTGATGATTTAAGGAAAAGAATGGGAGATGCAGCCGTAAAGGCTTCTGAATATATTAAATATGAAGGTGCAGGAACTGTTGAATTTTTGGTAGACAAGCATAGAAATTTCTATTTTATGGAAATGAACACTCGAATTCAAGTAGAACACCCAATTACAGAAGAAGTTGTTAATTATGATTTGATAAGAGAACAAATTCTAGTTGCAGCGGGTGTGCCAATTTCTGGTAAAAATTACCTTCCGAAAATGCACTCTATAGAATGTAGAATTAACGCAGAAGACCCTAGTAATAATTTTAGGCCAGCTCCTGGTAAAATAACAACCTTTCATGCTCCAGGGGGTCATGGTATTCGAATTGATACACATGTGTATGCAGGTTATATGATTCCACCAAATTACGATTCTATGATTGCGAAGTTAATTACAACTGCCCAATCAAGAGAAGAGGCAATTAATAAAATGAAACGGGCTTTAGATGAGTTTGTAATTGAAGGTGTAAAAACAACAATACCATTTCATAGACAACTAATGGATCATCCAGATTATGTTTCAGGAGACTATACAACTAAGTTTATGGAAGATTTTAAAATGAAATAAAAATATATATTAGTTTAAAATAGATATAAAAAAAAGAGAATACGATCGTATTCTCTTTTTTTTTGGGTCTGAATTTTCTGGTATTAAATTTCTACCCTTTCAACAGACCCTTAATTTTTGTGCAGATTTACATTCCTTTTAAAAGAAATTAATAGGTATTATTTAGTGTATCCTGAGTTTGGTGCAAAAGAGTTTTGAAGCTTAAGACTTTTTTCTTTTCTTGTTCTTGTTGTTTAATTTATAAGTGTAACTTAAAACAATATATCTACCTAAACTTTCTAAGTTAGTTTCCTCAAAAAAGTTTTGAGTACTTCTTCTAAAAACATCAATATTTCTATTGAACAAATCAATCAATACTAATTTAATAATGTTATTATTTTTAGATAATGAATAAGATACTGCTGCATTCCAGATAGGAATTTTCTGCATAATTGAAAAACTATTATCCGTATAAACAATATAATCAAACTGTGTGTTTACATTCAATCTTTTGGTAATATCAAAATCAACCATTCCAAAATATTTTTGAGTAGTAAACTTTCTATTTAAATCTTTTTCAATAGAAAAACTTGTATTATTAATTCTGTAAGTAGCTCCTACTTTTAGATCTATACTGTGTTTTTTGTTATTCTGAACAATTAGATTAACCAAATAATCTTGAGAAACCACTCTGTTTAATTCAAAATTAACAACTGAATTTACTGCATTATAAGAGAATTTATTTTTCAAGCCAAATCTCAATCCTACGCTATTTACTTTTTTACTGAAATTAGCTACGCCATTAAAACGAGTTTTTATACCGCTATTCTGATAACTTCTAAGTCTAATAAAATCGTCATTTATGGTTACATTTCTAATAATTGCATCTTTAGAATTTTGATATTGTAATCGTCCATTAAAACTGACTGAAGATTTAAAATCATGCACATTAGCAGTCCATAAAAAAGAGTTTACTTTTTCTGTTTTTAAATCTGGATTTCCGGTAGTTATTGAAAAAGGATTTAAATCATTAAAAAAAGGATTTGTTTGATTTGCTCTTGGAGCCCTGATTTGTTTTTTATAAACAAATCTAAATTTTTTCCCTCTTTTAGGTTTGAACTGCAGAAGAAAATAGGGATTTAAATACTGTTCTTCTCTGTTGAATTTTACGTTATCTATTTCGCCAAAACTTCTCTGTAAAGTTTGATGTTCTATACCCGTAGAAATATTTAACGTAGATTTATTGTAACTGTGAGAAAACTTAGTTTTAAAACGACTTTCAGAATATTTATATCTATATGCTATGAAATCTTCAACAGTTGTAGTTTTTATCGTTTTTCTGAATTGGTTAGTGTATTCTTTTCCAGATAAAAATTGTGATGAAGCTTCATAATTTAAATAATGGTTTCCTCCTAATGGTTCTGTATATTTATATTTTACATATATATTAGAAGAATTAATATTTTCATCTCTTAATGTCTCAAAATTTGTTTTAAAAGGATTGTCTGTATTAATATTTCTAGTGATAAAAGTATTTTGATTATTGTTTCTTTGATAATTAGTAATTACTGTATGAAAGCCAACGCTAAAACTTCTTCCTTTTTTTTGTAATTTTTGATAATAGTTTAATTTTAAATCACCGTATTTTTTAAGATTTGAATTTGAAGATTGATTATTATTTGTTGTTACCAACTCGTTACTAGTATTAAAAAACAATCCGTCTCTATTTAGATTAGCAGTCATATTATCTGAATAAAATTTACCGCTAATTCTTATGCTATTGGTTTTATTAGATTTATTGTTATAGTTGAAATTTAAATTATGATTATCCGATGTATTTAAATAAGTATTATCTGACTTATAATTATAATTATTAGTGTTTGAAAAGAAGGTTCTTCTTGTGTTAGAAATACCATTATTTTTTGAAAGATTATAAAAATAATCTGCATTTAATGATTCTTTTTTCTTAATCTCTTTTCCATAATGAATTCCTGCAACAGTTGTTTTTAAGAATCCACTTAAATTCTTTTGAGGTTCTATAAAATCAGTTTCAGAATTATCATCTGAATCATCTGCAATTCCATTTGCATTTTGCAAAAAACCCTGAATATTAGAACCAGTTACGTTTATATTATTAAACTTACCAATAACAGATAACTGCGATTTTGAGTTAAATTGATTGTAATTAAGGTTGCTAAAATATCTATTATGTAAACCTAAACCCAAAGCTGCTTTTCCAAAACCCCGTTTTTTATTTGATTTTTTTAAAGTAAAATTGATAACAACTTCTTTGTTTCCATCATTAATTCCGGTTAATTCTGCTTCGTCACTTTTTTTATCTATAACCTCAATTTTGGCAATTATATCTGCAGAAAAATTTTTTAAGACTATAGATGGATCTCCTCCAAAAAACTCTTTTCCGTCAATAAAAATTTTATTTACAGTAGTTCCTTGCGCTATTATTTTTCCTTCTTCAATTTCAATTCCTGGAAGTTTATTCAATAATCCTTCAATATTATCATCGTAGTTTATTTTAAAAGAATTTGCATTAAAACTAACGGTATCTTTTTTTATTTGAATGGGAATAACAGCAGAAATTACAATCTCATCTAAAACACTCACATTCTCTTTTAATATGATTGTTTTTAAATCTATGAATTGATTTTTATAAATAATTTTTTTTGAATACGATTTAAAACCTACTAGATTTAACTGAATGAGAACTGTATCTTTCGGAATATCTTGTATCAGAAAGTTTCCTATTTCATCTGTGGTTGTATAACTTAGAAAAGTTGAATCTTTTGGGTTCAGAAGTGCCACAGAAACCATTTCTAAAGGAATCTTCATTTCATCCGTAATATTCCCTTTTATACCTTTAGATTGACTTTGTGTTTTTAAGGATAAAACTATGATTAAAAAAAGAGTTATAGATTTCAAATAACGACGGTATTTGTTTGGTTTCAAACTCATTTCTCTATGACTTTATAGAACACAGAAGGTTTAATTAATTGAAGCATTTTATTATAAATATGATTGGAGGAATTAATAAATAATCAAGTATTTTATTTTAGATGAATCAAAAAGAATCACACACCCATTACTTCATGGCTTTTTAGATGTTTTTTTTCTATTTTTAAATAGCAAATCTAACCTTTTAAATTTTCATTTGTTACTCCAATTTTACCCAATAAAAAAAACTAATAAAGATTACAGTTTTCCAATTTCTATATATTTTTCTTCAAAAAGTATGAATAATTGCTTTAAGATATACGTGTGAATTATAAAAGCATAAAACCGTTGAAAATCAAAAGATTAACAACGGTTGTTGAACAGAGGATGAATTTATTCTCGAACCATTATATAAAATTTTTAATGGATTTGAAAGATGTTTTATAATTTTTGAGACATATAATTCTGCCATTGAATAAGAACATATTTTTCAATCTCTCGCTCCTTTCTCTTTAAAAAACCGTATTCGTAAACGAATAGGTATATGTCGCCCCTTTTATTCTTCCAATAATGAGTAAAGAATTTAGAGTCAAATCCTTCGTTTATTAATATTGTTGATCGCACAGTTGCTTTACCTGCTTTATTATACTTCTTTAGTAT
>Ga0209557_1001187_pt1 | contig 14737 bp, 6 predicted proteins | sample SaaInlV_120m_DNA_4_FD_184672 | JGI IMG/M metagenome (GOLD analysis project Ga0209557, IMG submission 184672) | Marine microbial communities from expanding oxygen minimum zones in the Saanich Inlet - Saanich Inlet SI074_LV_10m_DNA (SPAdes) (version 2) | ecosystem: Environmental > Aquatic > Marine...
ACTGGTGGAAATATTGATTATGTTTTAATTACTGGGTCAACTTTTGCTGATTCGGATTTAATTAGAGAAGTTGGAACTACAACACCAACATTTACAATTAATACTGCTACAACTAAAAACAAATATTATGTTGATATTGCAGATGGGAATGGAGCTCAATTACACCCAGATTTAACATTTTTTACAGGTGAAACTTACAGATTTAATTTATCGGGTTCGACTACAGGTCACCCATTAAAATTTAGCGAATATCCTGATGGTGTTTGGAATATTATTGGACCACTAGCAACTACAGTTTCAGTTGGGTCAAATTTGGTAACACTAACCAGCACTGCTGGTATTCAAGTGGGAATGACTGTAGAAGAAGCAGGAAATGATCCTGGTGGACTTGCAGAGTCCACAACTGTCAGTGAAGTCATTGATAGTACTACGGTTAGATTAAGTAAAAATCCAACAAGTGATGGCACTATCCAACTCAATTTTGCCGGAACAGAATATATCACTGGTATTACTACAACAGCAACTTACGTAGATATTAAAATTACAGACAGTACAGTATCTCCACTTTATTATTATTGTGGAGTGCATCCTGATATGTCAGGTGAAGATGGAGAAGAAGCATCCATCACAATTGATGCCAATAATCCAAGAGTTTTTGGTTCTGGATTTAGCGCAACAGTAGATGCAGTAGTAGTTAATGATATTATTACACTTGATGTTGAAACAGGTGGTATTGACTCGGATAGTATTACCGCAAATTCGGCAACATTAGATGTTACTAATATTACTAATAGTTTAACATGTCCAATTATTTCTGGTGATGCTATTACAGCAACGTCATTATCATCCAGCACAACTTTATCAATTGCAGCATCTACTACGATTAGTTTAGATGCAAATATTGATCTTGGTAGTGCTGTTTCTGTTGCCAGAACTTCTGGAGATTTATTAAGTTCTGGTGAAATTAAAACCACGAGTAATTTTAATTCCAATGATGCTCTACAAATTTCTACTGAAGTTATTGAATCAATTAACAGTTATGATGTTGTATTGAGACCAGATTCTGGAAGATTGGTAGACATTGATTCTACAACTGCTCTCGTGATTCCGGTTGGTGATACAAATGATAGACCCGTTGGACTAGCACAAGATGGATCTATTAGATTCAACACAGAGACTAATCAATATGAAGGTTATAGTTCTCAGAGTTCTTCTTGGTCTTCTCTTGGTGGTGTTAGAGATTTAGACGGCAACACATATATTTTAGCAGAACTTAGTGTGGGTGCTAATGACAACACACTACACTTTATCAATGATAATGTCTTCACACAAAGATTCACTCCCTCTTGGCATGAATATGTAAATGTCAAAAAAATTAGATCATTAAATGTTACTGCTCCAGCGTACTCAGAATGGACGGCAAATACTCCCGTATCTCTTGGTGAGTATCTCAAATATAAAAATAATATTTACGAAGTAACTAGTCCTGGAGTAACTGCAACTGCTGGTTCTGAACCAACTCATACTTCAGGTATAGAATTAAATAACACAGCAGGACTTACTTGGAGTGTTTCAGCTGTTGCTCCCATAACATACGAAGAAGTATCAGAAGTTCGTATTTCTCCATTAGGGTTTACTCCTCTCGTAATTAATGGAGATTTAAGACTATTTGGGAATACTCTTTCTACTGACATTAGTGATCTCGTTATTCAACCAAACAGCGGAAGAAGAGTTGATATTTCCTCAACAACAACATTAACTCTCCCCTCTGGAGGAACAGGAGACAGAGGAAATCCAATTCAAGGTGGTGTAAGATTTAATACCACTAGCAGTCAGTTTGAAGGATACGATGGAACAAACTGGGGTTCTCTTGGAGGAGTCAAAGACGTTGACCAGAATACATATATCATTCCAGAAACTTCTCCTGGTGCTAATGAAAATATCTTATATTTCTATAACGATAACAATAATACTTTAAGACTAACGACTACAGCACTTGAGTTATATACAGTAGATACACTAGTGTCATCGGTATCAGATGAATTAGAAGTAACAGCATCTTTGATTACATTTGATTCTGCAGCAACTACTATAGACAACACATCAATAACAACAACATTCTTACATTCTGCTAAACAAAATTTTGATATTGGTTTATCATCTGGTCTATTTGTAGAACCAGTATTGAGACTTGATAATCAAGGCGATGTGTTCTTTAATACAACATTCGGAACAGGTAACTTTACAGGAGTCAAGGTATTTGATGGCGAACTTAAAGAATTTGAACTTGCTGATACAAAAATTTTATCAGACAAGATTAGTCTTGTAAAAGGTGCTACTAATACTGGTTCAAGTATAATTTACGATACGGCAATAGAAAACGGAGCAAAAACTACAATTACAGCACACAACCCAACTACGGGCGAAAAAGAAATGGTGGAGTTTGGAGTTATAGATAATGGTACTGATGTCTTTGTCAACGAATATGGCAATTTGAGAACAGGTCAAGAATTGGTCGTCCCAACATTTGAGTTGACTTCTAATAATGAAGTTCGTATAAACATAGAGTTAGGTTCTAACATTGGATCAACTCAAACTGTTAATATTACATTCATTTCAACCATTACTAAGAAATAAAAATGGCACAACAACTAGAAAATTTTGATTCTGCTGGTGGATTTTCCATTGATAAAACCACCATCATTGACAAACTCAGAAATGCTAAAGACATCAACTCTTTAGAAATTAAAAACTCATTTTATAATGATAGTAAAAATTCAAATTATATTTTACGTGGATTAAATACAGCAGTTTTACAATTAGATGATATTGGTACACAAATTACAATCGATAGCAACACATTAAACTTTGCTACCGGTCATATAATTGCTGTAAATCCTTTAGGCGTTGTATATTCAGGAAAAATTGAAAGTGTTATTTTTGCTGATGGAACTGGAAATACATCTATTTTGTCTAGTATGAATACTACTATCAAAGATGATATTCCTGCAGGGCAAACATGGAGTATTGTTCCTCTTGGAGCACTGAATAGGTTTAGTTATTCTACTACGCGAGCAGGAACGACTAATGTTATTAAGTGGGTTGTATCAACTCAAATTATAAGTGTTGCTTGGAATTAATGTCTAAATAGTAAATAGGAATATTCAGGCGTAGTTAGGTAGGCACCATGAGTTTCAACATTAATTCTGACAAGGAATTTATCAGTGGGTCACAACCAAAGCTTATTGGCGAAAGTGAGCTAACAATTAGATCAGGTATCGGATCCTCTGAAAAAGAAATTATCAGAACTCAGTTGGATGCTGTTACAGGACTACCGCGTGTTGGTATTAATAGAACCGGTCAAAGAGTAAACACAATTACTATTGTGGAGGGAGGATCTGGATATACAAGTGAACCTTCTGTTACCATTTCTGCTCCATCAACTGCTGGTGGAGTTCAAGCATTAGGATCTGCTTTTGTTGATTTTACTGGAGCAGTTTCTAATATTGCTGTTAATAATCCTGGTAGTGGATATACTTCTCCACCAACAATCACGATTACCGGTGGCGGCGGTGGCGGTGCTACAGCAACATCTGTTCTTGACACAGTTGATTTTGAACTTGACATTAATGGTGCTATTAGAACATCTACGTCTATTATTTCCGATACGGCGAGAATTCTAAATCTCGATATCGAAAATTTTGTTACTCCAAATGCTGACTTCAGAGCACCAAATCTGAAGACTTTTATGAACAATACCGGAATCGCATGGTCTTCCGGTGTTATTATTCAAAAAGATTCTTATAGATGGGCTGGACCTAACACATACCAAGCATTAAACACTGGAGTTACTGGTTCTGTTCCTCCTACACATACTGACGGAATCATTCTAAATGGAGAAGTTCAATTAAAGCATATTGGTTATCGTGTAATTGACGAAAACGCATTTGGATATAATGAAACTGGAGACGCAGGTATATATCCTCGTTCCATCACTCCTCTACTAGGTGATAGGACAGATAAAATTGCTACTACAGAGTACGTCCTCAACCTAGCAACTAATGATGTTGGTGGTCGTGTTTATGTTTCGGCACAAATTGGTTCTGATTTAAATGATGGTCGTTCTGCTGTAAACCCTGTTCGTAGTATTAAAAAAGCAGCGCAATTAGCGTGGTCAACTCCTGGTATCAAAGAAACAATTATTGTTTCTGGTGGTGATTATGTAGAAGATAACCCAATTTCATTACCACCAGATTGTTCTGTTGTTGGTGATAACCTTCGTCTGGTAATTATCAGACCTGCCAATCCTGGCAAACATATTATGAAGTTTGGTGATAAAAACTATGTTATCGGTGTAACTTATAGAGATCAAATTGATTCTGTTGGTGATGCTGTTGCGACATGGGACTTCGCAATGGTCTTTGACGACAAGCAACGAATAATTATTGATAATGAGGTTAATGGAGATTTCGGTGTAAATTTCCCAATCGGTCATCAAATCTTTGGACCAGATCAATTTCGTGTAGATTTTCAAGAAAACACAGGTCTCTCAAATCTTCAGAGCGGTCTAGAAATTGTAGGTCTAAACACTGGTTCCAGAGCAAAAATTATTGGTGTTGTATTTAATACAACTACAGGAGCGCAAGCATACTTAACAGGAAAACTAGACTTCACACTTACCAGTGGTTCTTTTCTACAGGGAGAAAGTTTTAGATATTTAATTACTGGTTCTGCAGGGAGTTCAATTTCTCTGACAATTACGCAGACCGCAGGAGAGAATACGTTCAGAACAACAGATGATCCAACTACTCTAACTCCTCCGGGATCATATATTTTCTTAGATGATGCTGATGACAGTAGTTTTACTCAAGGTTTTTACGAAGTAAAACAAATTGATGATGACAACTCACCATCTTACTGGGATGTTACTGTTGTACCAGTTCTAAACTCTCCTGGTTGGGACACAACAATATCCGAAAGTATTAGTATATCACAAGCTAATATTGTCACTGAGCAGGTAGATACAACATCACTAAAATCAATTAGAGCGGAAGGAGAAGTTGTATCTGTAGATGAAGATATTACTACTACGCTGCCAATTCAAAGATTGGATTTCTCGTTACAGGGTGATCCTAGTATTGCTACAGGTGGTTTCCAAAATGAACAGTTTGGTAATGCTGAAGATTTAGGTGGCATTGTTTTCTACACAAACGATTTGATTGGTAGAAGTAATATCCACGATTTCAAAGAAGGTCAGGAAATTATAATTGAAGGATTGCCAACAGTAGCTCCTGATTTGTCTGTTTTAAATGGCAAGCAAAGAATTTATAAGGTTTTAGAAGACGCTGATGGCAGAGCGAGACGATTTGTCATTCCAAAAAAACTTCCAGCACTTACCGATAGCAACTTTGATCCGGGTCAAGTAGCATCTGTAAAGTCTTATAGTAAATCTATTACTCTATCATTACTAAACTCTCCAAGCACTTTTGCAACTACCACACCAGTAGAAAGAAGGTTCCAAGATGCTTGTGTTTTCTTGCGAAATAACCGCGAGTTTATTGCTGATGAAGTAGTTGGTAAAATTAATGATCAATTTAAGAGAGAATATTATTCTGTATATAATATCTCAGGAAATTCATTTGATATTTACCTTGGAACTTTAAATCACGCAAACACTTGGATTAGTGGAGGAACAGTAACTTCCGGAGCAACGACAGTAAATGTTACTGGATTTACTTACGACACTTCTATTACTGGTGTTGCTACAGTAACAACAGATAATCCAATACCAGGATTATCTGAAGATGATACTGTTCAACTTGCCGATTTATTAATTGAATGCGATTCTGGACAGAAAATTTATCCTTCCTACAGTTCTCCAACTTCTGGATCAAACACACTTACAAATGGCGACACACAATGTCGTCAAGATGTTATTCATTTTATCAATGCTTTAGTAAGAGACTTAGAATTTGGTAGTAACCATAATGTAATTGAAGCAGCAAGTAAGTATATTGTCAACGGAAGAATTACTTACATCGAAGATGAAATTGTTCAAAATGCTCGCGCTATTGAATATGCCAGAGAATTAGCAATTTTTGCGATGAGAAACTGGAGAACCGGAAACGGTACTACAGGAGATCCTACATATATTCCACAGTATTCATCTATCACCAGATATTTTGATGACACTGTAATTACATCTACAGCAGGAACTCCTGCTTGTGATGATGTAAGATCTGCTATTGATACACTAGCATATCTTTGGGCGGATGTTATTACCAATGATTCATCTGGAACATATCTTGATGCTGCTTATTTGATTGCTAGAAATAGAGATCTTATTGCAGATCAGGCATTAATTAATACAGAGTCTAATTTCCCCTCTTTCAATTTATCTGATCTCCACCAAAGAAAATGTCGTAGAGATATTAATTATATTCTCACTAGTGTTATTAGAGACCTCGTTTTGGGTGGAAATGATGGTATCGTAGAAAATGCAGAGATCTACTTTAGTGGAACTGCATTGACGGGAATTGACGCATCTCAATTAGAAGAAACTAGATATGCATATACACAAGTAAGAGATCTTTCTATCGCAGCTATGCGTAACTGGAAAGATTCTGCTGGTAATAGTTTCACAACAACGTCACCAATTCCACAATTTACGGATAGCAGCATCCTAGCAGATCCACTAGGAAATCCACTTTGTGCTAATGTTGAAACATCTTTATCAACTATTTTTGGTACTTTAGATGGCATTCTTGAGTATGCCGATGACCCAGCTAGTGGTACTGCTATTGAACCTGGAGTAACTGTTAGAACATATGGATCTTTATTTGATACTAGTGGTATTATTACATATCCAGATAGTTTCATCTATGATCAGAATAATCAAAGAATGTCAATTCGTGCTGACTACGATGACTATCCTATTATTGAAGCATCACCATATACTCAGAACGCTTCTGTTATCTCCTTCCTAGGTGGTGGCGGTGCCGAAGTTGATGGTGATAAGGTTAAGCAACCTAACTGCCCCTTCCCTGGTCTTGAGTTAGACGGAACAGCATCCTTCCCCAATCAGGGTAAGTCGATGGTTGCATCGGCATTCACGATCGTATCCTTTGGCGGCACTGGATATAAGGTTATCAACGATGGTTATACTCAGTTGGTTTCGGTCTTCGTTATCTTCTGTGCTGATGGTGTTCTTGCTGAATCAGGTGGTTATTGTTCTATCACAAACTCTGCTACTAATTTTGGAGTATATGCTCTTCGTGGTATAGGATTTAGAAAAGAAGCATACGAATTTGATTCTGGCACAATTGGTAATGTTTCATCTACTCCTACCGGAAGAACTATTTTAACGGTAAATGGTCTTGGAAGAGAACCATTAGAACATTACATTGTAAAAATTGATGGGTATTCAAATACCAATGTTGATATTGAATACTTTGTTGATAGTGTTGATGGCGTTACAGTCGGTCCACCTTTCTCCGCACAGTTAACTCTTGATAATGGCACAGGAGATTCTCTAGATTTGACTAGAGATTCTGATGGTGCTGTTATTGGTGCTCCCCCAATTGGATCTGCTATTAAACTACACAGACCATCTATCGTTAACTCTTCTTCCCACACATGGGAATTTGCAGGTTCGGGAACTAACTACCTAGCTCTTCCTGAGAACGGTGGTACTAAAAATGAAGCAAATGAGCAAGTATCCCAACAATATGGACGTGTATATGTCTCGGGTACTGACGAACTTGGTGATTTCAAAGTCGGCACGTTTGCTAAAATTGAAAACAGAACTGGTAATATCACCTTTACGGGCACGGTTACGATCTCGGAAGTTGAATTCTTGAAACTGAAAGGTGGAGACACGGTTGTTACTGGTTTTGATGCATCCAATACACTTGGTGGTGCTAACTCCAGTGACTCCAAACTACCTACACAAAAAGCAGTTAGAGACTATATCACTAACAACCTAGGACCATACATCAACAAACCATATTCTACAAATGCTGTTCCTAGGGCACTGGTTGAACTTACTGATTCTGGTAAGATCTCAGTTGATCAAATTCCAGCACTAAGACCATTTGAAGTTTTTACTGTAAATACTCAATCTGATAGATTAGCACTAGAAGGAGCACTTGCTGGTGATATTGCGATTCAGAACAATACTGATATTGTTGGAGGTACTCCACAGTCGTTTATTCTAAACAACGATTTAGATAGTCAGTTTTTAGGATTCAATGTAGACACTTCATTACAATTTACTATTGGAGACATCTTTACCGGTAGTATTAGTGGTGCTCGTTTACAAGCAACAGAATACAGACAGGGTGTTGTATATCAAGTTAACGTAACTGAAGGTGGTTCTGGATATTCATCGCCACCAACAGTTACATTGTCTGGTGGAACACCACAATCCGGATCTGTTGAGGCAAAAGCAACATCTATTATTGCTAACGGTGAAGTTGTTGCTATTGATATTATAGTTTTCAATAATTATTCAGGTGGTAAAGGATACACAACTCCACCTGTTGTCACAATTGCTGCCCCGGCCGGGTCTGGAGTACAAGCAACTGCTAACTCAGTAATCGAAAGTAGGTTATATGGAGATATCGTAAACCGAATCAAAGTAGAAGATACCGATAGTATTGATAGTAGCGACATTCCTGCAGTTACTATTGCTATCAATAGAGTTATAAACACTTCTGGATCAAACGCAAATAACTGGGTAGGATTATCTTCAAATCAAATTTCTGTTGGAGACCTCACTGGTCCTGGATTGATGTCCACTACTCTATTGGGTGCTGGTGCTGCTAACTCATTCACATTCTTACGTGGTGATCAAAGTTATGCTCTTGCTGTCCAGTCAATAAAAGGAGCAGAAACTAGATACTTCGCAAAACTATTAGTACAAGCAAATAGCAGTTCTCAATCATTAGTTTTCCCTATTGTCTCTGATGCTTTAGTTGGCCATGAAGTATTAGATAACGTTATTGGAATCCAACCAGATACAAACATTACTGGTATTCTCACTGACGGAACAGCGGGAACTACAACAATTTCAATTGACAATCCATTAACCTCATCAATTGCTGCTGGAACAATCATCGAATTTATTCGAGATCCATCTCCAATTATTTTTGATTCATCATATACTCAAGGTAACTATGTTGATAAAGTCATTATTTCAAATGGCGGCACTGGATTTACCAATGGACAATACTTTGATGTTGGATTGTCGGGAGGAACAGGAACTGGTTTGAAAGGAAATATTATTGTTTCTGGCGGAACAGTAACATCTATTATAGTAACAGATGGTGGATCCGGATTTAATGCTGACTTTGATATTTCGGTCCCACCAGTAGAAATTGGTGGAGGATCTAGTTTCTTTGTATTAGGAAAAATTAGCACAATTAACAAACAATTTGCTAATGTTGCTATTGATGTTCAAAGAGTTTCTGATGCTACTACTAACGATCCATTTGGAACAGCGGGTGTCGCTAGATTTAAGAAGAATCAATTCATTATTGGAGCATCTGGAAATGGTTCCATCGAACTAGATGTTGGTGCTGACTCTGGTTTGGATGCAGACTTACTAGACGGACAGCAAGGTGCTTACTATACTAGTGCTACAAATTTATTTACTGGTACTGTTCCAAGTGATAGACTTGCAGGAACTTATAATATTAGTGTTTCCGGTTCTTCTGGAAACACTCTAAGACTTGCAACTGGCACAAACAACCCAGTATCAAATCCATCCCCAGATAATTTTGCAAGTGGTGTTGTATCAAACACAGTAAATAATTCGGCAAACTCGTTAAACGATGGTGGAACCAAAAATATGGTTCTGACATTTAGAGCAGGTGGAAGTAGTTTTGATAGTTCTTTTGGTGGTGTAAGGCAACTTGCATTTACAGATAGCGATAATATGTATCTCCGTGGTTCTGGAACTTCAGTTACTGCGTTTGGATCATGGGCAAAAATTTGGACTTCTCTAAATGATGGTATTAATTCTGGACTAGATGCGGATAGGTTAGATAATAAACAAGGTTTATGGTATCAAAACGCTCTTAATATTAATTACGGAACTATATCTGATAATAGACTCCCAAGATTTATTAGTGCTACATCTATCAAAGATGATGTAACCATCAAGTCATTTAATGGTGATTCTAAATTTAAAATTTATTTATCAGGTCAGATTCTCAACACCACACCATTTACCCCAGGCAATAATGTAAATTTATATGATTCTAATGGTCAGGGAACTGGTGTTATCGCGATCGATAATATCTTAATCAATGATGAATCTGATAATTTTAATGACTACACAATCATTGTTGGTAGACTGACCACGGGTAACTTTATTGGTGCGGTAACAATTGGTGATGCTGGAAATAGAAAAGAATTTGACGACTTTACTATTGAAGATGGAAATACAATTGAAGTAGCAAAACTAGAAAGTGATGGTGGAACTGCTAACTTAAGATTAGGAAGAAAAGATGGAAGTGCGTCTTCACCTGGCGTCTACTTTAATAGTGCTGTTCTGGCAGCAAACTACAATGCAGCAATTATTGCTACTGGTGGTAATGCTACGGATGGATCTGGTTCTTTAAACGTTTTAGTAGAAAATGCGGATGCTCTAAATGTTAACGGCAATATCGTTTGGAACGCAGGAAATATAGCATTCCAATCTACAAATGTCGCTGATACAGCTGTCAAACGTGATTCTAATGGCGATTTTGCTGCTGGTACAATTACCGCAGACCTAATCGGTTCTTCTTCTTTAAACGTTCTTAAAGCAGGAGATACTATGACTGGTGGTCTAACCATTGGTTCTGGTGGAACTGCCCCCACAACAGGTCTTCGTGTTGAGGGAGAAACGTTCTTCCAAAATACTGTATCTATTGTCAATGATTTTACTGTAGATACAGACACTCTATTCGTTGATGTATCGAACGATGCTGTTGGTATTAACGTTGGCACAACACTAACTGCTGGTATTGGTCTTGACGTTCTTGGTGGAGCAATTGCTGCTCTAAGATTAAGTGGTCCTGCTAATCCAACTGGACATCAACTTCTGCTTGATGGTTCTAGAGACACATATTATGATAATGCTGACCATGCGATGATGTTTATCACGTCTGGATCTGCGACAGCAGCATACAAACCTAGTGAAGGAGCACATTGGATCTTTAACGGTAGAGCACAAAATAGAGATTTTGTCTTCCGCAACAACTCTTCTAATAAACTAACTATCCAAGGTGATGGTGGTCTCCTGATTGAGAACAGTGGAACAAATTATGCGATTGAAGCTGATAAGAAAGTTCTATTCCGAGAAGGTGTTTTCCTAGACAGTGGTAATGATAACTCTGGCACATTCGTTACAATGTTTGGTGCTGCCAACTATAGAAACTTTAGAATAAGTGCTCAAACAACAGGTAATGACCTATTTGCAATCCAAGCATCTAATAGTGATGGCAACAACAATTGGAACACAACTCCTGCAATTCAGATTAAGGGAGATACTAATGCTGTTGCGATTAACACAACAGCACATTCTGGAACAGATCCTGATGACGGAACAACTGTTAGACAATACAAACTAAATGTTCAAGGTGATGTCAACTTCAACGGTCAACTTTTCCAAAACAACGCTGAGTTTGTTACTTCTCGTTGGACGGAATCTCCAAATGAAGTTGATATCTACAGACCATCTAGAGTTGGTATTGGATTCTCGTCTGCTAAGAATCCAGATCAAGCACTAGAAGTTCAAGGTAGTATTGAAGTTACCGAGTTTATCACAGTTAATGATGATAAACAATACTTAGATTCTTATGGTATTGTTAAGAGAAATAGAAATACGATTGCTGAAGATGTTACTATTGGTGGTTCTGATAATGCTGCTTCTTATGGTCCTATCACGATTCAATCTGGAAGCACTGTCACCATTTCAAGTGGTGGCGTTTGGAATATTCTATAAATAACAATATAGGATATATTCTACTATGTTTATACCAGCAAAATTGACAGTAGTAAATGCTAATCCTAGTATTAGCGTGGACTTACCTATCCACAGTAGTGATTCAATGCCTAGAGCGGAAGAGGGGTCAATATGTTGGGAACCTACTGCTAAAAGAATTTATGTATATGCACCAAATTCGGATGGCGACCTAGTATGGCAAGAAACACAAAGGCAATAAATTAAAACTATGTCTACATTAAATGCAGGAACCCTGAATGTAACAGGGACATTACAACTGCCCAACTACACAACTGCTCAGAGAAATTCTCTATCTGCTACCGTAGGTATGATGATTTACAACTCAGAGGAGGGTGGGATTGAAGTTTATGATGGAGCACAATGGAAATCTGCTGTTGGTGCTGGTGGTGGATTCATCACAGCATCTGGAGGAGCAATCCAGAATGATGGAGATTTTCGTATTCACACTTTCAATAGTGCGTCTGCTTTTGTTGTAACTGAAGTTGGAGATTCTACACAACCATTTGGCAACACTGTTGACTATCTCATCGTTGCAGGTGGCGGTGGAGGTGGTGGATTTGGTTCTGGTGACTTCAATAACTTCGGTTCTGGAGGAGGCGGAGGCGCTGGTGGTGTCTTAAGAACTGATGGATATAACTACGCTGTATCAGCTGGTTCCTATTCTATCGCTGTTGGTGGTGGAGGAACTGGAGGAACCGGTAACTCTGCTGGATCACCTGGTGGAAATAGTCAACTAGGAACACAAACCGCTGTTGGAGGCGGTGGAGGTGGTCAACAGGATAAACCTGGACTATCAGGTGGTTCTGGTGGCGGAAACGGCACTGACGGTGATGGAGAGGGTCCTGGTGGACCTGGCACATCAGGTCAAGGTTTCCCCGGTGGAACTGGTGCTACTTCTCAGAATGGTACTTCTGGTGGCGGTGGAGGTGCTAGTGAAGCAGGTCAAGCTGGATACACCAGACCCAATTCAGGTCCCGCAAGAGGTGGTAACGGATATACATCTGCTATCTCCGGTTCTGCTACAACGTATGGTGGAGGTGGTGGTGGAGCTAATTACCCCGGAGGTCCACACAGTCCCAATGGTGGATCTGGTGGTGGTGGAGTAGGTGCTCTATCTCCTACTGCTGACGGAAACCCAGGAACAGGTGGTCTTGGTGGAGGTGGCGGTGGTGCTGCTGACCAAGATCCTCGCAACTATCCAGAGCCTAAAGGTGGCAACGGCGGCGGCGGTATCGTAATTGTAAAGTATAAATTCCAGTAAAAAACAATGGCACATTTCGCAAAAATAGACAGAGTAGGAACTGTTGTTGATGTCATTATCGTTGACGACACAGTTCTCCTAGACGAAGAAGGTAACGAAGTAGAGCAGAAAGGAATTGAGTTTCTTTCTGAATTATTTGGCGGACTTCCTCAATGGGATTGGAGACAAACTTCTTATAATGCAGTAAAAGGTAAACATAAACTTTCGCTGCCATCAGACGAAAATGGTAACTATCGCGAACCTATTTTTAATAGTAAACCATGTTTAAGAAAAAATTATGCTTCTATTGGTGGTAAGTATGACTATGTTAGGGATGCATTTATTCCCCGAAGACACAATGAAAGTTATGTTATTTTAGACCAAGAGGCTGGTCATTGGGAATGTCCATATCAGTCTAATCAAACTACAGACAATATTGGCAATCCTCTTTCATATACAGATGAATCAATTTACTCAGTAAATGAATCTAGAAATCCCAAAGGATGGATTTGGGATGAAAAAGAAAAAACTTATATACAAGTATCTGCTTTCGAGCAACAGAAAGTGAACTATACTTACGACAACCAACAAAAAATGTGGGTAAAACAATATTTTTAATTGAACGATATGATTTCATTATGGTTTCCAAAAGCGATTTACTTTCAACCAAACATTTTAAATAACAGATTAGGCATCTATGAGCAACGAATCAAAGATGCCTTTTCTAGTGTTAGAACTTTTCGCGACGGTCAAAAGAACGTAGATTCTACACACAAATCACATAAAAATATTTTACAAGTTGCAGATTTGGATTGGATGTTGGTGGAGCATTTTATTCTACATACAAAACAATACTTGAGTGCTCTTGGATATAAAAAGACTGATAAATTACACATTCAAAATTGCTGGGCAAACATCAGTTATCCTGGTGATTATATTTTTCCACATAATCACAATGGATCTATGATATCTGGAGTTTATTATGTTAAGTGTTCTACTGACGAGAAGATAAAATTTTTTAATTCTCCTACCATGCTTCCTGATCCAGAAGAGTGGAATGACAATAACTATCAGTATTGTGAATACTCGTGTATACCAGGGTCGCTTTTATTGTTTACCAGTGATATGATGCATGGTACAGAAAAACAAGTATGTGAAGAAAAAATTGCCATCTCCTTTAACATGTCACTATGATTGAATTTACTGTTCCACAACAATCACCAAACTTTATTGCTGGATGGTACATTGATGAAGAAATTTGTGATGGATTAATTTCTTTCTTTGAAGAATCTTCAGATCAAAAACCTGGATCTGTTGGTTCTGGAGTTAATGAAGATTTTAAAATATCAACAGACGTTACTGTAATTCCAAGAAACCAAGATGAAAGAATACAAAACTATCTCATAGCACTGGGCGATGTATGTAAAGAGTACATCAAAAAATATCCATGGTGTTCCACCAATCAAGATACTTGGGGATTGAAT
>Ga0209557_1001194_pt1 | contig 14650 bp, 12 predicted proteins | sample SaaInlV_120m_DNA_4_FD_184672 | JGI IMG/M metagenome (GOLD analysis project Ga0209557, IMG submission 184672) | Marine microbial communities from expanding oxygen minimum zones in the Saanich Inlet - Saanich Inlet SI074_LV_10m_DNA (SPAdes) (version 2) | ecosystem: Environmental > Aquatic > Marine...
AGAATTTATTACAAAACGCAATTCATCTACCCCACTTTTTCCTCCGCTAGAGTCAGCCAACATCTTTTCTAAAGACGCTAGTTTTTCTGAATTAGAACCTGTAAAATTAAAAAGAGGGTCAACTTTCACTATTGCATCTTCAGGAATTCCTTTAGCAATCATTTCTTTCACAACACCTTCTTTACCAATTTTATCTAACTTATCCAGAGCAACTGTAAAATCAATAAGTTTATCTTGAGCACCAATAACCTCTGCAATCCCAGAAAGTATTTTTCTATTGTTTATTTTAATGGTTGTTCCTGCTAACCCTAATTTAGTGAAAACAGTATCATACAATTGAACAAGTTCTACTTCTTGCCATAATGATTTACTCCCAACAACATCCGCATCACATTGAAAAAATTCTCGAAAGCGGCCTTTTTGAGGTCTGTCTGCTCTCCAAACAGGTTGCACTTGATATCTTTTAAAAGGAAATGTAATGTCGTTTTGATGCTGAACAACATATCTAGCAAAAGGAACAGTTAAGTCGTAACGCAATGCTTTTTCAGAAATTTGTGGCGTTAATTTTAAACTGTCTTTTTCTAGTCGAAATTTTTCATCAGTTTTTGCTAAAAAATCTCCAGAATTCAAAATCTTAAAAATAAGTCTATCACCTTCTTCACCATATTTACCCATTAAAGTTGAAGCGTTTTCAAAACTCGGAGTTTCTATCGGTTGAAATCCAAAGATTTCAAAAGAAGTTTTAATGGTATTCATAATAGACGAACGATTTGCTACCTCTATTGGTGAAAAATCTCTTGTTCCTTTGGGAATACTTGGTTTCATCATAAACAGTGTTCAGTTATCAATGATCAGAGATCATTTTTATGTTATCAGTAATCGATTTTCAAAAATAGCACTCTAGAAAACCTGTTGAACTGTGAAAGCACAAATATCGTAAAAAAGTTATACTTTCTAAGAAGTTGTAGCGGTTTTATTTCTTCTTCTTAAACTATATAAGGAAGCGTTTAACTCAAACCCTAGCAGTAAAATTATAGCGTTTAACCACACAAATAACATTAAAATTAAAAGGGTACCAATAGAGCCATACAATTGGTTGTATTGTGCAAATTTCACAACATATATACCAAACAAATAAAAGGTAAACAAAGAAACTACTGTTGTTAAAATTGCACCAGCAGAAAAAAACTTTGTTTCTTTTCCTTGTGTGGTTCCGTATCTAAAAAGTAAAGAAACAATTGTAAAAAGCATCACTAAAAAAAGGGCATTTTTACCCAAATAGAATAAATTTAAATCACTTGTATTTAACCAACCTGCTTCATCTATTTTAGACAATGCTACTTGATAGAGTATTAGGGAGGTTATGGTGACTATTAAAAATAGAGACATTAATAAGGAAACCCCTAAAGAGACAAAATACGCTCTAAAAACGTTTCTTACATCTGTTACATGATAGGAGTATTCAAAACCTCCAAAAATTGCATTGACACCATTTGTCATTAAAAAAATAGAGACTATAAAACCAAAAGAGAGCAAACCTCCGTATTGGTTGTTAATAATATCTACTAAAACCGTATTTACAGCTTCAAAAGTTTGAGGGGGTAAAATTTCTTTGATAAAAGAGAACAAGCCATCTTGAAAACCCTCAATTGGTATGTATGGAATTAATGTTAAAATAAAAAGCATGAATGGAAAAACAGCCATAAAAAAACTAAAAGCAATACCTCCTGCTCTCGATGTCAAAGCACCTTTTAAAATACCGATGCTATACATTTCTACAACATTATACAAAGACATTCCATTTAAACCTGGGATTTTAATTTTTTTTCCAAAAGATACCAAAACATTTAAAATTGGTATTTTTCCTAGTTTATTTTCTATTTCTTTGGTCATTAATTATTCTATGGTGATCTTATAATCATTTAACAATCCAGCTATATTTTCTTTGCAATACTTCCCTCCTTTTAGTTTGTTATGATTTGGGTTTATATTAAAATTAAAAGCAGTTCTAAAATCTGATTTTTCTATGTTAGAGCTTTCAAAAAGAGCACCCCTTAAATCACAATTCGCAAAAACAGAATTTGTCAAAACTGTTTCTGTAAAATCTACATCTTGTAAATTACAATTTAAAAATTGTGTTGAAGGAATTTTTAATTGAAAAAAAGAAGAGAAATTTAATTGACAATCCTTGAATGAAAATTGCAATAAGAAAGGATCGCATTCATTAAATTTTACACCTATCATTTTGCAATTTATAAAATGAACCTCTTTAAAGGCTGAAGACTTTATGAGGGCGTTGCTAAAATTACAATCAATAAACTCAGTTTCTACAAACTGAATATTTGAGGCATGTGTGTTTTCAAAATTACAACTGGTAAAGGTACAATTATCATATTCTCCCTTTTTAATTTTAGTGTTACTAAAATCAATTTTCACATATTGTTTTCTATCAAAATAATTGTCCATACATAAATATTTTATACTTTGCAGCTAAGATCTTACATTGCTTTTAAACTCAGGTCTAAATTATAAACGGAATGAGTAAGTGCCCCGGAGGAGATAAAATCGACTCCACAATCTGCGTACTTTTTGATGGTCTTTTCTGTAATACCACCAGAAGATTCTGTTAAACAAGTACCTCCAATCAATTGTACCGCTTTTTTTGTGTCTTCAAAATTAAAGTTATCAATTAGAATTCTGTATACTCCATCATTAGAAAGAATTTCCTTGATTTCGTCAATGCTTCTTGCTTCTACAATTATTTTAATATCAATATTTTTCTCAGCTAGATAATTTTTTGTTTTGGAAATTGCTTGTGAAATACCGCCAGCAAAATCAATATGATTGTCTTTAATCATTATCATATCGTAGAGGGCAAAACGGTGGTTGACACCGCCTCCTATTTTAACAGCCCATTTTTCTATCGCACGAATACCCGGCGTAGTTTTTCTCGTATCTAAAATTTTAGTTTTTGTTCCTTTTACTAAATCAACAAAATAAGCGGTTTTAGTGGCAATTGCTGACATTCTTTGCATCGCGTTTAAAACCAATCTTTCTGCCATTAAAATAGATTGAGAACTGCCTGAAACATGAAAAACAACATCGCCAACAACCACATTATCTCCATCATTTATATGGGTTTCTACTTTTAAATTCGAATCCACATAATTAAATACTTTTTTAGCAAAAGCAACCCCCGCAATAATACCCTTTTCTTTAACCAATAACTTTGCCTTCCCTAATGAGGTGGAAGGAATGCAGGACAGGGAAGTATGATCTCCAATACCTACATCTTCTCTAATTGCATTAGAAATAATGAGTTCTAATTCTTTTTCAAATAGTGCTTCTGATATCATAAGACATTTTATTCTGATGTAAAAATAGTAATTCGTAATTCATAATTCATAATTTTGCATCATGAAAATTAAATTACTCGCCATCGGAAAGACTGATAACCCCCAATTAATTAAATTAATTGATGAATATCAAAACCGATTAAAACATTATATAAAGTTTGAATTAGAGATTATTGCTGATGTTAAAAATTCAAAAAAATTAAGTGAAATTCAGCAAAAAGAAAAAGAAGGAGAACTGATACTTTCAAAACTCCAAAAAACAGATCATCTAATATTGTTAGATGAAAAAGGACAACACTTTACATCAATTGAATTCTCTAAATACCTACAAAAAAAAATGAATATGGGTCTTAAGCAATTGGTATTTGTTATTGGGGGACCTTATGGCTTTTCTGAAGCCATTTATAAAAAATCTATTGGAAAAATAGCATTGTCTAAAATGACATTTTCTCACCAAATGATTCGTTTGTTTATAGTAGAGCAACTCTATAGAGGTTTTAGCATTCTTAAAAATGAACCTTATCATCACGAGTAACGAATTTCATCACGTACTATTTTCTAATTTTTTAAATTTAAAGCACTAAAACTTTGTAACTTTGATTTTCTATTTTTAAACCACTATCTGCAACATTATGAAACTTGTCTTTGCAACTAACAATCCTAACAAACTGAAAGAAGTTAAAGAAATATTACCAAATGCAATTGAGGTTTTAAGCTTGAAAGATATTCAATGTTTTGATGAAATTGAGGAAACTGAAACTACCTTAGAGGGTAATGCTCAGTTAAAAGCTGATTATATCACCAAAAAATTTGGATACAATTGTTTTGCAGATGATACCGGTTTAGAGGTAGAAATTTTAAAAGGAAAACCGGGAGTGTACTCTGCACGTTTTGCGGGTAAACCCTGTAATTCTGAGAACAACATGCAAAAATTATTGGCTGAATTAAAAAATAAAACAAATCGAAAAGCACAATTTAGAACGGCTATTTCCTTAAACCTTAATAATGAAAAATTTCTTTTTGAGGGTATTTGTAAAGGAGAAATTTTAACAAAAAAACAAGGTGAGAAAGGTTTTGGTTATGATCCTATTTTTAAACCCGAAAATCACACTGCTTCTTTTGCTGAAATGTCTTCTGTAGAAAAAAATTCAATTTCTCATAGGGGAATCGCTATTGAAAAATTAGTTGCTTTTTTATCTGAATACAAAAAATAGATTCCCGTTTTAATAGGAATGATTATATGAAAGAAAAAAACTATTCAAAGCACTTTTTACTTTTATCAGTAATACTGATCGTTTTCTTTTTTCTAAACATTCGTTTTGGGTCTGTTTCGATACCCTTTAAAGATATCTTTAATATTCTCTTTGGTGAAGACATTAGCAAAGATAGTTGGGAAACAATCATTATTAATTTTAGAGTTCCTAAAGCAATTACCGCAATTTTAGTAGGTTCTGGTTTGTCTGTTTGTGGCTTATTAATGCAAACCTTATTTAGAAACCCTTTAGCAGGCCCTTTTGTGTTAGGCATCTCCTCAGGTGCAAGTTTGGGTGTTGCGATCTTAATTTTAGGATCTTCTGTTTTTGGTGGAGCATTACTAACAAACTCGTTTTCTAATTTGTCACTGCCTATTGCCGCTAGTTTTGGTGCTTTTTTAGTACTATCATCAGTAATTTTAGCTGCAAATAAAGTAAGAAATACCATGTCTATTTTAATTATTGGATTGATGTTTGGTTCTTTAACATCTGCAGTGATAAGTGTTTTAGCCTACTTTAGTGAAGCAGCTCAAATTCAACAATACCTATTTTGGAGTTTTGGAAGTTTGGGCAATTTATCTTGGAATGAATTAATCGTTCTTTCCTCTATTTATAGTGTTGGAATTGTTGGAACAATCTTCGTTATTAAGCCTTTGAATAGTTTGTTATTGGGAGAAAGTTATGCAAAAAGTTTAGGGATAAACATAAAAAAAAGCAGGAATATTATTTTACTCATTACAAGTCTTTTAACAGGGGTGATTACTGCTTTTTCTGGCCCGATTGCTTTTGTTGGGCTTGCAGTTCCTCACATTGCAAAAATAATATTTTCGAGTTCTAATCATAAAATATTATTACCTGCTACTGCAATAATTGGGGCCATTGTTCTATTAATTTGTGATTCTATTGCACAATTACCAACCAGCGAATTTTCACTCCCAATAAATGCCATTACCTCATTATTTGGAGCTCCTGTTGTTATTTGGTTGTTGATTCGAAAAAAGAAACTATACGTGTAAATGAAGAATTCAAAAGAAAATCTTGTACTTAAAACTGAAAATCTATCAATCGGATATCAGCAAAAAAAGAGTACAAAAATTATAAGATCAGAAATCAACTTAGAAATTAAAAAAGGAAAACTAGTTGCTATTTTAGGTAAAAACGGAATTGGAAAATCTACGTTACTAAGAACACTTTCTAAAGTTCAAGAGCCGCTTTCAGGTAAAATATTTATCAACCAAAAAAACATGCAGGAACTGTCTGAAAAAGAACTTTCTACACAGTTAAGCTTGGTATTAACAGAACGCCTCCCAGAAAGCCAACTAACTGTTTATGAGATAATTGCTCTTGGAAGACAACCGTATACAAATTGGATAGATAAACTTTGTACTTCTGATATCGAAAAAATAGAAGTAGCTATTGAGCAAACAGAAATTGAACACCTTAAAAATAGCCGTTTTCATGAATTAAGTGATGGGCAACTTCAAAGAGTTTTAATTGCTAGAGCCCTAGCTCAAGATACAGAAATTATAATTCTAGATGAGCCAACAGCACATTTAGACATGCATCATACAATTAAAATATTTTCTTTGTTAAAAGAGCTCGTTTTAAAGACTCAAAAAACAATTATCATATCTTCTCATGAGGTAAATTTAGCAATTCAACTAGCAGATGAAATGATGCTTTTATCTTCAGATACACTTCATTTTGGCACTCCAACAGAGTTAATTAAAGCAAATGCCTTCACAACGTTATTTCCCAAAGAACTTGTTACGTTCAATAAAACGCTAGCACAGTTTGTGATCACTAAAATTTAATGATACTATAGTCTGAAAATTATATAATTTTAAAGTCATATATTTAAAAATTATTTAAAATAACTTCATGAAAAAAATACTATCTATTTTTTGTCTTTCTTTTTTTATAGCATGCAGTATTGGCCATAACATATCTAAAGAATATAAAATAACAGATTATGCTGCTAAATTTGCAAAAACAATTACAGCAGAAAACTTAAAAACACATTTGTATATTTTTGCTTCAGATGAATTTGGGGGAAGAGATACCGGTGAAGTAGGACAAAAAAAAGCTGTTAATTACTTAAAAGATTTTTATATCGGTCAAAAAATTCCTTCTCCATTAGGAGGAAATGATTATTTTCAGGAGGTTCCTGCAAAATTTTTGAATAAAAATGCGAGAGGAGTATCACTAAAAGACTCAGAAAATGTTTTGGCATATATTCAAGGAACAGAAAAGCCTGATGAGGTTATTGTAATCTCTGCACATTTAGATCATGTTGGAAATCATGATGGTGAAATTTACAATGGTGCAGACGATGACGGCTCTGGTTCTGTAGCAATTTTAGAAATTGCAGAAGCATTTAAACAAGCGGTAAAAGAGGGAAAAGGCCCTAAAAGATCTTTATTATTTCTTCATGTTACTGGCGAAGAAAAAGGTTTATTAGGATCTAAATACTATACAGAAAATCCAATTTTCCCACTAAAAAAAACGGTGTGTAATTTAAATATTGACATGATAGGTAGAATTGATAAAGCGCATACCATTGATTCTAATTATGTGTATTTAATTGGTTCAGATAAATTGAGTACAGAACTTCACCAAGTATCTGAAAATATAAATTCAAAATATACCAATATTAATTTAGACTATACATTCAATGACAAAGACGATCCTAATCGATTTTACTATAGATCTGACCATTACAACTTTGCAAAAATGAATGTCCCTGTTATCTTTTATTTTAATGGTACTCACGAGGATTACCACAGGCCAACAGATACTCCTGATAAAATTGAATACAATCTATTAGCAAAAAGAACACGTTTGATTTTTCACACAGCTTGGGAAATTGCCAACAGAGAAAAAAGATTGGTAGTTGACAAAGTAGCTCCTCAATAATTTACTCATTAAACCACAAGTTATAGTTTTTTATTTGGCTACTTTTTTAACAACTCTGGAAATTTATTTTTGAATTTGTTTAATCTTGGAATAGACACTGCTTTCACATACCCTTGATTAGGATTTCTTTTTTCATAATCTTGGTGGTAATCTTCAGCTTTAAAAAATTTGGTGTGTTTCGTTATTTCTGTAACTATCTTACCTGAGTAAATTTCTTGGTTTAGTTGAATAATTGCAGCTTCTATAATTTTCTTTTCATTATCTGTTGAATAAAAAGCAATAGAGCGATATTGTGTTCCATAATCAGGGTGTTGACCGTTTTGAGTAGTTGGATCGTGAGAACCAAAAAACACAGCTACCAAAGTTTTAAAACTTACTTTTGTAGGATTGTAATACACAGCAACAGTTTCTGCATGTCCAGTTTTACCGGTTCCAATTGTTTGGTAAGTTGGGTTTGTTGTATGGCCACCTGCATATCCAGAAATAGCTTCATCTACCCCAATAATACTTTCAAAAACAGCTTCTACACACCAAAAACATCCACTTGCAAAATAGGCAACCTTATTCTCTTTTTTTATCATATTGACTGCCTTGGTTTCAATCTCTTTTTTTTCAGTAAACCCCAAGCAAGAGATTAATAATACTAAAAAACTTACGATACTAACAGATTTCAAAATAGTCATTTGCAAATAATTATATGAATTAAAAAACTCAAAAACAGTGTATTTATATTTTTATAATTTATAAAAAATTATCTTACAAAAATAGACTATTTGAATTATATTGATAAACATATTATCAAGCGATGCTATAACTATTTACAACTTGTTTACAACTTTAGCATTTTGTTAAGAAACCCTCTTGTAAAAAATAGATAAGATGTCTATTTTTGTTGAAAATAATTTAAAAAATGGAACATTTTGTCGTTTCTGCGCGTAAATACCGTCCTCAAAATTTTGAGGATGTTGTTGGGCAACAAGCCATTACAAATACGCTAGAAAACGCTATTAAAAATAATCATTTAGCACAAGCATTGTTGTTTACAGGTCCACGTGGTGTTGGAAAAACTTCCTGTGCACGAATCTTGGCAAAAAACATCAATCAACAAGATGCAGAAATTCCTGCTGATGAAGATTTTGCGTTTAATATTTTTGAGTTAGATGCAGCTTCTAATAATTCAGTAGATGATATCAGAAGTTTAACCGATCAAGTTCGAATTCCACCTCAGACAGGCAAATACAAGGTATATATTATAGATGAAGTACACATGCTTTCTCAAGCAGCTTTCAATGCATTTTTAAAAACCCTGGAAGAGCCACCTGCTCATGCTATCTTTATTTTAGCGACCACAGAAAAACATAAAATAATTCCTACTATTTTATCTCGTTGTCAAATTTTTGATTTCAAACGAATTGGAGTTTTAGACGCTAAAAATTATTTAAAAATTATTTGTGACAAAGAAAACATAACGGCAGATGACGATGCTTTGCACATCATCGCTCAAAAAGCCGATGGCGCAATGCGAGATGCTTTGTCTATTTTTGATAGAGTGGTAAGTTTTTCTGGAACTAATTTAACACGAGAAGCAGTTGCTGAAAATTTAAATGTTTTAGACTACGAAACGTATTTTAACATGACCGATTTGGTTTTAGAAAATAAGATTCCGCAAGTATTAAATGCTTTCAACACAGTGTTAGGAAAAGGTTTTGAAGGACATCATTTTATAAACGGATTGGCAAGCCATTTTAGAGATTTATTAGTAGCCAAAGACAAAGAAACTTTAGTATTATTAGAGGTTGGTGATGTTGCAAAAAAGAAATATTTAACGCAAGCGACAAAAGCAACTATTTCTTTTTTAATGCAGGCTATCCACAAAGCAAATGAATGCGATTTAAATTATAAATCTAGTAAAAACCAGCGATTACTGGTAGAATTAGCCTTGATGCAAATTGCCTCTATCACTTTTGATGGAGAAAAAAAAAAATCAGCTAATTATATAATTCCCGCTACTTTTTTTCAAGCACTTTCTCCACCAGCTATTAAAGTAGCGAAACCAATAGAGAAAAAGGTAGACGTAATTAAAGCCAAGGAAACAGAAACTCCAAAACCGAAGTTAAAAAAAGCACCCTTTAAGTCACTAGAGAGACGAACTTCTTCTCTGTCTTTAAAAAGTATCCATCAAAAAAAAGAAGTAGAAAAATCTGATATTGAAGTAAATTATGACCAGCATCCAAAAGAGGTTTTTACTGAAAAAAAGCTTCAGAAATTGTGGAAAGAATATGTCGATTTATTAAATAAAAAAGGAGAAAAAAGTATGGCTTCCATTGTTGGAACAGACTTACCCAAATTGAAAGATCAATTTAAAATTTCATTTACAGTTCCTAATAAATTGATGGAAGATCAATTTAAAAAAGGTAGACCAAAGCTATTGAATTTTTTAAGAGAAAATTTAAATAACTTTGGTATTGATATTCTTGTAACATTAAACGAAAAAATAGAGAAAAAATTTGCATATACACCAAAAGAAAAATATCAAAAAATGCAAAAACTAAATCCTCTTTTAGATAAATTACGTCAAACTTTTGAGCTAGACATTTAGCACTACTTTCCTTTCTAACTTAAATTTTTAAGAAACTACTTCATTTGTTGATGTTATAATCTTTCCTAAATAGTATAATTTTATGTTCTCTTTTGAGGTATTATTTTTTTCGAATTCTGGTAATAGGTAAATTCCTTCCTCTGTTTCTACAAATAATGGAATTGATTTTTCTTCCTTAGAGAGAAGTGCTAATATTGATTCATACTCCTTTTGATTTGAAATCTGAAGGTCATTTATTCTAGGATTTTCTCTATATGCTTCACTTAAATTTATGTAATCATCGTTAGGTGTGAAGAAAGATTTTCTCTCTTTGCTTGTAGACTCAATAATGTCTTTTGAAGAAGCTAGCTTATAAGAACCTTGTTCACCAAAATTTTTAGAAAATTTATTTAAAGCATGCCTATTTACAGCATCACTGCCTGTTAAGGCAATTAAATAACCAACATCATTTAACTCAATATTATTTGCTAGTTCATCATCGTAAACATCTACTTTAAAAGCCTCTAAATCAGAATTCAAAGCTTCCTGAATAAAGTTTTTATTAGAATCTATTAAAATCACTCTCTTGCCTTTTTCCTTTAGAAATTTAGCAATTAATCTTGCAGAATTAGAAGCTCCTACAAATAAAATAGCATCAGATTTTTTAAGAAAAACACCTACCATTTTTGCAAATAACCTTGCAGTGGTTGCGTTCAATAACACCGTTCCTAAAACAATCATAAAAACCAACGGTGTAATGTACTCCGCCCCCTCTACTTCCTGTTTAATTAGCTTGCTACCGAACAAAGAAGCTATTCCTGCCGCTACAATACCCCTTGGTCCAACCCAACTTATAAATAATTTTTCATTTAGTTTTAAATTAGAATTACGGGTACTAGCAAATACAGCTATGGGCCTAATTATAAAAACAACTATCATAAAAAGAGCTGCTGTCTTCCATGTATATAATAGCAGTAAATCTTCAATGTTAATATTTGCTGATAATAAAATAAATAAGATGGAAATTAACAGTACACTTAAAGATTCTTTAAAGTAAAGTAACTCTTTTAAATTCGCTAGTTTTCCGTTTCCCAAAACCATACCCATTACAACTACTGCTAGTAAACCAGATTCATGAGCAAACATTTCAGAAAGAACAAAAACTAATAAAACTGCTGATAATGATACTACATTTAATAAATAATGTGGTATCATTTTTTTGTTGATCGAAAAAGCCAGCGCATGTGCAAAAGTAAAGCCAAAGGTTGTACCAAAAAGTAAAATCTTACCAAACTCTATTAGAGCTGTTTTTGTAAAACCTCCACCTCCTCCGACACTGATAAACTCAAAAACTAAAACGGCTACTAATGCACCAATTGGATCTATTAAAATACCCTCCCATTTTAAAACGGTAGAAATGTCTTTCTTTAATGGAATATTTCTTAAAATTGGAGTTATCACTGTAGGCCCAGTCACTATAATTAATCCTGAAAATAAGAAAGAAAGCTCCCAACCTAAATCAAAAATATAATGTGCAACAATTCCTCCTCCAAAAAAAGTAATAGCAGACCCCAATGTTATTAACTTTGTTATTACAGGTCCGACGTTTATAATTTCATTTCTTTTTAAAGTTAAGCCACCCTCAAAAAGTATAATACTTATAGCTAAAGAAACAAAATAATACAAACTATCTCCAGGAAAAAGTCCCTTGCTTCCGTTCCAAATAGGTTCAATCCATTTTGTTCCATCCTCACTTAAAAATTCTGCTGCAATGGGGCCAACTAATAAACCGATTAATAATAACGGTAAAATTGCAGGAATTTTGAATTTCCATGCAAACCACTGAGCAACGATTCCTAAAATAATAATTCCAGCTAACTCTATCATATTTAATTTTTAATTAAAAAGTAAATTTAAGAATGTTTAAGCATCTTAAAAATAAAAATATTGTTTTTTTATTTCTTTTAAAGTTTCCTATATTGTGCCGATCACAAATCGTTTAAAACTTTTTTTTGCAAAAAATTAATAAAATCTTAATAGGTGTTGCATTTTCTCCAAACTTAAAACCGAATATATTTGAAGCTGTTAGACTCGCAAATATGTTTGGTGCTGAATTAGTTGGAGTTCATGTTGGTCAAAAATCTGACCAAAAAAAAATAGATTTAGAGGCTCTTTTGTCTGAGGCAAATCCACTAAAAAAACCTTTCAAAACAATTTGGAAAGAAGGAAACCCTGTGGATGTAATTCTTCAAACGGCTACTCAAGAAAAAATAGATTTACTTATTTTAGGGGCAATTCAAAAAGAAAATTTATTAAAATACTATGTTGGATCTATTGCTAGAAAAATCACAAGAAAAGCACCTTGTTCTGTTTTACTATTAATTAAACCCTCTATAATAAGAGTAGCTTGTAAACACATTGTTGTAAATGGTTTGCAGGAAGAAAGAACTGAACAAACAATAAAAACAGCTTTTATAATTTCTGAATATTTACAATGTAATAAAATTACTATTGTAGAAGAAGTAAGCCAGGGAGAATTACATGTTAAAGTTAGTGATGACAAATCTTTGCGAAAGGCTAATATTGCAAAAGAAAGATTGAGTACAAGAGAAGACCAACGTGTAAAGAACATTTTAGAAAACATAAAAAATAAAAATATAACGGTCAAAACACAGAGTATTTTTGGAAAAAGAGGCTATTCGATAGGTCATTATGCAAAAGTAAAAAGAGCCGATTTATTAATAATGAATGCGCCTTATAAACTTGGTTTTTTTGATAGAATTTTTCCTCATGATATTGAGTACATTTTATCGGAATTACCAACTGATGTTTTAATTGTAAAATAGATGGCTAAAAAAAATACTTTTAAAACTTTTCTAAGTGATATTCCTCAGAACCTTTTTTCTGGTTTTGTTGTTTCATTAATTGCTCTTCCTCTTGGTTTAGGATTGGCTTTGGCTTCTGGTGCACCTCCTATTTCTGGAATTATTGCAGCCATAGTTGGGGGTATTGTAGTTTCTTTAATAGGAGGCTCTAATGTTACCATTACAGGACCAGGAAATGGGTTGGTGGTTGTTATTCTTGCAGCAATAACAACTCTGGGTGACGGTGATATGCAAGAAGGTTTTTTATACACCCTAGCAGCGATTGTTATTTCTGGAATTATTATGATTATTCTTGGTTTTTTGAGAATGGGCTCTTTAGGTGATTTCTTCCCTGGCTCAGCTATTCAAGGAATGTTGGCAGCAATTGGTATTGGAATTTTCGCAAAACAGATTCACGTCATGTTTGGAAATTTAAATGCCAAAGGAAGTATTATTGACTTAGTAATTCAGGTTCCTGAAGGAGTCATAAATTTAATTAAAACAGATGATTCAAGTGTGTTTTACGCCGGATTAGTTGGTATCATAAGCTTACTAATTATGGTTTTTTATAGTAAAATAAGAAATCGATATTTTCAGTTAATTCCTGCTCCTATGTGGATTGTAGTTTTAAGTGTAGGAATGTATTATTATTTTGAGCTCCTATCAGCTTCTGATTATCCAATTGATAAAAGCCTGCTTATTGCATTGCCAGACGATATTTTATCTAATTTTGCATTCCCTAACTTTTCAAAAATATATGATGCCGACTTTTTAAATGCCGTAATCGCTATTACTTTAATTGCAAGTATAGAAAGTTTGTTAAGTATCAAAGCAGTAGATAAATTAGATCCTTTGAAAAGAAGATCTAACGTAAATAAAGATATTCGTGCTTTGGGATTAGCAACTGTTATTAGTGGCTTTTTAGGTGGATTAAATGTTGTTACTGTAATCGCAAGAAGTTCTGTTAATGTAAATAACAAAGGAACAAATAGATCTGCAAACTTTTTTCATGCAGCTTTTTTAGTTGCTTTTATATTACTATTTGCAAGTGAATTACGTAAAATACCACTACCAGCTTTGGCTGCTATTTTAGTGTATACCGGTTATAAACTAGCTTCTCCAGAAAATATTAAAAAAGTATTTAGCATTGGTTCTGAGCAACTTATTATTTTTTTAATTACCTTATTTACAACGATTTCAACCAGTTTAATTACAGGAATACTTGTTGGAATTTTAATCACATTTATCATTCATATTATTATTAATAAAAATATTTTGCTTTTCATTAAAAACATATTAAAACCGAATGTTTTAATGTTTAAAGAAGAAGGAAAATACTATGTTAGCGTAAAGAATTTTTCAAGTTTTTTAAATTATACAAAATTAAAAGAAAAACTCGATCAAATACCTGAATCTGAAGAGGCAATTATCGACTTTTCATTGTGTGATTTTGTAGACCATTCTGTAATGGAAAATATGAATAACTACTCTGAATCGTTTACCCGAAAAGGAGGGCATTTTGAAGTTATAGGTTTAGACGATTCTAAGCCAGGTAGTGATCATCCTTTTGCATTGCGCAAGATACTTCCAAAACAAATAATTCCTAAAGATGGCTTTCTAACAAAAAGACAAAAATCAATTCAAAAGATTAGTGAAGAAATGCATTGGAAATACGATGCCTTT
>Ga0209557_1001203_pt1 | contig 14599 bp, 18 predicted proteins | sample SaaInlV_120m_DNA_4_FD_184672 | JGI IMG/M metagenome (GOLD analysis project Ga0209557, IMG submission 184672) | Marine microbial communities from expanding oxygen minimum zones in the Saanich Inlet - Saanich Inlet SI074_LV_10m_DNA (SPAdes) (version 2) | ecosystem: Environmental > Aquatic > Marine...
TCAATTTTATCCAATTAAGTGAACCTACTCATTTAGGAGTGTAACCTATACTAAATAGTATTTAGACACATCCTTTTTTATTAACTTCTACCCTACTGCCTTCGGATGAAGGCAGTTGTTGGTGTTATAAAAATAGCTATGCATATTTTTAAATTGCATTGAATACAGTGCGGTTTTTTAGGCACAGTTTAAAAATGGATCATACGAGACGCCCTATAGGCAGTTCTCGTGCGGCAGCCTGCCACAGAGCACTTCAATTATGACTACACAACGCAACAATTTGCGTGAAGATGTAAAGTTTCGGATTCTGCGTCTTTTACTGGATAACCCCGAAATGAGTCAGCGTGAATTGGCCAAGGCCGTTAGGCTCAGTACCGGCGGCGTTCATTACGTGCTCAACGCACTCTTGGATAAGGGACTTCTCAAGATAGAAAACTCCACCACAACCCAAGACAAGCGGCGCTACGCCTACGTACTCACACGCAAAGGCATGGCCGCAAAGGCCGATCTGACCAAGCAGTTTCTAATGCGAAAAATGGCTGATTATGAGCTTCTAAAGACTGAAATTGACGAAGTTCGTGAGGACTTGTTTAACACGGAGGCGGCCGCACTTGAGACCGTCATAAAGGATTGCTGAAATGAAAAGTGACAACCCGAGAATTAAAAATGAGATTTCTATAAATGGCTAAAGACGCCTCAAAAATGCGTGTCTTGATCACTGGAACGGCCGGGTTCATCGGATTCCATCTTGCCAAGCTGCTACTGGCAGAAGGGATCGTCGTTTACGGCTTTGACGGGATGACCGATTACTATGATGTCGCCCTCAAGAAGCAGCGCCATCAAATGCTGCTGCAGAACCCAAACTTCGCCGCAACCGAGGGGATGCTAGAAAATAGGGCGTTGTTAGAACGTGTCGCCGATGCATTTGAATAATGTAATTATCCATCACGCGGTAGAGGCCCCCACGGTGATCAAAAACACCCAACGCGATCTAAATATTGCGCTCGTGAATGAACTGGCGATGATCTTCAATAAGACGGGGATCGAAACCAATGCAGTGCGAAAAAAAGTGGAAGAAAATTATTCTTTGCAAATCTGGGAGCCACGCTTGGCTCAGATATTGCGTTGGATCACAGATGAGGGTCGAAAAGCCTGATGCTGTACCTTGGTCTGACGAATTTTCTATTTCTCCTGCGCTTTGCGCTTGCAGGGCAAGGGACTGCGCGTAATCAGCTTTATTTTATTGTGCTGGCTTCACTCTTTGTCTTCTCAGCATTTCGTTATCAAGTCGGATGTGATTGGGTTGCGTATTATTATCAGTATCTGCGTGCCACTGACTTCGATTGGTCATCTGTTACCAAAATCCGAGAGCCTATTTGGAGAGCAATCCTTCATTGGATACAGAGCGCAGGTTTACCCTACCCTGTTGCAAACATCGCCTCGAGTGCAGTTTTCTTTCTGGGTGTCCATGTTCTCGCTCGGCGGCAGCCTGATCCATTGGGATTCTTGGTGCTGCTGTTTCCCATTCTGATTATCAACATGCCAATGTCTGGCGTCCGCCAAGGCGCGGCAATTGGGCTTTTGTGCATTGCCTTTGTAGCATTCATCGATCGGCGTACTTTGTGGTTTGCGTTTTGGATAGTGTTGGCTGCAGGCTTCCATGTTAGCGTGCTGATCTTCATGTTGCTTCTGCCTATGGCAACAGGGACGTACACACAGAACCGCTTGCTGTTTGCCGCATTTCTTGCGATCCCAGGCGCGTTTGCCCTCGCATCAGGAGACGCAGCAGAAATTGCATCAAGCCGATACATAGGAGCTGGTAAGGACGCCGCAGGCGCAATATTTCGTATTGGAGTTCTCAGCCTATCAGCCATGCACTTCTTTTTGTTTCTACGCAAAAAATGGCTGCAGACATGGCCAAAAGATTACAGCCTCGCGAGCATTGGCGCAATTGGAATGGTGCTGGCATTTCTTGTCCTTCCAGTTTCCACAGTGATCAGTGATAGATTAGGTTACTATCTGATCCCCATCCAAACGATGATCTTCGCGCGAATTACGACTTTACCGCTCCAGACTAATGCTAGGCTCCACGCCACTTTGCCGTATCTCGCGCTGGCTCTGGTTTTCGTAGTTTGGTCGCAGCTTTCGCGGCATTTTAAGCAATGCTATATTCCCTATCAAAGCTGGATTTTTAGCTTTCCAGGTGGCGACCCTATTCAGTTCTAATGTCCATACGTTGCAACAGCATAGGAGTATTGAATGATGAACGTCAAAAAACTGACTTGGCAGGGGTATTGATTATCGAGCCTGATCGTTTTGGCGAATAGTGGACTTTTTGCTGAAACCTATAATCAACGACTATATGTTCGGCTTGGAATTCATGCCAACTTCATCCGGGGCAATCACTCAATTTCGGGTTCTGCCGCGCAAGGTGGCAGAGTACGAGCTGCTGAAGGCTGAAATAGATGAGGTTTAAAACGAAAAGTCAAACGTGGAAATGTCCAATCTGAAAGCCGGTCTTAAAGATGTATAAGATGGCCAACTATTACCAGGAAATAGAAAATGAGAGTCAAAAAGATGGCTGAAATTGCTTCAAAAAAGCGTGTTCTAATAACTGGCACAGCCGGTTTCATTGGGTTCCATCTTGCAAAGCTGCTGTTGGACGAGGGTTTCGTCATTCATGGTTATGACGGCATGACGAATTATTACGATCCGACCCTCAAGCAGCGGCGGCATCAGATACTATTGCAGAACTCGAACTTCGAGACGACCGAGGGGATGCTGGAAGATCAGGTGCTGTTCGACCATGTCGCTGATGAATTTGCACCAGATGTAATCGTCCATCTTGCCGCGCAGGCCGGTGTGCGCTACAGCCTTGAGAACCCGCGTGCCTATCTCGATACCAACCTGATCGGCACGTTCAACGTGATGGAAGCGGCGCGGCGCCTCAGCGTGCAGCATTTGCTGATGGCCTCGACCTCATCCGTTTATGGTGCCAACACCGAGATGCCGTTCATCGAGACGGAAAAAGCCGATACGCAGCTGACCATCTATGCCGCCACCAAAAAGGCAAACGAAAGCATGAGCCATGCTTATGCGCATCTTTACGATCTGCCGACTACGATGTTCCGGTTTTTTACCGTGTATGGACCGTGGGGGCGGCCAGATCTGGCGCTTTACAAGTTTGTCGATGCGATGCTCGATAATCAACCCATCGACATCTACAACAACGGCGACATGTATCGTGATTTTACCTATGTCGGTGATCTTGCGCGCGCGATACGCCTTTTGATTGATGTGGCTCCTGTCCGCCCGAAGGACGGTGTTGTGCCCAAGGGAGACAGCCTGTCGCCAGTTGCGCCTTACCGCATCGTGAATATTGGCAACTCTGACAAGATCCGGCTCCTTGATTTTGTTGAAGCGATCGAGGAGTGCCTAGGGCAGAAGGCCAAACAGAACTACATGGGGATGCAGCCCGGTGATGTGCCTGCGACCTGGGCCAATTCAGACCTCTTGAAGACTCTAACGGGCTATCGTCCCCAGACGGATTTCCGCGATGGCATCGCAAGGTTTGTAGAATGGTACAGGGAGTACTCAATGAAATGATGCAAAATATAAAGAATATAGCAATCATCGGACTTGGCTACGTTGGCCTTCCCCTTGCAGTCGAGTTTGGCAAAATTCGCCCCGTGATCGGCTTTGATATTAACCGAGGCCGCATTGATGCACTGCGCGAGGGTCGCGACAGCACACTGGAAGTTTCTGGGAATGAGCTTCGCGAGGCCGCGCATTTGTCGTTCACGGCCGACCCGGCAGATCTGGCAGAAGCGACCATCTACATTGTCACTGTACCAACACCGATTAACAAACACAGGCATCCAGATTTGACTTCACTGATCAAGGCCTCCGAAACTCTGGGTAAAGTCCTGAAGCGTGGGGATATCGTGATCTACGAATCCACCGTCTATCCCGGTGCCACAGAAGAAGACTGTGTGCCGGTGCTAGAGCGCGTCTCAGATTTGACTTTTAACAAGGATTTCTTTGCCGGCTACTCGCCCGAACGGATCAGCCCGGGCGACAAAACCCACCGCCTACCTGATATTCTCAAGGTGACTTCAGGTTCGACCCCAGAAATCACCGAAGAGGTGAACCAGCTCTACGCAAGCATCATCTCCGCAGGCACCTATAAAGCTGAAAGCATCCGTGTGGCCGAGGCCGCCAAGGTAATTGAGAACACCCAGCGCGACCTGAACATCGCGCTCGTCAACGAACTGGCGATCATCTTCAATAAGATGGGCATTGACACAGAAGCGGTATTGAAGGCGGCAGGCACCAAATGGAACTTCCTGCCCTTCCGGCCCGGTCTTGTCGGGGGCCACTGCATCGGGGTGGATCCTTACTATCTAACCCACAAGGCCGAGGCGATGGGCTATCACCCTCAAGTCATCTTGGCGGGGCGACGCATAAATGATGAAATGGGTGCCTATGTTGCTGGGCAGCTGGTCAAAGCCATGCTGCAACGCCGCATTCAGGTTGATGGTGCCCGTGTGCTGGTCCTGGGGCTAACCTTTAAGGAAAACTGTCCCGATCTGCGCAATACTCGCGTTGTCGATATGGTGCAGGAGATGCAGGATTATGGCATTCAAGTTGATTTGCACGACCCATGGGCAAATCCAGATGTGGCGCACCATGAATATGGGTTGGATTTAGTGCAGACCCCGCAAGATGGCGACTACGATGGGATCATTCTGGCCGTCTCGCATGACCATTTCAAATCTTTGGGGGCCAACACGATACGCAGTTTTGGCAAAGTTAATCATGTGCTTTACGACCTCAAAAACATTTTGGGGTATAGTGAGAGCGACCTGCGTTTATGAGACTTAATAATAAAATGAATTTTATCAAAAACATTATTTTTTCGCTTCGAGCATACGCGTTAAAGCATCCTTACAAGCAAATTCTGTGCATCCCATTCGTATGAAAATTTGCATGTTGATCAAGACAATAGGTCTAGGTGGTGCTGAACGGCATGTTGTAGATTTGTCACGTGCCCTCATCGAGCGGGGGAACAGTGTAACTGTTGTCTATGTTATGTTGACCGAGCCAAATTTGCATACCGAGCTAACAGCAGCTGGTGTGACTGTGCATCGGCTGACGGAAAGGGGCTATCTGGGTCAACTGCGACAACTGGCGTTGAAACTGCAAACCGAACGGCCAAATATAGTACATAGTCATTCTCCAGCACTCAAAGCTCTGGCACGTATGCTGCGACCCTTTTTTGGATTCCGCCTAGTCAGCACTAACCATAACGTTTTTATGAGACATTTTTTCGCACAGCGAATCATGGAGAGGCTAATGCATTGGCTCGACGATGTGCAAATTAGTTGCTCAGACGAAGTGGCTGTCTCGGTACCGTGGCAAACAATCAGCATACCCAACGGAATTCGATTAAATGTCAAAGTGGACTTGTCCGAACATGATTCATTGCGCCATCAATTCAGTATTCCAGAAAATCTCCCAGTGTTTGTGTGTGTTGCCAACCTTTTAGAAAAAAAGAACCACTCTGGCCTAATTGCAGCTTTCGCTTCTGCCTTTCCAGGTGGTGATAAGGCACGATTAGTACTTTATGGCGACGGCCATCTTCGCGAAGCACTTGAGAACCAAGCATCCGCGGCGGGTGTAGCAAGAGGAGTGATCCTAGCTGGTTCCAACCCCATAGCGCGCCATTTGGCAGCAGAAGCCGATGTATTTTGTCTAGTATCTTGGCATGAAGGCTTACCACTCGCCTTGCTCGAAGCGATGGCAAGTGCCCTCCCTTGTCTAGTAAGCAGGGCCGGTGCGATGGCAAAAGTTGTCAAGGATGAAGAGACCGCAATTATCGTTAAGGCAGAGAATACAAACGAAATAGCAGAAGCTATGCGCCGATTGGCAAGTGATCCAGGCCTACGAACTCGGCTAGGGAATGCTGGCTTATTACGAGTTCAGCAGGAGTTTGGTTTTGAACAGATGGCAGATAAAATCGAAGCTGCCTACAAATGCATAGACATCAACCAATAAACCGCGCCGGGTTTGGCAGAGATGATCAATCGCCTGTTCAATGCAGAAGTTATCCATCGTCGTGGCCCGTGGCCGCAACTTCGAGGCCGTGGAATATGCACCCTCGAGTGGGTGGATTGGTTATCAACCACTGCCTCCTCAAACCGATCGGAAACATCCCGCCGGCGGAAGCTGAGGCAAACTTCTACACTGCTCTAGAAACTGAAGGCATGGCCGCGTAACTAACCTAAATCAGCCTGCAGCAAACCCGGCGCGGTTCACAGTAAATCAAATTGAGAGAATTTATGAAAAGAACACTCACATCTGCCATCCATAGATTATTGTCCGAATTTCTAGTCCATACATTGTTAAAACGAGCGCGCGTTTACCGTACGGTATATCCTCAGATGGCCGTTTTCGCGCATGATATAATCGGAACAGAAATCAAGGTTTACGGTCGCTTTGAGGATCGCGAGCTAACCGCGCTAGTAGACATTATCGCCAGGATTGACCGGTCGAAGTTGGTACTTGACGTTGGTGCTAACGTTGGAAACCATACATTATTTTTTGTGCAGCAAGGTTTCGAGCGTGTCCATGCCTTCGAGCCCAACCCGCAGACCTCTCGCCTGCTTATGTTTAACACGGAGATCCATCCGCAGGTGAGGGTACATCCATATGGCCTGTCAGCGCGTGACGCGATGCTCGAAGCCATAGTCCCATTAACTAATGTTGGAGGTGCCAGCCTGCAGAAACAGCACCAAGACACTCACTCAAGCGCGGTGGAGTCGGTAATGTTTGAGATCAAACGGTTCGATGATCTTCCTATCGCGTCAGAGCCGGTTGGACTTCTGAAGATTGACGTTGAGGGTCATGAACCCGAAGCGATTGCAGGCATGCGCACCATGTTAGAGCGCGATGGCCCGTTAGTGCTTTTCGAATGCAACCGAAAAACAGACCCCAGTTCGACCGACCACATGCTCACAAGTTTACGTGAACTGGGTTACAATTACTTTGCCTCTTTAGAGTCGCCTGAATCAGTTATTTCACAGAGGCTGCCAACTGGACTTCGCCGTCCGCTACGAATTGTTGAGCGAATGCTCTCGCATCGGCGGTTGGCAGCATGCGAACTCAGGCCAATTCAAGAATTCGCCTTGCGGAACTACCGAATGATAGTAGCCTCTCGGACCGGATTTCTTTAGTTCGGTATTTGAATAAGGATTTTTCGATCATCCGCTGAGAACCGCAGCGCATAAGTGAGCCGCCGAAGTGACATGATAATCTAGCTGCGGGCAAAGTAAAATGTTGCCACTTTGGCCCTTGCAGGTTTCAGGGAGGGCGGGAGATTTAAGTTATGGATTTATATTTGGCGGTCCGCATTGCGCGTCAGGACGGCATGAGCGAAACTGTGATATTGTATTTTATATGAACGAAAAGCCTATAAAATATAGCACGATATGATGAGGGTAGATGATTTATGGCTTTGACAAAGAGTGAGATGGAAGCGGTTGTGCGCACGAGCTTTCAGGAGATTTTGCAAGAGCGGGATCAACCAGCGGACACGGCCTTTGATATGGATACGGTCCTGCTAGATTCGGGTCTGGACTCACTGGGTTTCGCTATTTTGGTGTCAAAGCTTGAGGAGGAACTGGGTTTTGATCCCTTTTCTGAAGCCGAAGAGGCCTATTATCCAGAAACCTTCGAGCAGTTTATTGTATTTTATATCCAACAGCAGCCCTGATCCTGGTCCGCCCATTATGCCCGTAACCTTGCGCGATCGGTTGGCGCAATTTGCGCCAGATTTGCCGCTGCTGCACACCGTGGATGGGCCGTTGACAACCAGTGATCTGATGGCTTCGTCACCGGGGCCTTCACATCCCATTTCTGGCGGGGCGCTGTTGATTGGGTGCAGTGATCTTGCGCTGGCTTTGCGTACAATATTGCAGTTTGAGGGTGGGCTTGACCGGATGGGATTTTGTGCGCCGACGCTTGGCACCAAGCAAAAGGATGATCTGGCTCGCGCAGGTGAATTTGACGCCGCTTTGTTGGACCCTGGTGAGACACTTGCGCAGTGTCCGTCGTTCAACAGTCTCCCAGCGCTTGAGACGTATCTGGGGACCCATTTCAGCGCGGGATTGTCATCACCGCGCCCCACAGAGTGGGTGATGACGACGTCAGGCACAACGGGTGTGCCCAAACTGGTCACCCATTCTTTGGACAGCCTAACCGTCAGCACCAAAACAGCCACACAACCCGCCGTGAACATTCGCTGGGGGATGGTGTATGACTACACGCGCTTTGCAGGGATGCAGGTTGTGATGCAGTCGCTTATGTCGGGGGCGTGTCTGCTGTGCCCTAACTTGATGGCCTCCCTGAGCGAACAATTGGCCTTTTTGACCGCGCAGCGTGCCACCCATCTGAGTGCGACCCCAACCCTTTGGCGCAAGATCCTGATGACGCCTAGGCATCAGGCCCTCGCCCCTGAGGTCATCACCCTGGGCGGAGAGATTGTTGATCAGCTGGTGCTGGATCAATTGGCCAAAACCTATCCACGGGCCAAATGCATCCATATTTTTGCCTCAACCGAGGCAGGCGTTGGGTTCACAGTCCGCGATGGTCTGGCCGGTTTCCCCGAAACCTATCTAGACGACAGCCCGGCTGGCATCGATCTGCGGATCGTGGAGGACCAACTAGAGGTGCATAATTCGCGTGTCCACAGTGCCTATCTGGGCGAGCAGGGCGCGATCACTGACAGTGAAGGCTGGGTGGCGACAGGCGATCTGGTTGCACAGCGCGCAGGCCGCATCGTGTTTCTGGGCCGCGCCAATGGGACGATCAATGTCGGCGGCAACAAGGTGATGCCTGAAGTTGTTGAGGCGGCCTTGATGGCCCATCCTCGGGTTGTCTTTGCCCGCGCCTTTGAAAAGCGCAGCGCGTTTATGGGCGCTTTGGTCGGCTGTGAGGTGGTCTTGGACCAGCCCATACCTGCCAACCGGCCCGAAGATAAAAAGGTGCTGATTGGGCAGATCACAGCCTTTGCTTCAGAGCGTCTAGAGGCCTATCAAACACCAGCTTTGGTAAAGGTCGTCGATAAAATTGCGACAAACGCTGCTGGCAAACTGATGCGGAGATAACATGAAGAACGTGATTGTAACCGGTGCCGCCCGAGGTTTGGGGTTGGCTATTTCAGAACGGCTGGTGGCCGATGGCTATTATATCATTGGCATTGGCCGTCGCCCCAGCACCGAATTTGACGCACTTAAAAATGCTCATTTTGTGATATATGACCTTCAGGATGTAGCGGGGATTGCGGGCCTAGTGCGCGACATTCGCAAAACGCATAAGCCGCTTTATGGGTTAGTCAATAATGCGGGTATTGGGCTGGATGGGGTGCTGGCAACGATGCACTCTACCGATATCTCCAAGGTGCTGATCGTCAATCTAGAGGCGGCCGTCACTATGACCAAATATGTCTCGCGCACGATGCTGGGAGGTGGTGAGGGACGCATCGTAAATATCTCGTCGATCATCGCCTCAACTGGGTTTAGTGGCCTGTCAGTTTATGCGGCTTCCAAGGCGGGCCTTGAGGGGTTTACCCGGTCGCTATCGCGCGAAGTGGGCAAGGCAGGGCTATGCGTAAATTGTGTGGCCCCCGGTTATATGGAAACCGATATGACCACAGGTCTTGAGAGCGATAAGTTAGCCTCAGTGCGCCGTCGTGCGCCACTGGGTCTGCCCACAACCCAAGATGCGGCAGGGGCTGTGGCCTATCTGCTCTCGCCTGATGGCGCTCGTGTTACGGGCACGGTCGTGACGGTGGATGGGGGAACAACGGCGTGATCTCTTGCGCCCGGATTAGCCCTGAGGATTGGGAGGATGTGCTGGCCTTTCAGGTGCGCGCTTTTGGGAAAGAAGCCTATCAGGCGCAGGAGGGTTATCTGTGCTGGCTGTATCAGGAAAACCCATTTGCTCCGTCTGAACTGGCGGGATGGGTTGCCCGCGACACGCAAGCGGATGGTGGTGTTGTGGGGGTTATCCATACTATGCACCTGCCCGCGGTTGGCCCCGGCGGGGCTATGTCGGTTCATTCTCTCCAAAACCTTTATGTGGCCGAGCATCAGCGCGGGGGACTGGGGATGCTCTTGGTCAAACGCGCCCTCAAAGGGGCGGACATTACGCTTTTCCCCGGAGTGGCCCCTGATCTGGCCAATATCTACCAGGCCATCCGTTACCATGAGATCGATACCTTTTGGGGCCGCAAGCTGTTGCGGCCTGTGGGTATTGGGGTGGGGATGGGATTGGGCAAGTTGGGTATTGTGCGCAGTGCACCTCATGCGGCCCTGCTGGGCGTCACCCCCAGCCAGACACTTATCGAAGTCCTGTGCGACCGGTTGCGCCGTCAGGCACAATCAGCGACCCAGATATATGTGGCCTGGACACCAGAGTTGGTGCGCTGGCGTTTTTTCTCGGACAATGGCCCGCGCCATGCGCTGTTTATTGACCCTGATACGCCGCAGGCCTTTTGTCTGGCCTCGGTTGGGATGCGCCATAACGTGCAGGTTATGCGATTGATCGAATACGGAGATGACCGGGCCTTTTTGGCGGATGCGATGGCTCGTTTGCGCCGTGCGGGATGCGAGCTGGCGTTGTGTTACGCGGCCCGCCCTGGCGCGCGCGAAATGGTTCAGGCGCTGGGGTTTGGTCCTGTTGCACCGCAACCCACCTCCTTTGTCAAAGCGCGCGGGGGCGGTGCGCCTGATATTTTGACGACGCCAGGTATGACGGACCTCGGCTTTGAAAGCTTGATGCAGCGGAGGACTCCATGACAGGCCGGTTTATTATATCGCTAGATTGCGAAGGTCACTGGGGCATGGCAGACAAGCCGCGCGTGGCCCGATCTTATGTGACGCACGAGGCATTGATGCACGCCTATGAGGCGCTTTTGGCCCTTTTTGAAGAGTTTGAGATGGCTGCCACCTTTGCCTTTGTGGGGATGTTTACCCTGACCAATGTCGAGCGTGACCGCTTTGCGCCACAACTGGGTGATTTGCCGTATCGCGGCGAGAGCTGGTTAAAACACTACCACGCTGAGATGGCCGCAGGACAAGAGGATGGTTGGTTTTGCCCCGAGGCCTTTGAGGCGGTGCGCGCCGCCCCCCAGCACGAGATCGCAAGCCACGGCTTTAGCCATATTCCCTTTGATGGGCCAGACACCCCACCAGAGGTACTGCGCCACGAATTTGAGATGGCCCAAGCCATTGCCAAGACGAAGGGCGTGGACATGGAGACATTTATCTTTTCGCGCAATCAGATAGGTGCGCTTGCCGCGTTAGGTGAGACTGGGTTTACCGGCTATCGGGCGGCCTTGGGGTCATCAGGTGGCCGGTTTGGGGCCCCAGCCCTGCGGCTGGCGCGCGAGATGTATGTTTTGGATCGCGCTCAGCCGGATGTGCTCGTTGCGTCCGATGGGATGGTTACCATTCCGCCGGGATATTTTCTGAACTGGCGGCATGGGATACGCGGCATGATCCCACCAGCCCTGATCGTGGCGCGGTGGCGGCATATTTTGCGGTCTGCAGCGCGGCATGGGCAGGTGGCCCACATCTGGACACATCCGCATAACTTTATCAGCGCACCTCAAACCCTAGATATGTTCCGCAATATTTTGGCACAGGCTGCCCAGCTGCGCGACGCGGGGAAGCTGCAGTTGCAAACCCAAGCCGCCTATGTGCAGACCCAGCGATAACTAAACGCGTGTTTATTGCGTGCAGCCGCGTGAGCCCCGTATTTCTTTGCAAGCTCTGCCACCGTTATGTCTTCATGGAGTGACTCAAGCACGACCTTGCCCTTGAAGTCAGTAGGCGCCAGTTTAATTTGGCTGAATTGTAATTCCACGGCATCAGCTCGACTGCCATAAGCTTCGGGATTTCGCGTACGAGCTTTAAGAAGAAGATATTTTCGGTTTCACTCGGATATTAACGAACGGCTGATATCTAGTGGCCCAAGCTGGACGGGTTCACCAGCTGCATCAATCAATGGTTGCAAGGTGACCTCATCCTAGGAAGCAATAACATGGCGAATGCCTTTGGAGATAGTTTTTTGAAAAGTGGCGCTAGTCTGCTCCTTCTGCAAATGGCGGGCATGGGGCTGTCACTGGGGGTGTCGGTTCTTTTGGCGCGCCAACTGGGGCCATCGCAATTTGGCATCTACAGCTTTGCCTTGGCGCTAGCGACGCTCATATCCGTTCCCGTTCAATTTGGGCTTCCACCACTGGTAGTGCGTGAAACCGCCCGCCTGCTATACGAGAACAACGTCAGGCGAATGTTTGCCCTCTGGCGCTGGTCGGCATTGATTGCCTTCCTAGCCAGCGCGGCGATATTTACCGCTGTGCTGCTACTGGGGTCGTTAATTTTCGCGGCTTACATAACTAAGTCATTGCTGGTAGCGATTGTCTTGCTGGTACCGTTACTGGCTTTTGGGATGTTGCGTGCCGCAGCTCTTCGGGGGTTGGGCCATGTGGTGATGGGACAAGTACCCGAAACTATAATACGCCCTGGACTAATTCTTTTGCTTCTTTTGGCGATATTAGGGCTTGGGCACGAAATCGACGCTTTGTCGGCAATGGTTCTAAATGTTGTCGGGACATCCCTAACGTTTGTTGCCGGAGCGCTCATGCTGGCCCGCGCTGCGCCATCATCTCGATCAGGTATGGCAGCGCCGATCCCCCATTACGACTGGTTGCGTGCAGCGATGTTCCTTGGCGTAACCTCCGCCGCGGTGGTAATCAACCGCAACCTAGACATAGCCATGTTAGGCAGCCTACGCAGTGCCACGGAGGTAGGCCAATACAAGGTGTCTGTAACGCTGGCTATGGTGAGCGCCACTGCGCTGAATGTGTTGAACTTATTGATACAGCCGCAGGTCGCGCGCCTGAACGCGGCTGGGGATATAGACGCGATAAAAAGATTAGTCACCAAGGTCGCGCGACTGAGCTTTGTTGTCGGGCTTTGCTGCGCGGCGGTGTTTCTGCTGTTGGGCGAGGAAGTTATCGCCAGAAGCTTTGGCGCAGAATACTCCGCAGCCTACCCAGCAATGTCAATTTTGATCGCTGGTCAAATTTTCAATACCTGCTTTGGGCCCGTAATGTTGGTACTCAATATGATGGGGCAGGAACGCACCACCATGAGTAGTGTGATTGTCGCCGCAGGGGGCAATATTGTACTAAATGCGCTGCTAATCCCGCCCTTCGGGACGCTCGGTGCGGCGATGGCTACGGCGGCGACGTTTCTGTTGTGGAACGTTCTACTGAACATCAAAGCGCGGAGGCTACTGGGAATAGACTGCTCAATTGCTGGATGGCATGAAGGGAATTAGTAAGTATGAACCGACCAAACTTTTTCATTATTGGCGCGCCGAAATGCGGCACAACTTCGCTGGCCAACTGGCTGGCACAGCATCCAAACGTATACTTTAGCCCAACTAAGGAGACTCATTACTTTAACAATGACCACATCCGTACAAATTATCATGATGAGGATAGTTATCTATCTATGTTCGCGACAGCGCGTCCAGAACATAGTACTATCGGTGAGGGGTCGATCTGGTATCTTTTTTCCCGCAACGCGGTAAGTAACATCGAAAATTTCAGTGAGGGGCAGGCGCGGTATATTGTCTGCTTGCGTAATCCAGTGGACATGGCTATTTCGCTTCATGGGCAACTGCTATCCATTGGCGCCGAGAACATATCAGATTTCATGAGTGCATGGGACCTGCAGAATCTACGCAAGTATGGACAGAGTTTGCCAGCTTTTTCAGGCGAACCTTCTTATCTTCAATACCGCGAGGCCTGCGCACTGGGCACCCAAGTAGACCGTCTGCTGAAAAACGTTCCTCTTGATCGCGTGCACTTCGTGTTTTTGGATGATCTAACTCACAAGGCGGCCGATGTTTTCGATGGTGTACTCGCTTTTCTTGATGTTCCACCAAGCCCTGCTCCCATCGATTTTGTCAAGCTGAACGTCTCACATACAGCGCGGTTCAAGGTAATTTCACGCGCGATCACCGTGGCAGGGACGGCTCGGCAGTGGCTCGGTTTGAAAAAGGGCTTCGGTCTACTGAATCGTATTCGTAAGCTTAACAAGCGTAGCTTTGAGCGTAAACCACTCGATCCAGCTATCCGCCGACGACTGCAAAAGAGTTTTAGGGATGAAGTCGCCTTACTGGAACGGCTGGTGGGGCGGGACTTGTCGCACTGGAAAAAATAATGAGGCGAGAGACTCCGCAACTTGTGGCGTTTTTCATCTTCACACTCGCGGGTAATGGCGCTGAGCGTGTATTCCTCGACTTACTTGAGCAAGTTCTTTGAGAAGTTGAGCGTGTTGACCTGATAGTAATGCGCAATACCGCTGCTATGAAAGAACAAATACCAGAGCGACTGCATTTGATTGATTTAAAAGCGAAGCGCGCTCATAAGGAAGAAATGCATTTGATGCTGCGCAACATCCTGAACCTTTGCTTCTGCAGCCGAAGGCTGGGGCTGGAGCCCGTTAGCCTTCTGAAGATCGTC
>Ga0209557_1001205_pt1 | contig 14571 bp, 11 predicted proteins | sample SaaInlV_120m_DNA_4_FD_184672 | JGI IMG/M metagenome (GOLD analysis project Ga0209557, IMG submission 184672) | Marine microbial communities from expanding oxygen minimum zones in the Saanich Inlet - Saanich Inlet SI074_LV_10m_DNA (SPAdes) (version 2) | ecosystem: Environmental > Aquatic > Marine...
TTGATTTCCATTATTTACTATTAAATTTCCCCCTGAACTTACACTTCCTGTAAAAGTTGAGTTTCCTGAGTAATCAATCTTAAAAATATCTTGACCCCTTGTTCCTAGTATTAATGATGTACCACCAAAATCGCTGTTGTTTAATAAACGCATAGCATCATCTGATTGGTCATAAGTAATAGAACCTAAAGTTGACGTTCCTGCACCAGATTGTTCAATACCTAGCATAGTTTCATTACTTGCAACAGATTTTTTAATTGTTACATTTCCACCATTTACCTTTACATCTCCTGCAAAAGTTGCGTTTGTTCCTATAGTTGCTAAAGTTGTTGTAAATGAAGATTGAGCAGTTGATGAAATTGAAGATGTCGGTCTTAATAAAACTTCTCCAATTGCATTTGTTCCAAGAACAGCAGATGTTCCTGATGATTTATAATAAGTCGCAGCAGTAACTGTTCCTGCAAAAGATGCGTTTTGTGAAGGATCTAAACTTAAAGCTAAAGTGTCTGCTGTAAAGAAATTCATTATAGAACCTAAAGAAACTGCCTTAATATCAAGATTATCTCTATCACTTGAATTTAATTGTATTTTTGCTCTAGTTGTTCCTGCATCAGTTAAGTAAATATTATCCTCAACTAATAAATCTCCTGTATTTGTAAAACTTGTTGCTTCTAATCCTGCAACTTGTAAATCTGCTGCTACATATCCTGCACCACCAATATTTACAGTTGTTGTAGGTTCTACTGTTGTTCCTTTAAATAGCTTGAATTTATTACCATCAGATGCATCAGAAAATAATCCTAAGAATCTGTCTGTACCATCATTGTAATCTCCATACACTCCAATGTCTAAACTATTGGCTGTATTGTCTTTGGCTAATTGTATTAAAGGATCTACGACTGCTAGTGTTTGGCTATTTACGGTTGTTGTAGTGCCGTTTACTGTAAGATCTCCTGCAACCGTTACGTTTCGTCCTGTAGTTAAATCGCCGTTCCTAGAGATCGTTAAAGCGGTCGTGTCTAAAGAAAAGTTATCAGATACTCTAAATATTGTTGATTGAGTTACTCCTGTATTATCAATAAAAGAATTAGAACCGTCTGAATATATTTGTAAATTAGCTTGATTGCCAAATCTTGCTTTTCCGTTATTTGCAAAATTTATATTATTAGCACCCACTTCTACATTCCCTGTAAAAGAACCACCACCTGTTACTGATATTCCTGTGCTTGTAGTTTCAAACTTTTTAGCTGCATTAAAATATAATTCTACCGAATCACTATCGCCACATATAATAGCATTTTTATTTATAGATGATTGTATAATTATGTTTGAACCTTGAACATATAAACTACCTGTTCCTGATTCAGCTATATATGAATTAGAACCATCGTGGAATATTTGAAGGTCTGAGGAGTCTCCGAATTTTGCTTTTACATTATCTACTAACGATATATCGCCTGTCATTGTTCCACCTGCTAAAGGTAAGAACGAACCACCACTTCCTGTAATTGTGCCTGTTACTTCTAAATTACCTGTAACCTTTGCACCATCTGTGACTGTTTCTAATTTTTTAGAATCATCAAAATATAATTCAACAGCCCCATTTTCAACTGCATTAATTATTAGATTATCTTCTGCTGCATTATATACTCTAAATTGATTTGTAGTAATTCTTAAACCACCACTACCTGTATCTTTAATATATGAGTTAGAACCATTGTGATAAATCTGTAAATCATAAGCTGCGCCAAACAAAGCCTTTCCATCATCTATAAAGAAAGCATTATTTCCTATTGATACATTTGTTGTAGTAGATAAAGCACCTGTAATTGATACACCTGTATTTGTAGTTTCTAACTTTTGAACTGTGTTAAAATACAATTGAGAACCACCTGTTGAACCAAAAAATGCCATATAACCATTATCAGCAGCATTTTTTATTTCTAGTCCATTTGTTAATATTTTTAAAGTTCCTGTTCCTGAATCTTTAATATAAGAATTATTACTATCGTGATAAATCTCAAGTCCATCAGATGCAGTTCCGTATATGCTTTTAACATTGTCATTTAAAACAATATTACCTGTCATTGTACCCCCTGCAAGTGGCAAGAATGAACCACCTGAACCTGTGATAGTTCCACTTACTATAAGATTACCTGTAACAGAAGCACCTGTATTAGTAGTTGATAATCTTAAAACATTGTCGTAATATAATTCTGCAGAGCCATTTTCAGTAAACCTACCCATAGCTTCTCCTGTTGAAGATTGCAACCAAAGTCTATTAGATTGAATTTTTAAATCGCCTGTTCCTGTATCTCTAATAAAAGAATTTGAGCCATCGTGATATATTTGGAAATCACTTGATGCACCCATTAAGATTTTAGAAGAATCAGTAAATGTAATATCATCCCCTGCACTTACAGCAATATCGTTTCCGCCTGTAGTGTTTCCAAAGCCTAATACTTCTTGTAAAGTGTCTGTTTGTGAAAATTTAGTGTCTACATACAGTTTAACTGCTGCACTAGTAGGTAGTGATGTATTGTTATCAAAATTCTCTATGCCGTCAGTAGACGTTACGAAACGAGTTATTGTAACTCCTGTGCCTGTATCTTTAAGCGAACCCCATTCTAAAATATTGTTGACTTTAAAATCTCCTGCCGTATTCATGTATAAACCCGACTGGTTTCCAGATCCGTCTGTAAGCTCTTTTAGCGTCGCAGTAATTGCCGCATTATCAAACGTTTTAATCAGACCCTCGTAGGTTTGAGATATTTTAGTGTTAAATAGAGTTGCCATTCTTGTCTTTTTTTGTTTTGTTATTTTTCTCTTTTTTTAAGAAGAGCTTTAATTTCTTAATGTTTTCCTTTTTTATCTTGTACTTCATAGAACCCAACCGTTAAAAGTTGCATCGTATGACGGATAAATGTCATCGTTTGTATTGCTCGTGTACTCAGGAAAGAGAGTTTGATTAAAACTCATGTAATCAATAAACCTTCTAGAATACCATTCCGCATTCGTTCTAGCCTTTTCCACTAGATAATCAACCTCTTCTTTAGAAACGGTCTCTGCGTTCTCAGATCGGTGTTTAAACATACCTCCGTTGCGTATTTGATAACTAGCAAAAGGAATATAATCAACTTGAGCAAACCAAATAAGCATAGAAACGATATAATCATCTAATAGGTTTTTCCACCTAGCATTTGCAGGTGTGTCAATATTAGGCATAGCTGCAGTTAGACCTTCGTACATCTTTGTACCCATGTAATTTTGAATATGGATCTCTTGAGCCAGTTTGATAAACTGAATGTATTTATCTGTATCAACGTTTCCGTCAATAATTGAATTTCTTACAAGATCTGTTCTATTTATAAATAATACTGTTGCCATAATTTCTTTTATTTAGGATAAACTCCTCTTCCTGCTTGTCTATCTGTAGCTATTGCTGCCTTTTTAGAGCCTCTAGGCGAACGCAAATAAGATTTCGGTATAGTTCTAGTCTTTTTGTAATTGCCTAAGTTCTTAGACGCCTCTGTTTGGCTTTCTAGCCTGTATAATACTCGCACCCATTTGTGTTGACAGAATACTCCACCTTTTAATTCAAAGATGTTATAGCTCATGCTAGGTCTATGCCTAAATTCTACATTCACATCCTCAAAATAACTAGCTCTGTCAATATCCTCAATACGCCATACCGTTCCTTTACTGCTCATCTCCATCATTTGAGTACAGAAGTCTCTAGACTTTCCTGATTTACTCATGCCTCGTGCGTATTTGTATCGGATCTTGTATAAACCGTTTTTAGAGTCTAGATCACTGTATGCTGATCCATCATTTTTAGATGTTACATTGTCTTTAAGACCTACGATCCTTTTTATCTTTGATAATGTAGTTTCTGGCTTTTCTTTAATTAGATAACCTGCCCAGTCTTCATTGCTGTATTCTGAATCTTCGTCTAATTCGTCAACGACAGCCCAATCATCGTTCATTTGAACACCAGTTTTTGCTAAAGATCCTAAAACAACTTTGGCATTATCGTTTGATAACTCAGTAGATAACGGTACACAGTTAGGCACTTCTTTGCCGTCTTTGGTTTTAGTTCCTATTTGCTCATAACCGTCCCAACATGGAGATTTCAAACTAATAGACTCATCATGATTTTCACATGGCATATAAAAGATCTCTCCTTCAACCTCGTGTTCGTGATAACCTCCGCAACCGTCAGCTTCTGCCTTTGCAATAGCCTCTTCTTTTGTCTTGTATGCCTCTTTTCCGTCTATTTTCTTTAGACTAAAGTGCTCCATTTCGACTCCTGTCTCCTCTTCTATGTCTTCTTTATCCTGTATTGAGCTATCGATCTCTGTAAACTCTAAAGGCTGTAACGTCGTAAAGTATAGGTTTAAGGCAATATCATTGTACGCAAGTAGATTATCAAAGCAATCGATTAAAAGCTCCTGAAACGGTCTTATAACGGTATTGTCCATTAATAAAGATGCCGTCTTAATCTCTTCTGAATTACTAGAGAAACCTGTGCTTGTTCTAATTCCTAATAAAAAAGGCGAAACAACCCTATGTGCAACTTGAATCTTAGATTGTGCCTCTTCTGATAAAAACTGATATTGGTTATGTGCGTCGCTTAATTGTACTGGCGTTATTTCTGCCGAGCTTTCTTTATTATCGTTAAATGCAAGGATAAATTTACCTGCATTACTAGATCCTGAGAATTTTCGAGCAATCTTACTTTCGATTAAAGCACGTTCTTCTTGGTTTGGTGTACCATTATTAAAATTGATCAGCATACTAGGAGCTAATCCATTCATTATATTGTTTAAATGGTAGTTTGAAACCTCCTCTTCTAATTCAGCGTACTGCAAACCTCCCTGATAATCGACAGGAGAGTAATAGTAAAAGCCAGACTTGTAAGGTTTAATGTAGTATATCTCAATATCCTCATTTGACATACCGTATGCAGGTATTCTTAGAGGCGTATCGCTTCTTTTTATGTTAGCCCAGTCCTTAAAATAGTAATACGCAGGTATATCGCCGTCGTCATTACACTTCTCAGCTCTAAGCGTCTCTATTGGCATGTGTTCTAGCTGTGCTATTTTCTTTCTGCCTTTAGTATATATAACCTGTACGGCACATTGACCCATTAATTTAAGATCATAGCATAGTTTTCTAACTACATCCTTCTTAAATAGAGAGATCATCTGAGCGTACTCGTTAGGCTTTCTATTCGCATCGGTAGCGTTAAGCCCTTTGCCGTAGATCGCTTGGCTAATACCGTTTATTGCAGCGTTATTCGTAGGACTTCCATTATACCTGTCGATTAAGTATTGAAAGTAGTTGTTATCTGCCCCGTATTCGATCCACTCCTCGCCGTTTACTTCTTTGATTTCTGGACTCGTATATGTGCTGAGGTTTACAAAACCAAACTCTGATACCTTTGACGCTCTTGACTCTTTCTTAAACTGCCCTTTGTCGTTTCTTAATCTTGTTTTTTTCATCTAACTGTATAAGTGTTATCAAAGCCGTTGTAAAAAGTGAATTGGTCTTTGTTTAATTTATAATGATCGTTGTCGTTTAGTTGATCAATATCTTGATCTGTACAAAATATCTTATCTCTAAATATGTCTTCTTTGAAATCAGAATCTATTTGCCAAAAAATATCGTAAAGATTCCAAAAACTGTTGTTTGTATTCCAGAAATTATAATCTATAAACAAAAACAGATCGTAAAAATGTGCTTCTACTAAAACAGGATTAAATATTCTATTAATCTGCAAGTAGTTTCCCACAGTAACTGCCGTTTGATTTAAATAGTCAACCGTAACATTAGTACTGTCGTCTCTTACTCTTAAAGTAAAATAACTGTCATCATACTGTCTAGGTATAACTGAAAAGGTTTGAGCTTGTGCGGATGTTGTTAAGATTATCATACACTTATATAACGTAAAAAATGACTGAATTTGTAAAATTAACTATAACAAAAAAAAAGCACCCCGTTAAGAGTGCTTAATTTTATAATCAAAAAACTAAAGATTATGGTGTTGGTGGTGCAGCTAAAGTCGGATCGATTTGTGCTGCCGAAGATGTTACAGCCGTAGTTAAAAAGTACGGTGCTCTCTCTTCCATTCCTTCCATAGTAATCGTAAAGCCTGACAGATCTCCTGCCGCAGCTCCTGTTACTACAGTACCGCCTGTTAATTCCATTCCGTTTTCAAATCCACATAGGAAACTGTTTCCGTAGTAATCTTCAACGACAACGTAAGGTCTTGCAACAGCTACTGTTTGTAACTCTGCCTGAGTCTGTGCGTCTAAGAAAGTAAGCGTTAAATTTAATGTTTGTGTATAAAAAGTTGTTCCGTTTTCTCTAGATGACGTCACAGTCGTTTCTAAACTTGAGTTCCCTTTCACATCGTATTCGTACCAAGTAGGCGATCCTGCTAATGCAGTAACCTCTTTAGTAGTTGCGTCAATAGTTACTCCAGTAATCGAACCAAAGTCAGCCATAAACACAGTCTTTATGCCTCCAAAGGCACTTTTACATGGGACTTTACGTCCAGTATTTAATGTACAAGCCATATTATTTTATTGTTTTAAATAAAAAAGGGCAGGCAGAACCCACCCTTTTAAATTTGATTAGTTAATTATTTTAAGCGTATTCTACCAAGTCAGAAGCGATGCCGAATTGAACAGCACTTGTAAAACGCATTACCATTCTAACATTGTTCGATGCGTCTAAATCTGCCATATCTAAAACCTTAACAACATTCGTGTCGTTTAAGATTCCCGTTCCAAAATATAGGTTGCTACGTTGAGCTGCATACATTTTATCGCTACTCATTCCTGGACAAACAAAAATCTTAACTCCATTTACGGTTAAAGATCCGTTGTTCCACCATTGAGTACCTTGGTTGTTTACACCATTCGCTCCTAATCCGTTAGCTGCAAATCCTCCTAACGCTTGAACATAAGCCTTAGCTATTGCTGAAGGGATGTAAATAAATAGATCCTCTTTACCATATAATTGAGATGGAATTGCATCAACTACTTTAGATAATTCTTCAATTACGTTAGCTGCTGTTATTGCCGCTTTTGCTACTTGCTGACCTGCTGGAATATCTCCTGCCGCTGCTGAAGCTGCAATTAGTTTTTCAAATCCATCAAAAGAGTTATTTGTTCCTGCTGCAGTATCTCCTTGCCATATACAGAACTCAGTATTTTGTGCTACTTCTGCCGCTACGTGAGCGATCATAAAGTCAGAGAATTTTGGAGGTAAAGTTTGACCTAAACCGTAGCCCATTTGTTGTGCCTCCCAATCGTTTACGAAATCATACTTACATAACTGTAGGTTTACTTGCAACTCAACTGGTTGGATAATTCTTTCTGTAAGTGTTACAGAAGAGTTCGGTACAAAGTCACATCCTGCAGCAGTTACTAATGCTCCTGTTGCTAGTTTCTTAATTACCTCTTTGTAAGCGATGTTCGCTTTTACTGTTAAACCTCCATCGTCAATAGTTGATGCTGAAAGTAAAGCCGCTGCAATATACTCGCCTGCAAATTCCCCTGCATACGTTGTAGTAATATTTACCGCAGTCGCTAGTTGTACGTTTTTTAGATTGCTCATTTTTTTATTTGTTTAATTTATTTAATACTCTGTCTAATGTTGTTGAAAATTTACCTTTCCCAAATTCTACTCTTGTTTTCTGAGCTGTTTCAGATTCAGGATTGTGTTTAATCGGCTTAGCTGCAGCTTCGGAAAACTCCTCTTTAACCGTTCTGCTTTTTAAAGACTTCTCAGTTTCTTGTGATAGATCCTCTTCTTTAGGTGCCATCATTTCTTTGATTTCGTCGATAGTAGCTTTTACTTCGTCTATTGCAGAAGAAAGCTCTTCTCTTGTAACGTAGCCCATCTCTTCTTTTTTCTCTTCTTTGTCGTCTCCGAGATCTTCTGTAATTTCTTTGCCCTCTTCGCTTTCCTTCGCAGGAACTTCGTCTGACACTTCTCTTACATCTCCGATCATACCCTCTTCAGATACAACCACTAACCTACCATCTTCAAGTAAATACTCTCCAACTGGCATAGCTACTTTCTCATCGTCTGTAACAATAAAGATTTCTTTTCCCTTTTCAAAGGATTCAGCACTTACTATAGTGCCATTTTCTAGCTTTGTCTCTTCGAGCTTTACCTCGATGTTTAAAAGCGTCTTAATTTGATTGATCATTTCGTTTGATTTCATATTATATATATAACGGTTAAAAAATTAAAATTTGTATTTTCTATCAGGTTCTTGTGATAACTCCGATGCCTTGTGCCCTAACCGATCCATCACAACAAGACCTAGAATAAGTGTTTGAATCCCAACATAAACAAGCCCTACCACTATTAGTAGGCGATGTTCTGCTAGGTATAAAAACCCCTTGATTCCCTTTTTTATTTCTTGGCATCCTGAGTAGTTAAAATGTTTATTATTTCTTTTATTAGTTGGTCTTCTTTTGAAAAATCTTCTTGTATCTTTTCTTTAGGTCTTTCCATTTTGTCAGCAAAATAGCCTTCAATAGAGAAACCTTTGACCTTATTAGTCTTAACATATTCATTCCATATTTCTTCATTATTTACTTTTACAGCTCCCATCCAAGTTCCTACAGGCACGTCTAATCCATATTTTCTAGACTTGTCTTGCACCTCATCTTCAACAATCCAACTCTCGACTAACGTCAAACCCTTCAATGTCTGATCGTGTTCAAGAGTCGCACTGTTTTGGTACCCGTTTCTTAGGTACAGTTGTGATGCTTTTACGATTGTGTCTTTAGAAAAGAAAATGTAATATTCGCCTTCGTCACTTTTTCTGTATATTGGTTTATTAGGAATCAATAAAGCTCCCAATAAAATTCTTTTTTCTTTGTCAATTTCTGCTAATTTGATTTCCTGATTATTTAAAGCCACGAAATCAGACTCTATTGCAGGGCTTTCTACGATCGAGATCGCTTCGATACCACCCTCTTCTTGTTCCTCGTCAAGTATTAGTTCTACTATTCTCATATATATATAACGTTTTTAATTGAAAAATTTGTTAATCTATTGTAGCTCCTGTCACAATATTGCGTTCTAAACTCTGTGCTGACGTGACATCATTCGCTACTACATAAGTTTGTATCGGTTGCTGACTCTGACTTCCGATGGCGTCTGCTAGTTGACTTGTGTCTCCTGCTCCTACCGTATTAAACGCAGGAGGTACTGATTCAGCAGGAGGCGTAGGTGCTGCCGTTGATGGCGTTGGCAAGGTTGGTTTAGGTACAGACCCTCCTTCTCCTAAAGCACTTAATCCTTTAGATGTAGCAGCTACTGCTGATGCGATTCCTAACCCTGCATTAATAGTGTTTAAAGTAACCCATGGCTGACCTACTGTAAGCGGAAAAGCAGCGACGGCTTTAGCGTTTGCCACCCCAGTATTAACCGCAATTTTAGCTATTGACGCAGCACTTTCTGCTATTAATAAAGCCTTTTGTACTTTTTTATTTTTACCTGCTAATCCTTTTAAAACATTAATTCCATTTGAAACAGTATCTAAAACCGCATTTTGAATTGTCGCTTTAGCCTCAGCTTCTGCTGTCGCAATAGCTACTTTCTTATCTGCAAAGCTCTGCTCTAATACTAGCCTATCTGCATCTGAAATTGTCTTGTCTTCTTTTAGTAGATTCTCTCTGTCTGTAATTAATTGGCGTTGTGCTTCAAAACTTAAAAGCTCCTCTTCGTCTTTTAATGCTAATTCTTCTGCCGCCTTTTCAGATTCCTCTGCTTTTTTGGTTGCGTCTTGCTCATCAAATATAACCTGCTGTTCTGCTAGTGCTAATCTCTGAGCCTCTCTAAGCTCCTTAACTTTCTCAGTGTCTTTTCCGTAAAACTCTTCTGCCAGTTTGATCTGTTCATCATAATCCAGTTTAATTACGTTTAGCTGTTCTTGTCTTCTCTCAGCGTCTGTGTCTATTAAGGCTTTTCTAATAGATTCTATTGCGTCAGCTTTTGCCGATTCAATAGCGACCTCTTCTGCTGCAGCTTCGGATTTAAACGCTATTACTTGACTTGTAATTTCTCTTTGCTTTCCTAAACGGGCTGTTTCCAGATTTATTAAGTTGGCTTTTAAGTTCGCCTCCTCTTCTAGATCCTCTTTTGTAGACGTTCCTAGAGCGTTCTCTGCCTGTTTTGCACTTAACCTTAGTTTAGACGCCTTTATTTCTTTTTGCGTTATCTCCTCCTCTATTCTGCCTGCCTCTTTTAAAAACTCGATCCTTTCTTTAGTAGAAAATTTTTCTTTGTCAACTGATTTTTCTAATAATTCTGCTCGTTTTCTATTGGCTTCTGCTCTTTCTGTGATTAGTTTCCTATCTAGTTTATCTGCCGCTGCTCTTTGATCTGCTATTTTACCTGCCGCCTTGCCTTCTTTTACTATCTCTGTCGCTAATTCTTTAACCGATGCTGTAACTTTTCCGACTGTATCTTTTACGCCCGTCATAGTATCTATGTAAGCGTTACCTGCTGACTTAGCGTCCTCCATAGCTCCAGAAAAATCGCCACTAAACACCTTTTTAATAGCACTTCCTAAAAAGCCTAATGTATCAATAGCACTAGAAATTCTGTTAGTTATATTTTCGACGAATGCGTTCTTAAAGTCGATGAGTGCTTGTTTAGGATTCTCAAAAACACTTATTAGAAAGTTTCCTAATGTTGCTAATCTGTCTGTAAACACAGAAACAGTAGCCCCTAGTACGCCCATTATTTTATTAAACTTGTTCTGACCTTCTTCTGTCGATGTAAACGCTGCCCCTATTGAGGTTATAGCAATCAGTAAAGCACCAATACCCGTTCCGATAATGGCAATTTTCATGAGATTAAAACCCTTTGTCGCACCGCTTATAGACTTGGTCATGCCTCCTATACTAGAAATAAGACCGCCAGTCTTAGAGTCTACCATTCCAATAACACCGCCATAGTCTGCTGCGTTTTCTTCTGCGTCTTTTAACTCTTCATTAGCTTTTTTACGCTCTCTGTTTAGCTCTTTTAAGCCTTGTCTTTCGTCTCCTAGCTGAGTCTTAGTCTTTTCTATTTGATCATTTAACGCTTTCCTTGCAGCTAGATCTGTTTTAGATGTTTTCTTTAGCTCCTTTTCATAGTCCCTGAGTTCCTTTTCTAAGTCAAAAAGCAAGTCTTCTTGGATCTTTAAATTTTCATTAAGATCTTCAACGTTCTTTTGTGCTTGTTCTGTCGATATTTTTAAGCTGTATTCTTTTACCTCCATTGTAACGTTTTTTTAATGAGTTTAAATCCAGACTTAAAATCTTTTGGCAAGGCGTATTTTCCTTGTGCAATTCTTATGTTTTCTGTCTCTCCTTTTGCTAGTTGTAGCAACTCGATTATATTTTTTATCATACCTTGTTTAATAGTTCCATATCGCTTTTCCCGCTTTGCAGGTTAGTCGTTATAGAGTTGATTATGTAATTCCTGCCGTTTACCGTAAATGTATCATTCAGTTTGAAATTGTATAAAATCTTTAATGGCAAGACCGCTGATAATTTAGTAATCCTTCGGCTTGTATTAAAAACATCAATAATGTATTCACTATGATAATCAGCAAATAAGGTGTCATCATAAGATGCGGTTTGTTGAAACTCATTTTGCTCTAAAGCAAAGTTTATGTTTTGTGTTCCTAAATTACTGGTTAAATAAAGACTATTACTCGGCACCCAATATGTGTTAGTCGCAATCTTACCTGTTCCTGATGCTACTGTTTGAAAACTCATTTGAGTACCCGTTTGTAGAATTGCGTAAAAGATAAGTGGTTTACCTATGTATGATTGCTGATTTTCATTAACTGACCAACCCCATTGTATGTCGAGAGCTGCACCGTTAGTTCCGTTTAAAAGCCTCTCATATTGCATATGCTCAAAGGGAACACTAACAGCGTATAATTTAGTAGATGCGTTGTAGTTAATTCCTCCTGTTCCACTAGTGTTTGTCCCTCCTATATACGGTAAAGATCCCCATGCACGTCCGTCTAGTTGCTCAAATTGCTTGGCTAAAAAAGTGCCTGTCCCTTCATATTTATATATAATTTCTTTGTAAGGCAAGGCTACGTTTACTTGGCTTTTTGTTATATCAACGTATTTTGATATGTCGTGATTTACCGGTGCGTCGTTTCCGTTTATATCTGCTGAGGTATAATAGCCGTATTGAACGCCTGAGCCTGTTCTGCCCTCTAAAGGTCTGACAACTATCGTTCCTAGATTATCTACATAAGCGACTAAATTAAACATCTTAAATAGCCCAGTAAGAAAAGACATAATACTCACATCAGGAATTTGCTCTGCGACTACAAAATCGAAATCAGTAGTGGCACTAAATTGACTAACGTTTTTAGTCTCTGTCCAACTTATAGGAGCTTGTTGTCCTGCAGGTCTATAAAACCCTTCAAAAAACCAAGTAATACTACTTATTACTATTGGTGCGCTATGTAAAATTGTTACTGTATAAACTCCATTATCTACAAAAGACTGTAATGAAATGCTAGGTGTTGTTCCTGTTGTTTGAGTAGATGTATATACAACATTTCCTGACTCCCTTACTTGTACTTGATACTGTGTTGTATTTCCTGACTGTGGAGTTACAGTTAATATATTGTCAATTATACTATTTGGGTTCGTTATTATAGCAGCAGGTATTACAATGGTATTCCCACTAGTAATAACATAAGAAGTAGGTCCAGAAGGTGGGTACCAAAACCCTGTCGCAGTAGTATATTGAACGACCTGCTGAGGTGCTTGAACGTAGCCACTTTTACGATGTAGCCACATATATAATTTATAGAATACTGGATTACTTGTGCTAAAGAAATCTCTAGAAAATACTATGTTATTTGCGTAACCATTTGCAACAGTATATTTAGATTCTATTTCTAATATAATTTCATATAGTCTTATTGCGAATTTTAACTGGTCGAATACTACACCCTGCTGTAAATTAGAGCTATAATAAACATTGTCGTAGTTCGGCGATGCAGAGTTATAAAACAGCCTTTGCGTATGCGTAATTAAAGGCACGATTAATTTTCCATCCCCTTCTTGACTTACTAAGAAATTTCTTATTGTCGGCCAGTTATAAGTCTGTGTATAATCTGAACTAGAAAAAGGTAATGACCCCAGTTTATCATCTCCTAAAATATCAGGCAGTTCTACGGTGTTTCCAAAGAAAGTAATTCTATACGTATGGGCTAGGTTGTTTTTAAGATCAACACCCTCTAACTTTATTCTACCTGTTTTGTATGGTATAAAATTAAGCTCAATACTGCCGTCTTTTTTAATCCTTGCATCAAACCCGTCTACAATATCATAGTTATAATAATGCTCGAAAATCTTATTATTGTTTTTACTCGCAGGCACAGAGAACGTCTTAGTAAACGACGTAAATATCTTTGCGATGTCTTTCACATTCTGAATAGTCTGAGTAAGAGATACTGATTCGTCTTTAAAAAGCTCTAGCCTTTGACCCTCTATGTATAGCTGTAATTCTTGCATCTATCTTATATTGTTTATGTAGTCAAAAGCGTCCTCAAATTCTATAGTGTATTCAATTAGCCTGTCGTTTAATTTGGTTTTATAAGTTATACTTGAGGTTTTTACAACTACTGGAATAGTTCTAAACGAATTATTATAATCAACTCTTTCTGCTCTAATCCAAACGTATTCGCTTAATAATAACTGTTCAAAAAAGCCGTTTGCACCCTCAGGATAATAGCCTGAGCTTAATGTTCGTGTCTGTTTTGCCTGTGTATTAAATAGCTTTTTAGGTGCATCTTGAACATCATATTGAGCATATTCATCTTCAGGAGTTTGTAGCGTATTTGATTGATAGCTTTCGTTTGACCTTCTTACTGATTTTACCTCTTTTAAGAAAAACCATAAATCTTGTTGTACACCATATCGATTAATAAACATAACCTTTATCGGCTCGTATTTTGTGCACTCAATTCTGTTTATATTTAAAGTTTCACTACCTTGAGTAAGGCTAGTTGCGTTTGCGCTATAAGCGTATGATGTTATTGTCCCTCCTCCTGCTGTGCTGTAATAATGAACGTAACCTGTCGCAAGTTCAGGAACATATATCTGCCACCTACCACTACTAAAAACATTTGGAGCTACTAGCCATTGATTACCTGAGGCAAAAGGTATTTGTGGGTTTGAACCCTCTTCATAATATCCAAAAGCTTCAAAGCCCTCATCGGTGTAGCTCTGTTGGTTTCCTACTGTAGAGCCAGTTCCGTTAAGCCCTGACTTGTTAGTTAATATAGTTGCAACAGTAACAGATTGAGGTGTTGAATTATAACTCCAAGTTATGTCTAGATAATCCCTTGCCAGTTCTGAAATATCAAAGTTTGAGCCTGTAAGTGTGTTGGGGTTGTTTTTTATTATTGTGTATTTTAAAACGCCCTCAATGTATATTTCACACTTAGTAGATAATACACCTGATGATGGTACATAAATGAATTTATACTGTGGGTTTCTTAATGCTATATTTGCC
>Ga0209557_1001214_pt1 | contig 14505 bp, 18 predicted proteins | sample SaaInlV_120m_DNA_4_FD_184672 | JGI IMG/M metagenome (GOLD analysis project Ga0209557, IMG submission 184672) | Marine microbial communities from expanding oxygen minimum zones in the Saanich Inlet - Saanich Inlet SI074_LV_10m_DNA (SPAdes) (version 2) | ecosystem: Environmental > Aquatic > Marine...
TACTTCTGAACAAAATATATTAGCAACAGACCAAACTTGTGGAATGTTTGGATTAGAGTCAAGACCTGTATTTCTTGGACAAAACTTTGTAAAATATGTATTTGCGATTGCTGGTAAATGGAAACTAGCACAGAATGAAAAGTTTGGAAAGCAGTGGATGATTCAGAAGTATCTTCTAAGAGAAGTTTGTGGACACAGATTACCTGCTCATGTAAGAAATAGAAACTCAAAAATTGGATGGTCTAGTCCTTGGAATAATAATGTACCTAAATATAGTAATCCTTGGGTAGAACAAGATATATCACATATGCAGGAAATAGAAAAAGAATGATAGGATTTACTTGTGGTGCATTTGATTTATTACATGCAGGGCATATAGTAATGCTTAAAGAAGCGAAAGCTAATTGTGATTACTTAATAGTTGGGTTGCAGACTGACCCAAGCATTGATAGGCAAGAAAAGAATCAGCCTGTACAATCAGTCTATGAAAGATTTACACAACTAAACGCGGTAAAGTATATAGATAAGATAATACCGTACGACACAGAACAAAGTTTAATCGACCTGTTACTATCAACTAAAATAGATGTTAGATTTGTAGGAGACGATTATAGAGAAAAATATTTTACAGGACAAGAACTAGATATACCTGTACATTACACAAATAGAAAACACTCTTTTTCTAGTAGAGGTTTAAGGAATAGGGTAAATGAAAGCAGTTCTAAGTAACAGAATATATTTAGAAGTAAATACAGAAACGCATAATAAAATCGAAAAGGAGTTGACTTATACACTAGCCCCTCGCATGCCGTCAGACCCACCTATCGTATTCAAAACAATACGATTTATTCGCGAGGGGTTGGTTTCTATACCTATCGGAAGAGAGGATTTAATCCCATCCGATTACGAGATAATCGATAAGCGTGTGACATCGCCAGTCGAACATGAAAAGTTTAAGTTTGAATTACGACCAAGCCAGAAACGAGTACATGACGAGGTAAATGACAATGCTATAATTAACGCATGGGTAAGTTGGGGAAAGACATTTACAGGTTTAGCTATCGCAGCGAAGCTTGGTCAGAAAACATTAGTTGTTACCCACACAACTAACTTAAGAAATCAGTGGGAAAAAGAAGTACAAAAATGCTTTGGAATTGAACCAGGCAGGATAGGTAGTGGAGACTTCAAAATTGATGCTCCTATCGTGGTCGGGAATATTCAGAGTTTATACAGAAAAATGGACGACATAAAACAAGTTTTTGGAACTGTGATTTTAGATGAAATGCATCACGTTAGTAGTCCAACTTTTACACGAATAGTAGACGAAATGCCTGCTCGTTATAAGGTTGGTTTGACAGGAACATTGGAACGAAAAGATGGACGTCATGTGGTGTTTAGAGATTACTTTGGAAACAATGTATTTAAACCACCAAAAGAAAACTATCTTATACCTAGGATTGATATTGTTCAGTCTGATATAAGATTTTTAGACGGCTCTTATACTCCTTGGGCAGAACGCATAAATCATTTGGCAACAAATGAAGAATATGTCCATAGTGTGAGTATGATTGCTGCAAAATATGCTGCAGAAGGACACAAGGTATTAGTAGTATCAGATAGAGTCGCTTTTTTAAAAGCGTGTGCTATACTTTGTGGAGATAAAGCAGTACATATAACAGGAGATATGGGTTTTGAAGAAAGAGAAGATACTATGAATATGATTAAGAAAGATAAGAATATTCTGTTTGGTACACAGTCAATTTTTTCGGAAGGCATATCATTAAATGAATTGAGTTGTTTAGTATTAGGTACACCAATAAATAATGAGCCTTTACTCACGCAGCTTATTGGTAGAGTAATACGAGATAAAAAAGGTAAACAACAACCTGTTGTTATCGATATTCATCTCAAAGGAAAGACAGCAGCTCGTCAAGCTAACGCTAGAATGGGCTACTACATAAAACAAGATTATGAGGTAAACATATTATGACCGAAGAAGGTGGAAGAAAAATAGAACTGAACATAGAAAAGATTAGGGAAATGAAACCTTATATTGCTACTCCAATGTATGGAGGTATGTGTACAGGACTGTATACTAAATGTTTGATGGATATGACAGCAGTATTTATGAATCATGGAGTACAATCACAGATTTATTATTTATTTAATGAATCCTTAGTTACTAGAGCTAGAAATTATTGTGTGGCAAACTTTTTAAAGTCAGACGCAACACATTTATTTTTTATTGATAGTGATATATCTTGGAAAGCAATGGATGTAATGTATATGTTACATTTAATTGCTGAAGCACAAGATACAGACGAACCTTTAAGAATATTTACAGGTTTGTACCCAAAGAAAACTATTGCTTGGGAAAAAGTTATGATGGCTGCGAAAAGCGGACTGTATGACGATGACCCATCAAGATTATCTTTGATTGCTGGAGATATGGTATTTAATCCAGACCATGAAGCTTATCCAAATGGACAAGCACCAGTATTTGAACCTGTAAAGGTTAGAGAAGCTGGAACTGGATTTATGATTATAGAAAGAAGTGTTTTTGAAGAATATGAAGAAGCATATCCTCAGTACAAGTACACTCCAGACCACCTTAGGGAAGGAGACTTTAAGCCAGGAGAGCAAATCATGGCATACTTTGACTGTATAATCAACGAACAGAATAGATATTTGAGCGAAGATTATATGTTCTGTGAAAATGTAAGGAAAATAGGGATAGATGTTTGGTCACTACCCATGGTTGAACTATTACATACTGGAACTTACACATTCCAAGGCAACTTAGTGCAGATGGCTGCAGCAGATGTTCATGCAACTATAGACCCTGAATACGCTAAAAAACTTGCTGATGGGAAAAATCAAGAGCAGGTCAAAAATAGTTCTTGACAAGAACTCAGGAAAGTGTTATAATATATGTTACTATTTGACTGGAATAAGATAATGAGAATAAGCAAAGGGAATGTTGGTAACATCATTCAGATTCTTCGTATCATTACTTACAAGATTCAACCAAAAAATTACTACGATAAAACTTTTAAGTTTTACAAGTATAAGTTCGGCGGTTCTAGTTATATCTTAAACCCACAAGATTTGTTAGAACGCGGACGGGCATTTAGTGATAGAGAGGTTGTGGAGTATGCAGGTGTCGCATCATTCCGCAACTATCACGAATATGTCAATACAAAAGACACCACACTAGACTTTCTGATGTCACCGATATCGGAAGGAATTATAAATAATAACAGACTGCTTGAACTAAAAGATGGAAGGGTACACTTTATGTTTGAGGAGACAATGGAGAAATAAAATGGCAATTGGATTCAACCAAACCAAGGGCTCAGCCCAAAAAGAAAAAATCGAAACCTATAACTATGCAGGTAAAGAAGACCATCATGTAAGACTTGTTGGTGACTTATTACCTAGATACGTCTATTGGATTAAAGGAGAAAATGGCAAAAACATTCCTATGGAGTGTTTATCATTTGATAGAGATTCTGAAACCTTTAACAACAAAGAACATGACCATGTTCGCGACTATTATCCAGACCTTAAATGTGGATGGTCTTATGCCGTTCAGTGTATAGACTACGCTGATAAAACTGTTAAAGTTCTTAATCTCAAAAGAAAACTATTCGACCAAGTACTAGTAGCTATGGAAGAGTTGGGAGACCCAACCGATCCAGTTACAGGCTACGACATTCATTTCAAAAGAAAGAAGACTGGCCCACAGGTGTTTAATGTCGAGTATCAATTACAAGTTCTTAAGTGTAAACCAAGAGAACTTGAGGACTGGGAGAAAGATTTAGTGACTACTATAAAGTCAATGGATGATGTTCTTCCAAGACCAACTGCTGATGCGCAGTTAGAACTATTAAGAAGACTAAACGACCAAGGTAGTGAAACACCTAGCGAAGTCTCTGAGGAGTTTGACGTTAGTTAAGGGGAAATTATGTTTAAACCACGAATGACAAGTATCGGGGACGAGTTCCCCCATTTTACACTACAAGGTGTAGACAAGGATAATAACTTTGTAGAGGTTTCTGTATCGAAAGAATACGAACCTTTAAAGCATGATTACACAGTAATCTACTTTTATCCTAAAGACTTTACTTTCATATGCCCAACAGAAATTGCGGGAATGGATATGTTAGTAGAAGAAGCAAATGTTATTGGTATAAGTGGTGACAATGAGTTCTGTAAATTAGCTTGGAAACAATCTAATGAACTCATTGGAAACATACAACACTCTTTAGCCGCAGACTGCGGTATGGGACTTGCTTCTAGACTAGGAATAGTAAATGAAGAAGCAGGAGTATGTTACAGAGCTACTTATATTATTGATAAGAAGAGCGTAATACAACATATTAGCGTTAATACATTAGACACGGGCAGAAATGCTCATGAAGTTCTTAGAACTTTACAAGCTATCAAAGCTGGTGGTTTAACAGGTTGTGAATGGCAACCAGGAGAAGATTTCGTAGCATGATTTTATTTACAGCAGATTGGCATATTAAATTAGGACAGAAGAATGTACCGACCGCATGGGCGTGTGCTAGATATCAAATGTTCTATGAACAAGTACAAGAAGCTATAGATAAGCACGAAGTTGACCTTCACATCATTGGTGGGGACTTGTTTGATCGAGTCCCTTCCATGGATGAACTTACTTTATATTTTGATTTCGTATCAAGACAGAAAGTAAGAACAATTATCTATGACGGAAATCACGAAGCAACTAAAAAGAATCATACGTTCTTTAATAATTTGATTCGTGCCACAAAAGATATTAACCCTCTAGTACAAGTAGTAACAGAAACTTACTATGAGGATAATTGGTGTATTCTACCATATGCAGATTTGCATAAAAAGAAAAGTATAGAAATGATAGACGCAGATTATCTATTTACTCATGTTCGTGGTGAAATACCGCCTCATGTAGTGCCAGAAGTAGATTTAGAAAGATTTGACAAGTTCAAAAATGTGTTTGCTGGAGACTTACATGCTCACGAGAATACTCAAAGAAATATTGTGTACCCAGGAAGCCCAATGACAACATCTTTTCATAGAAACGAAGTCCAAACGGGGTATCTAATTATTGATTATAACTTTGATTGGACATGGCATCATTTTGACTTACCACAACTTATTCGTAAGACTGTGGAAGACCCAAATGAAATGGAACAGACAGACTTCCATCACACTATCTATGAACTAACAGGAGATGTACAAGACTTGGCAAAAGTTAAAAACTCTGATTTACTTGATAAGAAAGTTGTAAAAAGAGAGATGGAAGCAACTCTTGACTTACAAGCAGATATGACAATGTCGGACGAACTAGCACTATACTTAAAAGAGATAATGGCGCTAGATGAAACAAAAATAAGAAATATTATGGGAGTTTTTAATGATTATTCTTCAGAAATTGAAATGGGATAATTGCTTTTCTTATGGGGAAGGCAACGAGTTAGACTTAGATAGTGCAACTCTAACACAATTAGTCGGTACAAACGGTGTAGGTAAATCTTCCATACCTTTAATATTGGAAGAAGTATTGTTCAATAAGAACAGTAAAAATGTAAAGAAAGCGGATATTGCAAATAGATATGTTAACAAAGGATATGATATTAGTCTTGACTTTTCTGTTGATACTGACGTATATAACATTACTGTCATACGGCGTAGCACACTCAAATGTAAGTTAACGAAAAATGGTGAGGACATAAGTTCTCACACGGCTTCTAACACTTACAAAACTTTAGGTGAGACTTTAGGCATTGACTTCAAGACTTTTTCACAGCTAGTATATCAAAATACAAATGCGTCTTTACAGTTCTTAACAGCGACAGACACAAATCGTAAAAAGTTTTTAATTGATTTATTAAAACTTGATAACTATGTTTCTTTATTTGAAATATTCAAAGAAGCTGTAAGGGTTTCTTCTAGTGATATTACAACTATCAATGCGAAAATTGCAACAATATCAAAATGGTTATCAGATAATATTCTCGAAGATACGAACATACTTTCCAAAATGGATTTACCATTTTACTCGGAAGATGATGAGAAATCTTTGCGTTCTTTATTAATAGAACTCGAAAATATCTCTGAAAAGAATAAAAAGATATTAACTAATAATCAACTGAAGAAACAGTTAAATAATATCGATTTGCATGAATGGAAAAGAAGGTTGGCGGAAAACCCAGAAATTAACGATACTTCTAAGTATCTAACAGCTGTTGGAACTTGGAATAGTGAGCGTATGCATGAGCAGAAAATGTTAAAGAAATACGAAGCCCTAGCGGGTATGCCAGACGCTACTTGTCCTACTTGTGATGGAGATATTGATCAAATATTTGTACAGTCTCAGATAGACGAACATACAGAAAGAATGAAAGTGTGCGAAGATTTTGCCACTAAAGAAAGGGAAAAGTTACAGGAGATAGAAAAAGCAAATGCGATACATAGGACAGCAAAACAAGAAATCGAAGATTGGGAAGACCTCTACAGGAGTATCGACCATGAACTCACTACATCGATCCTCAATAAAGATGACTTGGACGAAAAAATTGAAGCACTTCGTAGTGAAATTACCAGTGCTAAATCGGCTCTTCAAGAAGTAATTAATGAGAATGAGCAAAGAGAAAGACACAATACAAGACTTGAGATTATACTCGAACAGACTGGAGAGTTTCAATCAGAACTTGATAAGCTCCAAGATGAACTATCGAGTGCAGAAAACAAACTGGCGATTCTTGAGACACTTAAAAAAGCATTTAGCACAAACGGTCTACTCGCGTACAAAATCGAATCTCTTGTAAAAGAATTAGAGATACTTACAAATGAGTATCTTGCAGAGTTTAGTGATGGAAGATTTAGTATTAATTTTGTTGTAGAAAACGACAAACTTAATGTAGAAGTATCAGATAATGGAAATATTATTGACATACTAGCTCTTTCTAGTGGAGAACTAGCAAGAGTGAATATTGCGACATTAGTTGCAATACGAAAACTTATGACATCTATTAGTAGAAGTCAAATTAATGTACTTTTCTTAGACGAGGTTAATCAAGCCTTAGATGAGCAAGGTAAAGAAAAAGTAGTGGATGTTTTACTCAAAGAGAAAAATCTAAATACATATTTAGTATCTCACGGTTGGACTCACCCACTTTTAGAAAAAATAGAAATAGTTAAAGAAGATAATATTTCGAGGTTAGACTAATGAAAATAGAAATCTATAGTATACCAAACTGTCCTTATTGTGTAAAAGCAAAAAATCTTGCAGAAAGAGAAGGACACGAGGTAGATTACAAAATGATGGGAGAAGAGTTTCAAGCAGGAGATGTTAGAGAACTATTCCCAACAGCTCGTACATTTCCACAGATTATTGTGGATGGCGAGAAAATTGGAGGTTATACGGAACTGGAGAAGTTGATTGGTTAATTCAAGACGTAAAGGACATGACGCAGAAATTAAAGCTGCGGCTATGATGAAAAGAATTACAGGTAATGACTTTACACAGACTCCAGGCAGTGGCTCTGGTAAAATCAAAGGCGACTTGTATGTAGAACATAAACATAATTTATTCTGCATAGAAGTAAAGCACTACAAAGATATGGGATTTAATCACAAAATATTTACTCAAAAGAGTAATGTATTTGTTAAGTGGTGGTCAAAACTTTGTAGACAGTCTGAAGAAATGAAACAAGAGCCATTGCTAATCTTCAAAGAAAACCACTCGCAGTGGTATGTGGCAACGACAAGAAAGCCATGTTACAAAAAACATATGTACATAAACTGGTTAGGGTGTTATGTCACCTTTGCCGAACAATTTTTAGAAACACAAGAGGTACAATTTACAAATGGCGATACAATTTACGAGCCATGGAAAGCCGATTCCCAATGGGAACTTATTGATTGTTGATGGACTCAATCTAGCTTTTCGATGGAAACATCAAGGACGCAACGACTTCGAACATGATTATGTGAGAACAGTTGAATCTTTGGCAAAGTCCTATAACTGTGGAGAGATAGTCGTCTTAGGCGACGGCGGTAGTAATTATCGTAAAGAAATCTATCCAGAGTACAAAGCAAATCGTAAAGAACGATATGCAGAACAAACACCTGAAGAAGCAAAAGAGTTTGAAATGTTCCTTGCAGAGTTTAGTGATACAATGACTAATCTCAAAAGCAAAGGATATCTCACTCTAAAGTATGCAGGAGTTGAGGCTGATGATATAGCAGGTCTTATCTGTCAAAACCGAGAAGAATTAGGTATAGATGAGATTTGGATGATATCATCAGATAAAGATTGGGATTTACTAGTTGATTCCAAAATAAGTCGATTTTCGACAGTAACTAGAAAAGAAACAACACTCCTAAATTGGGACGAGCATTATGACTTTGACCCTGAGTACTTTTTAACTTACAAGTGCTTAACTGGAGATAAAGGAGATAACGTCCCTGGAGTTGATGGTGTTGGCCCAAAGCGAGCATCCCAACTTATAGAACAGTATGGAGATATCTTTGATATTATGGCGAGTTTACCTCTTGAAGGAAAGTACAAGTACATTCAGAACTTAAATGAGTTCGGAAGTGAAGGACTAGAAACAGGAATACAACTCATGGATTTAACTTATGACGTAGACGGTGCAGTCTTGGGTCATGCAAAAGAAATTATAGGATTGGTAGAAAATTATGTCAGTGAAGATAGACTTTAGTAAAGATAAACTTTTAGATGATTTTGCACTTGCAACTCTAAAAGATAGATATATGGTTGGTGATGAAACTTCACCCCAAGAAGCTTTTGCTCGTGCTGCAATGGCTTTTGCAGATAATGATGCTCACGCACAGAGATTATATGATTATGTCAGTAATCTTTGGTTTATGTTTGCAACCCCCTTATTATCAAATGGAGGTACTAGCAGAGGACTTCCGATTAGTTGTTTCTTAAACTATGTTGATGATAGTAGAGAAGGAATTACAGAACACTATGTAGAAAATGCTTACCTATCATCTTTTGGTGGTGGTATCGGCGGTACTTGGAGTGATGTTCGTTCAGTAGGAACAAGAACATCAAAAGGCTCTGAGTCTACTGGTGTTGTTCCTTTTATAAAAGTAGTAGACGCAGAAATGTTGGCTTTCTCACAGGGAGTCACAAGACGAGGAAGTTATGCTGCGTACTTACATATGTCACACCCTGAAATAGAGGAGTTTTTAGATGGAAGAAAAACAACGGGTGGGGATTCGAATAGAAAGTTTCTTAACTTACATCATAGCATCGTTATTCCTGATAGCTTTATGGAGCTAATTCATAAAGCAACTAAAGAGGAAGGCTTTGATGATAGTTGGGAACTAATTGACCCACACACGAAAAAAGTAGTAAAGACAGTTAGTGCTAGAGCATTATGGGTAAAAATATTACAAAATAGAATGGAAACTGGAGAGCCTTATCTTATGTTTGAAGATGCGGTAAACAATGCTTTACCTGAGTATCAAAAGAAAAAAGGCTTGAGAGTTCATCATTCAAACTTATGTTCAGAAATAACACTTGCTACAAATGAGGAAAGAACAGCAGTATGTTGTTTATCCTCAGTTAACTTGGAATATTATGATGAGTGGAAAACCCACCCAGCATTTATACCAGACTTGATTAGAATGTTAGATAATGTATTAACATACTTTATTGAAAATGCTCCAAGTCAATTAGAAAGAGCTAAGTTTAGTGCTATGAGGGAGAGAAGCATTGGACTTGGCGCTATGGGATTCCATGCGTATCTACAGAAAAATAGTATTCCATTTGAGAGTGCTATGGCAGGGGGTACTAATTTAGAAATGTTTGCATATATAAAATCTATGGCAGACAAAACTACAAGAGAACTTGCAGTAGAAAGAGGCGCTTGTCCAGATGATGATTCTTGCTCAGTAAGAAATGCACATCTACTTGCAATCGCTCCTAATGCCAGTTCAAGTATTATTTGTGGTAACACTTCTCCAAGTATAGAGCCTTATCGTGCTAATGCGTATACTCAGAAAACAAAATCTGGGTCTAATCTAGTAAAGAATAAGTTTCTTGACCAAATCATTAGAGATAAAACTACTAGTGAAGATGAATATACAGAAGTTTGGAGAAGCATAGTAGCAAATAAAGGAAGTGTTCAACATCTTACATTCTTAGAAGAATGGGATAAAGATGTATTTAAAACAGCAGTTGAAATAAATCAAGCCTGGGTAATTGAACACGCCTCTGTAAGACAGCAATTTATTTGTCAGTCACAGAGTGTAAACTTATTCTTTCCACCTGATGTTAACAAAGGTGATTTACATAATGTACATATGTTAGCATGGGCGAAAGATTTAAAAACATTATATTACCTAAGAAGTGAAGCTATTGGTCGTGCCGATAATGTTACTTCTTTGGCTAAAAGAGAGATAATCTTTGAGCAATCAGATTGTCTAAGTTGTGAGGGATAAATGAGTCTATTAGAAGAAAGAGATTATTATAAACCTTTTGATTACCCTTGGGCATTTGAGTTTTACAAAAAACAACAACAAATGCATTGGCTACCTGAAGAAGTAGCACTCCAAGATGATATTAAAGATTATAATCAAAAACTATCAGAGGGAGAAAGAACACTTATAGATAATATATTTAAGTTTTTTACTCAAGCTGATGTTGATGTGTGCTGTGGATATGCTAAGCATTATCTACCCACATTCAAAGTACCAGAAATAAGAATGATGCTAGTAAGTTATGCTGCTATGGAAGCAGTACACCAAGAAGCATATTCTTTATTATTGGAAACATTAGGTAAGTCAGATGATATGTACCAAGAGTTTTTTGATATACAAGCTATGTCAGAAAAACATGAGTATCTAACTGACTTCAATATGGATAATCCACACGAGATTGCAAAAACAATGGCAGTCTACAGTGGATTCACAGAAGGAGTACAACTATTCAGTAGTTTTGCTATACTTCTAAACTATCCTAGACATAACCTTATGAAAGGTATGGGGCAGATAGTAACATGGTCTATAAGAGACGAGTCACTTCACGTTGAAGGGCTATCAAAACTCTTTAGAACCTTTATTGCAGAAAATCCAGAAATATGGACAGATAAACTAAAATATGAGATATATTGTGCAGCAGAGCGCGTTGTTGAATTAGAAGATAAGTTTATTGATGTTTGTTTTGATAAAGCAGATATCAAAGATTTAACAGCAAAAGAAGTGAAAGAATACATAAGATACATCGCCGATAGACGATTATTAGGTCTTGGTATGAAAGCAATATTCCATAGTACAGTTAATCCACTTCCTTGGATTGATATGCAGGTAAATGCAGTTGAGCATACCAACTTTTTTGAAAACCGTGCTACTGAGTATGCTAAGGCTAGTACACAAGGAAATTGGCAGGATATATTTAAATAATGCAAATACAAGAAATGATAAGTATAGATGGTGTTGATTACGACACTGATGAGTTTACTAAAGACCAAAAGTTAATAGTAGTTGCAATGAACTATTGTGATACAAAAGTCGCTGAAACAGAGCAACAACTAGCTGCGTTAAAAACGGCTAGACAAGCCTATATAAACGACTTAGGGTCTCAACTAAAAGAGGATTAATATGGTAATAATTGAGCACTTCAAGAATAACTTGAAGACAGTGTTGGTCGATAGAGCAACAGATTTTAACGGAAGAAGTATGAGAGGAGAATATTGGTTCTTCTCATTGTATGCAACATTGATTATGTTTGTGGCTATGGGAATAGACAAACTAATCGGTATACAATTTTTTAATTGGTTAGACCCATTTTCAGAGACTTCTAATAGTGGTATTGTTAGTGCATTATGGATACTTGGAACATTGATTCAAAGTTTATCCGTCACTGCAAGAAGATTACACGATAGAGGACATAGTGGTTGGTGGATAATTGCATTATTCGTTCCAGTATTAAACTTTGTAGTCATATATTGGTTAATCAGAGGTGCAAAAGATACACCTGAGTCACTAAAAGAGGATTAATATGGTAATTTATATTGGCTACGATTCAAAACAACCTGAAGCATACGAAGTATGTAAGGAAAGTATTTTAAGATACAATCGTAGCCATGTTATCAAACCATTAATACGTAGTGAATTAGAAGAGCAAGGAGTATACTGGAGACCATTTCAAAATGAAAGTACAGAGTTTGCTTTCACACGGTTTCTAGTACCTTATCTTTCTGATTATCAAGGGTATGCTTTATTCTGTGATAGTGATTTTATGTGGAGATGTGACCCTGCTGAATTATTTGATTTTATGGATATAGAATGGATGGATGGTAGACTAGGTGTATATTGTGTTCAGCATCCCGCTTTTTTACCTCCAAATACAAAAATGAATGGTAAACTAAACTTAGACTATCCTAGAAAGTATTGGTCATCTTTGATGTTATTTAATAATCGTCATTGTAAAGAACTTACAAAAACTGCTGTAAACCAAGCCCCAGCGGGTTTTTTACATGAGATGCTTTGGGCAGATGGTATTGGAAGTTTGCCTGCCGAATATAACGCAATGATAAATTATTATCAATTTAAAAATCCAAAAGCAGTTCACTTTACAGATGGTGGACCGTGGCATGGTATAAACGACAACGAGGAGTACTCCCAAGAATGGCAAGAGATATACAAAAAGATTCAGTAATATTAGTAGGAAACTCTGTAGAAATATTACAACATAATTATGGAGAGTACATAGATAGTTTTGACCATGTTGTTCGCTTTGGCCAAGGAGTACCTAGAAAAGATATTTCAAAATCCGTAGGGTCAAAAACAGATTTTTGGGTCACAGGTTGGTTAAGAAAAAATTATTGGCATCATTTTCCAAATGCGGAGATTCTATTTAATCGTAGTAGAATCCACTTGAATGTAGAGCCAGAACTAGAACTGCCGTTTGATGATTATACGATTATGTTTTCCGATGAAGAACTTTTAAAGATTTTTGCTCAGATAGGGGCGGAGTCTAATAAAGCCACAAAAGGTGCAAGGCCTTCTGCTGGATTTCTCGGTATTTTATATTTTCTCACAAAACTCAAATGTGAAAATATTACATTGATTGGATTCGATTTCTTTTCAAAGAAATTACCAATATTCTCTGGAGGCAATCAGCCCTCTAGTTGGCATATTCCTTTTAATAGTGCGAGCGTAAATCCACACAACCCTCATGAAAAGGGTTGGGTATGGAAATGGTATAAAGAAGGGAAGTTAGATTGGAAAATCTTATCTGACTTAAAAGATGAGCAACTAGACCTTACCCAATGAAAATCCTGCTGTAATTAATTTACCAGCAGCAGCTTTTTGTTTATTCGACTTAATTAAAATCTTTTCATTTAATCTTCCGTCTTTAAATCTAGCTGGAATCTTTTCCATTAGTGGAGTGTATAAATCCCAAGGTATACTTAATTGTAAACCTGTTCTACACTCATAGTAATCTCTTTCTAATAAATAATCTGGTATATCTAAGTTATATGCTTTTCTTAACATAATATTATAATTAATACAATCCATCGCTCCAAGAGCATCTAATTCTATTAAAGGGTCTACTTTGCCGTGCATATAAATAGGCATCTTACTTGTTTCTATAGTTTTAAAGTAAGCTTTTATTTGTTCATCTCTTGCATGATTTATGTAAGCATCAAGATCATGTTCCCACTTATATTTTTGAATAGGAGGAGTGCCATCTTTCATAAATAGTTCAGATTCTGTCATGTTTTCTAACTCATTCCAGTTCCATATTAAAAAAGAAGTGTCCACTTTATATCCACCAGTCTGACCTAGTATATTATAGTAAGTTTTAAAAATACCATGATTATGAAAAGTATTTCTAGAAGTTGTTGCAACTAACTTTTTAAACCAAGAATTGGGGGGTAGTTGATTTCCTATAAGTTCTTTTGTAAATATAGGTGCGCGTGTATAGCTTTGTATAATTTTGTTTATTTTACCTTTACCCATCCAATGTCTTTTAAACTGTAAAATCTGTTTTGCAGCTACATGGGTATCGTAAGGAGCTTGATATACTTGTACGTTATCAAAACTCTGTACGAGCCAATCTGCAACATCTTGGTCGTAATCGTTATCGTTCATAAACACATGTAAACGAAACTTCTCTGTCTTATCTAACAAAGAGGCAAACGTAAACATGGAATATTTAGGGTGGTATCTAAGTAATATTTCTATCATTTTGTTTTATAATCCCAAAAGTTTTCCTGGTAAAGATACATTCTTTCTTCTGCATCTTCATCGAAGTCAAATATCATTCCTGACCTCTTGCTTGATAATATTTTAAGTAAAGCTTCTGTTGAGTTTCGTACATCTGGTTGCGATATTGCATGATATACCGATTCATAGGTAAGAGGTTGTTTTTCTCTTGCACTATACGGCGTTGAAACTAAACTTAATTGTTTATCTAATAATAATGCTATAATACCCATTTCACTATTAGGG
>Ga0209557_1001215_pt1 | contig 14498 bp, 8 predicted proteins | sample SaaInlV_120m_DNA_4_FD_184672 | JGI IMG/M metagenome (GOLD analysis project Ga0209557, IMG submission 184672) | Marine microbial communities from expanding oxygen minimum zones in the Saanich Inlet - Saanich Inlet SI074_LV_10m_DNA (SPAdes) (version 2) | ecosystem: Environmental > Aquatic > Marine...
GCTCAACAACAAAATCAAATATGCTCTTCATTAATACTCTAGATTATACTCTATAGCTACAGCCATATTTTTATTAAAGTCTTTCCAAGGTAAAACCTCGTCAGCTTTTTTAATAAATATACTAAACTTGTCATCTTCTTCTGTTATATGACAAATAGTATGCCCGCCGTAGACCTCTTGGCCCACGGCATAATGCATAGCTTCATTTTTATAATCTTTACCGATACTAATCTTTCTTATTAGCTTCATCTTGTGGTAATTCAGATATTGATCCATCTTGAATATTTACAGATACTTGACCATACTCTTCTTCTAAGGAAGACTGCATTCCTCTTAGTTTAGACTGAAGTTGACTAACACCTTCCAACATTATAGATTTTTGTGTTTCAAGTTGACCTATAGATAATTGGCTTTTGTTTATCTCGTTGACTAGAGATTGTAATTCTTTTAATTGTTCGTCTGTGATTTTATCCGCTTTTGGAGTTAAATCGATCGTTTTTTCTGCCATAATTTAATTTAATTTAATTTAATTTACTGAATTGGTTCTTGCTCTTCTTTTTCACCCCAAGGAAAAGCTTCTTCTTTTGTTATAGGGTTTTTTTGATTTTCTATATCTTTTATTATATCTAACTTTACTGACTCTATAGGATAAAGTGTTTTTACAGCTTGTAAAATAAACTCCTCTGTTAAATCTTCGTAATTTACAAAGTTATCTAAACTAGGTGTTACTAGAGGACAAACACCATAGTGTACGCTACTATATACTACATCGTCTACAAGCTCCTCTCCTACCATTTCAAATCCAACACTAGCAACAACATTGTTGAAAACTTCGTCTTCAATTTTGAAAACGTCTTGTTTTTGTAGGTTTTTTATAATGTATTTATATTTTACTGCCATTTTTTTACTTTATTTATTGTTCTATGTTTATATTATCACGCTATTTTCACGTTATTTAAATGCTCATGTTTAAGAATGCAAAACCGTAAGTAGTACCCATTGGATTACCAGTAACTGCTTTCCTCCAAGATGTTGTACTATTACTTGACCAAGTACTAGATGCGCCGTAGCTAGTTCCATTTATAACTAGATTACTAAATGATGGTTTTGATGTTGAGAAATACAAATATAAATAATCTGTACTACTTTGATCTTGGAAATATATACCCGTTATAGTTTTACCGTTAAATATATAACTAGTCATTGAACCCATAACTGGCCAAAACAATGAACTAGATCCATAACCATAAGCCATAGTACTATAAATTTGATCAGATCTAACAGTTATAGTTGCGTTAAAATCATATGATGCTGATACAGTGAAAGAAGATATGTTGCTGCTATATACTATACCTCCGTTGTTTTTTTGCTCAAACCAACCTCTTAATTTGTATGTGTTATTAGCTGTTAAAGAAACTTGATTTTCTGTTATAGTTTGTGATTTGGTACCTGGATAAATAGAACCTGAGTATACAGCTAATTGATTACCAGTACTAGCTGTTGGAGTGCCTGTATAATTAGCAAGACTAGGAGTAGAGCTATACGACTGGTTACAGTATACCCAACCCATAGAATCTAAACCAGCGTTGTTAACTATTGCTTTTTGATACGTGTTCGTACCCCCTGTCGCTGTAACATACGTACCTGTTGTCGATAGGTTATTAGGAGACAGACCATATACAAAACCTCTACTTGTTATAGTGCTACTACTAGCAACGTTTCCATTAGCCGTCCACTTACTAGCTAAAACTGTTTCAGTGTCTCCAAAAGATGTACCTGCTGAGTTAGTGGCCCAAGGTTTCCAATAGTTAGCTGTATTATTGTTAACATCTGTTACAACAAAGTTGGCGTTAAAACTTGTCTCTGTCACGCTACTAGAAGATACACCGGTATCAGAAGGTGTAGAATCTATGAAAGTACTGTGCAATGTTATAGGTGTAAACACAGGGAAAGCTTCTTCTACGTCATCACATATGTCTTCTATAAATTGTATTATACCTTGAGGGTCTGCACTAAAATCTGTTAGACCTCCTGTGTTATTAGCGTAACCGTTGTATATAGTATGAGCGCTTGTTGTACCATCTATTGAAGCAGTATCAGATATACTACCTATTATAGATATAGTACAAACATTAGCTACAGCTTGACTACTTAAAGTACCCATAAGTGCAGTTTCTTCTGCTCCATTAAAATTTCTTGTTGAGGTACCTTCAGGATCTGTATCTGTAACAAATATAATCATTCTTTGGACTCCTGATCTAAACGATCCAGCAAAGTTGTTATTTAAAACCTGATTCAAAGCTACCTCCCATCCCACTGTACCTTGACCTGATCCCAACAACATATTACCATTATTGTTGTCAGCAGCTGCTAATAGATTTAATTTAGAAGAAAAATCTGTTGCATTGGCATATTCAAAATCAACTATAGCAGTTGAATGTATGTGACCTGTAGTGTCTACTACTTGATGATGTTTGGATCCAGCCGCTAAACCAGTATAAGTACTACTATCAGAATAATTTAAAGCAGACGTATTAGAACTAGTAGTAGCATCAACTATAACTAAACCTAATCTGTAGTCACCTCCAGACCTAGACACTACTTTGTTTGTTATACTAGTTACGTTTGCTTTTAAACCTGTTGAACTATTATTAAAATCATTACCCATACTACCAGTATAATCTATAATAAAAACAACATCCATAGCCTTGTTACATGGTATAGCTTGAAAATCATGATCATAAGCATAGAACTCCCCCATACCAAAACCAGCTACGTTATCAGGGTGATTTGGGCTCTGTTGATTTGTTACATCATAGTTTTCTGTACCTCCGCCTTGAGTTATCTCTTTCAAACTGTAAGGAGCAAGAGCAGTGTCTACGTCTGTGTAGTCATTTTCTTGCTTTTCAGCTGCTATAGCTGCTAAACTTAAACTTCCGCTTCCAGGAACCGCCATGTTATAACCAAGGTTTTTCCATACCTACATCCATAGGTACTTTCATGTTATCTATAAATTTTTCTAAGTGGTTTTTGTGTCCTTGATAAACAGGGTGAGATTCTACCCATCCAATAACTTGCTCTTCAGTTATATCTTCAAAAACTGTAAAACTATCTTCATTTAATTCTACACTAATATGACCCATACTATTATGCGTGTAATCACCATCTACAGCCACAACTTCAAACTCAACCTCTTTTATAACGTTAGTTAAATCTTGAAGGTTAGGTGCGCCTTTTAAATGTAATATGTTAGTATTATAAGTTATTGCCATTTTTTATTATTTTTTTAAGTTCGTCTATTTGTTTTTGTTGATCTTTTATTGCTTCAATTAAATAACCTGTTAAGTTACCATAGGCTACAGCTTTTAAATCACCATCATCTTTAACTAACTCTGGAGCAACCTTCTCCAGCTCTTGAGCTATTACACCAGAACTAAATCTTCCGTCTTGATCTGTACGGTTATAGCTAACCCCTCTCATCTCTAAGACCTTCTTACCATCTAATGTTTCTATGTTTTCTTTTACTCTTTCGTCAGAGTAGGCTATAACATCTGCTGCAAAAGTAGCATCTAAAGTATCATCACCTCCAAATTTAACTACACGCTCTAGACTAGAAGCGTTATTTTTCTTAGCGTATACAGTAGCGTAACCTGCTGCGCCTCCACCACCTCTGTAGAAATGTATACCTGAAGCCTCTACAGAGTTGTAAGATGCTATTCTAAAAACTTCAACGTTTGATTGATCTTGTCTATTATTATACAACTCTATTCTACTTCCAGAATTTTGCTGAGCGTTAAACCTAGTGACCATAGTTTCAGATATTTGAAGCAACGGTGTAGAGTCAACAGCTGTTGTGTTTCTGTTTATTCTAAAGGCTTCACCAGTCGAATTATTATCTGCATCTATGTTTATAGTTAAAGAAGCTTTAGCATTTATAACACCATCAGCATCTCCATTATCATCAAGATTTAAAATACCTCCCCTAGACGTTATTTCATTAGCAGTAAATAAGGCACCAATATCAGCAGTACCGGTGCCAAGGTTGAAAGTCATTTTTTTATAAGCAGTTCTATCATCACCAGCATTATTTTTAAATACCTTACTACCTAATCCATTATTACCAGTGGTATTACCACCTGTAAAGTGTATTTCATTAGCACCATTCTCAGCACTTATACCCCATTCAACATGTGGTTCGTAATCAGCAAATATAATAGTATCACCTTCACTTGTTTGCTGTTGTATCGCGATCGCGGCGCCTGAATCTGTCGTGCCAGAAGATTTAAGTGATATAGCTGGATAATTACCTGTTGCTCCACCAGCTTCTTTTATTACAGTAGCTTCATTGTCTTGTAAGTCTAAACGTGTTTTATTACCCATTTTAATATAAGCGGCTGTTGTTGTGCCCATATTATCAGCGGTTGCAGAACCTCCATCTAGGTAAAAATAATCATAAGTACCACCACCATCACCTCTATCAGCAGCAAACACCATGTTACCATCTGTAGTTTGCTCTCTAAAGAACATACCTCCTACTTTATTATCAATATAACTATGTGCACTGTCGTGATATATTTCAAGATCGTTGCCATTACCTAGCTGTAATTTTCTAGAATCATTAAGTTTTATGTCTCCTACAAAATTAGCTAATCCAGTATTACTAAAATAAAGACTTCTTGTTATATTACCATAACTAGCCAAACAAGACATATGACCTAAATTTATAGCAGCGCCATAACTACCCCAAGTAGGTGTAAACCTAAATCTTACAAAAGCATGCGCTGATCCACCAACCTGTTGACGTATCTTCATATTGCTGTAACCAGGCCAACTACTAATCGTACTTGAAGTGTATTTTAAAGTCCAACCACCAGTTCCAACATCAGCCACTCGGTTTGCCTCTGATATTCCTGGATCAGTAGCTGTTGTTTCCATTCTAACAATAAAACTATTACCGTTAGTTGAGTGAGTTACTAATAAATGACCATTAAAAGAGTAACCTTGCTGATTACCCATGTACATAATAAAATCTTGTGTCAAACCACCATCTGCTCCAGTTCTACTTAAGTTAGTACCCGCCCAAGCGTGAGCAGAAGAAGATCCTAGTAATTGATTAAAGTCAATGTAATTAGCAGAGTTAATAGCGCTTTGCCAAGTACCACTAGAGTTTTTGTAATAAGACGAGGCGATTTTATGTCTTAACGTACAGGCAACTAGACCAGAATTTGTTCCATTATGGCCAAAAACCATGTCTGAAGCAGGTTGTGGGAATAAATCAGTAGCTTGATGATATTCACCAGTACCGTAACCTCCAGCATCTTGAAGTATTTTATAAAAACCGGTGTTACCGATACCACCCAGGTTACTTGCAGTTGTAGCGCTTGTAGCGCTTGTAGCACTTGTAGCCGTAGCAGCGTTACCTGTACACGAACCAGAAGAACCAGAAACATTACCTGTTACATTACCTGTTACATTACCTATTAATGTTGTTGTTAAGTTTCCAAGTAAAAAAGAACTACCACCACCGTCAAGTCTACCAAATTCTACTTTAGTATTTTTGTTATATAACCTAAGCATACCAGCGCTACCACTGTCATTGTTTATCCATATCTTCCATTGTTCCCAAGCAGAAACCATATGTGTATTAGCGCCACCAAAGGTAATATGATCTTCAGAATCTGACCATACGTTCAACCTTGAGTTAAAAGTAGTTGAAGTTGTTCCAGTTCCGCCTTCACCGTAATCACCTCTTCTATGAGGGTTTATAGTTAACGAACCATCAGTTAAAACCAAGTTGTCATCATCGTATATACCATTCCAAGAACTACCAGGATCTACACCAGAACCTAATATTAATTGTTGAACAGCTCCTCTTCTAATGCTGAAGTTTTTAAACTCACAGGCATTGTCATAAATTGTAAAACCAGATCTACCGTAATCATAACTAAGATTAGCTTCTATTATCGTAGCTATCTGTGTTACACCATCTATTTCTACTATAATATAGTTTTTTGATTTTTGTATTCTACAATTATGCCAACCATCATCTATGTCTATAGTGCCTCCAGCTGTGTTAGTGGTAGTAACAGAGGCTATAGGGTACGTTTGTGTGCCGTTTACTTGTTTTTGTACTCTTACATCATTATTATCTCTTATTACTACCGCGTAAAAATCGTTTTCATCTTGGTAATTAAATGCCCAACCAAAATGCGTAGAATCATTACCGCTCTCAACATTAAAATCAAAAGAAACTTCCCAGTTTTGTCCGTGATTATTTGCGTTTTCATTTATGTCATCACCCATTAAAGCAAACACGTAACCACTACCGGATCTGTTAAGTCTAACGTGATTTTCACCATATGATTTTACAACACAAGTAGAGCTTGATGGCTCCCATAAATAAGAATTCTTAATAGAGTTGTAAGCGTTAGGATCTAAATAATACTGAGTATCATCATTGTCGTAAATCTTAGAGACATATAAAGGCCCTCCACTTATTATAACACCCATACCAGCACCATTTTGGCTAGGTCTAAAATGTGTGTAACCAGGTCCACCATCAAAATATACATTGTTATTGTTTTCGTATATTCTAAATCTTTGAGCACCATCTTCTTTAAGTACTAGATATTCATTATCGGTATCACCAGAAGCATCTATCGTTAAACTTTTATACTTAGTATCTGGTTGGTACTTGTTTAAAACTTGAGATCTATTACCAGTATAGTCTCCAGAAAATATTTGAGATATTCTACATGATGTTGTATTAAAGTTGCTAAGCACATATTTTACATGAGTAGTAGCTGTACCACCTGTGCTAAACGTGCAGTATGTTGTTGTTGTTGGGTTATTTAAACTGTTTACTCTCTCAGTATAATTAGTACCATCTGTTGATGTTGATATTAATACGTTTTTAGCTCTCCAAGCGGCTGCTGAAAAAGCTATACCAGCAGATGATGCGTGGGAAAAATTTTCACCGCTTATTACTATTGTTAAAATACTTGATGTCGTAGAACCAGCTGTTATACCGCCAACACCTACCATATTGTTTCCTACAGAAAAAGGATTAGCACCTAGAGACACAGAAACGCCATCTAGATCAGCGGTAACAGTACCTCTCCAGTTAATACCAGCAAATTTGTTTGGAGATATACTAGGCATTGTAAAATGATATGATCCATTTTCAACACCTTCAACTGTCGTGAAACCGCTTATTACAGGTGTACCTGCTACGTTTTGACTATAATTACCATAAATATTACCAAAAAATTGAGTATGACCATCTTGATTAGCCACTAAGTTTATTATTTTAGTAGCACCTTTTTTAGTCCATAAATACAAATCACCCGAAGCCCAAGCACCACTAGTTCCGCTTGTTTTCTTAGCGGCTATACCAGCTATCGAAACCGTGTTACCAGCACCAGATGCTTCTCTACTAGCTAATGATAACTGTGTCCAAGTATTATTAGATCCATTTCTGTTAAATATAGCCATCTGCACATGCGCATGATCTATATCTCCTGTAGCACTAGAATCTGTCCTAACCGTTAACTGTGGTGTTTGTAAATAAGAACTATCAGCGTCAACGTAACTATCATATATTTTCCAACTAGCACTACTAGTTTCACCACCTATATTTACTTTATTAAATGTACTTTGATCATTAAAGTCTCCGTACCAACTAGTATCTTGTGAATCAAAATATTTAGCAAAACTAGCTGTTTCATCACCACCGTAACCGTTGATATTACCATCAAATACCACAGGTTTAGAAACGTAAAAAGTACCTCTATCTGTAGATATATGAAAATAAGAAGTGTTACCAGAGCCAAAGTCACCGTATCCAGTCGCTGATTTTATTCTAAGCCCGTTACCACCACCATTTGTAAGAATTGGATACTGGTGATTAGAATCACTTGTAAGTTCTATTTCATCAAATCTTATTGCCATATCTTATTATATTAATCTTCTAAATTTAAACCTCATTATTTTGCCTCCATCAGTATTGTTTAAAGCTGCTGAATAGGTCATATTATGTTTTACTTGTAACATTAAATATCCACTCGCATGCCTTTGTGTTCTAAATTGAACGTCTCCATTATTAGGCGCGTGACCTGCTCTATGTACTGGAATTTCATCAGCGTAATCACTATTCGTTGATCCACCATGCCAAGTCATTAATGCTGAATAATCCTCATAATAATGCCCACCACCAACACTAAAATCACTTACATAAACTTTCATAGCGTATGTTCCTGTAGTCATATCATCTCCAGATATACCAGTATCAGTCCACGTGTTCGCGGTTAACTGGAATGTCATAGCTGCTTCGTATATTTGATCAACATCACCACCCGTTGTCATAGTAAGGCCAGTGTGTTGTATATTACCAGAAGAAGTTATAGCTCCAGAACTTATTGTTCCAGCAAATGTTGCATCACCATCTCCGTCTACAGCAAACACTTCTGTACCACCAATACCAGTTGTGTTACTAACATTTGTTCTTGCAGATATTAAAGGCTGTTCATTACCATCAGAAGCAGCGTTTATTACGAGAGCAGGAAAGCCTGGTGAAACTGATGATTGATGAAACACACCGGCCGCGGCATTAGCTGTGTTAACATCTGTTACAGCTATGATAGGATCTTCATTAGTACCGCCTTGTACTACTAAAGATCCATCATACAAGCTAGTAAGTGGTGATGAGGTTGTTCCTTTAACAACTAAATGGTCTGATATGTTTGCTTCACCGTTTATATCTAAGCTAGCTCCTTCTATTTCACCTGCAAACACAGCGTTACCAGTTGCTGAAACCGTTAAGGCAACAACACCGTTTGTATCCGTGTGTGTGTTGTGGAACCTAAAACCCGCGCCTGATGCTCCAGCTGAAGCGTCCCAAGTATCAGAAAATGTTCTCCAGTCACCACCAACATAGAAGTTTTGGTCAGTCCAAACACCAGCTTCATTCACTCTTAATCTTCTTGTACCATCTGTTGATACTGATATTTGATCCTTAGTAGCTGTTGAGCCATCATACCATTCTCTGTAAAAACCTGAATTAGGCACCGAACTATAAACGCCATCATGTAAAACTATTGATGGTTTAGCTGCTGTTCCTGAGGCAAAAAACTCTTGCTCTGCTATTCTAGTTACTCTCCAGCCAGATATGTAACATTCTCTTGTGCCTGAAGTATGACCGTAGTTAAATAAAGAGTGTGGGGTAAAGTATTTAGCCCCTGTCTCAAATTTTCCAACATCACTGTTGTGATTGCCACTTACAAAAGCATATCTATGCTCCCAGTCTGTTCCTGGGTTGTGATTAGACATTAAATGATAACCATAAGAACCTGGGTTACCCGAGCCACTCGATGGGCTTGCAAAAGCGTGGTCAAAATCTTGAGTACCCATGTAGTGACTTATTACACTACCAGAAGTATTTCTTATGTAAACCTCTATCAAATATATTGAATTGTCTTCGATAGGTATATAAGGGAAACCAGAACTATAATAACCACCAGTATTAACACCGCCAGATATTTTTATACAATAACCAGCTGGAGCAGTAGAATCTTCAAACCACTCAACATTGTCTGAATTAAAGTATTGCTTTAACTGAGAATCAGACCAAGTTGTATCTAACGACCATATTTCTTTACCACCAGTATAATGACCTAGTGGATATTCTTCTACTGTATGAGGACTAGTACTAATACCTCTTTGGTTGTGAGTTATAAATCCTTTATCACTTAAGATCTCGTTATCACAAACAATTTTGTTGTAAAATGTATGTTGGGTAGCTTGGTGGTAGTTTATACCATTGCTGTGTAGGTTAATATATTTTCCTCCAGAATTTTTTATTAACAACTTACCGGTGTCCATTTGTATGTGGGTACCAGTATCATCAATGTGATATATATAATCTGGCACATACATAGAAGCTCCTATTGTTAAACTCCCATCTATTTTTAAATTATTTGTTAAATCCCAAGTGTCATCACCATCATCAAATATTAAACTTGCTTGTGTTATAGCTACGTCATTTGAATCGACTCCTCTATAAATAGATATACCAGATGTAGTAGCTGTAGCTGTATCTGGTGTTCCTTGTGTTGTATTAAGTTGTAATATATTATCTTCAACCTCTACTGTTGCTGTGTTTAAAGTAGTTGTTGTTCCACTTACTGTTAAGTTTCCAGTAACAACAACATCACCAGCTTGCAAATAACCATCCACAACAGAACTTTCTCCAGTAGATTTTACTATTCTAACACCTTTATATTTACCACCGCTGGTACCATTGTTTTGTTGCTGACCAATGAGCATCACCTTATTGTTAAACTCAGTAGAGTCACCAGGTGCATCTAACGTAAAACGGAAGGTTCTTGTCCAGTCATCGCCACCAGTACCACCTTGAAAAACCCAGCTATATGCTTGATTTCTAAACCAAGTGTAATTACTATGATCTTTTAAATCAATACTGCTGTTGTCATCAGTATTATACAAGTGACCAGCCATGTGTATATTTGCTGAAGCATTTATGTAATCAGAAAATTGCTTAACTCCAGCTATAGTTTGGTTACCTGAGGTAAGAACAGCTCCTGATAAATCTGTTAAATATGTCCCAGCAGCTTGAGCACCTAACTCAGTTAGTGTAGGTAAATGACCTTCGTGGTATATTTCTCTTGGAGTGCTATTGTCTATAACATAATTACCTTCAGAAAGAAGTGATGTATCTAATTCAACACCTGTAGTACCTCCTGTAACTGGAGTAGGTTCTGTAGTAACCGCGTTTGACCCCGCTGATAGATGAAAAGTAGTGTTGCCTGATTTAGTTAAGTGAAGCCTTAACATTTGGTATCTAGTAGTTTTTACGTATACATCAAAATAATGATAATAAGCACTAGTTGTAATATCCGCTTCAACAATTCTAATACCGCAATTATCAGTAGCATTTGTTGATGTGTCGTTGTGTAAGACATCTACGTGCCCAGTTATCTCAATATTATCGCTGACACCCCCTTCTCTACCAACAATCCCTATGTCAACTTTTTGTGAGCTAAAGTTTTCAACATGATTAGAAAAAAGACCTCTAATATGTAACCCACCGTTGCCTTGGTTTACAGTAGCAACTTTGTACCATCTATTACCTGTTAAATTGCTCTCATCATTTACTTCAAAGACCCACTCTTTTGCCGAGCCATCTTTAGTTAAGAACTTAGCATTAGACTCTGTTTCAGTATAATACCTATCGTCGTGATTATGTGCGGCTGCCGCTGCGCCTAGAGAAGCAAGTGTTTGATCACCTGTGTTTGTACCTGATAAATTAGATATTTGATTAGTAGATATAGTTGACCCATCGTGAAGAAGAGTGTGTAATGTGCTGCCATCATGAAATTTTCCTCCTCCATAGATATAAGTACTTGCAGTACCTCTTATATAATGTCCTTTTCCTGCTGTTGCATTATAACCAAAAGCATCTGTTGTATTGCTAGTAGCAATAAGTGAACCAGTACTTTTAGATAATGTTAATACACCACTTATATCAGCAGTGCCATTAATATCTAAACTACCGCCTTGTATTTCACCAGCAGCTGTTAAAGTACCTACATTAGATATGTTCATCACGGTTTCAGTCCCACTAGTATCTCTTGCAAGAAAGCTTAAAAAACCGTCCGCAGCTTTATTCATGGTCTGGGTGGTTCCTCTCATATAAATTGTAGAGTGAGCTTGAAGATACCCCCTAGCCTCAACATGACTAGCTACGTCAACCACGCCTGAAAAAGATGTATTACCCGAAGTATTGACACTCATATAATTAGAACTCCAAGCTTCAGTAGTACCATTGTAATATCTTAGGTTCCAACCATTGGAAGCATCAAATAATTGCTGCCATTTGTTACCAGCGTTATTATAGTTTAAAATAAACGTATCTTGCGATTCAACATTACTTGTAGATGTAATAGCACCAGAACCAATAGTACCTGCAAAAGTTGCGTTACCGTTTTCTCTATCTAAAATTAAAGAATTATTTGCTAATCCATATGCATAAAATCTTAAATCTCCTGTTGTCCCGTGGTTAATTATTTGCCAATCAAGTCGTCCGCTGCCCCCAGTTGGTTTAGATTTTAAAAGAATACCACCATCTTGGTTCTGAGCTTTACTTATACTCATATATTCAGCACTTGCAGCATAACCTGGATTCATATCAAACCTTAATGCAGATACATCATTTACAAAAGTTGCGTTACCATTTGATCTTGATATTCTTAACGCCTCTGTTGTAGTTCCGTTTGCTTCTCTGTTTAACGCAAAATCACCTTCTGTAGCTCTATGTAAAAACTCCCAACCATGATCATTATTTGATTGCATTCTAAAACCAGGAATAGTATCTGAATTTGCATAGGCTTGTATATAACCAGCCGTGCTTGTTATATTTCCCGCAAAAGTTGCAGCTTTATTTCCGTTTAAAGTAAGGACATCGACTACAGTGTTAACAGTACCGTCGTGAAGAGAGAATTTTAAATAGTTACTGGCTTCAGTAGAAGACACGTACGACTTTATATTGTGGTATCTAGAAGTGTTAGAATCGTACCTACCGATTTTTATTATACCCTCACTTTCATGAGAAGGCATAAAATCTAGCTGTGTGGTGCCGGAAACATGTAATCCGTTTAAAAACTTTTGAGCCATGTGTTATTAAATTAATAAAGCACAAACGCTACCTCACGGTATAGCCTGTGCTTTTGAATATTATTATGAGTATGTAGGAGTTACATCAGTAAGACCATTTTTAGCGTCTATTACTACAACTCTTATATCACCTATACCAGCAGCGACCATTTGAGTACCTGTCTGAGCAAAGGTCATTTTAACATTATTAGTATCTACGTGATCAACATCAGCAAAAACCATTAAACCAGAACTAATATCGTATAATTGAACTATTAGGTTTTTAGAACCTAAAGCGTGATTTACGTTAGCGTTGTTGTTTCCAGCCATAGCACTAACATCTATTAAAGATGCAGCTGTTGCTAATTGATTATCTGTATTCACAACAGTTTCAGTTGCTGTTCCAATTCCAGTAACGTGTCCGTAGGTATCTAATGTTATATCTTGTATATATGTTCTACCGCTTCCATCTACTGATGCTTGCGAAGATGTATCTTCGTGATCTATAGTTATTTCAGTAGCACCACCATTTAACGTGAATGTACCCCCAGTGATTAAACCAGCTCCTGCTGTAATAGTTATTGTGCTGTCACTAATATTACTTGTAAGAGCAACAGTACCCGTAGCATCTGGTAGAGTAATCGTTTTATCACTACCCGTAGCATCAGCTGCTGTTAGAAGTATTTCATGAGCATCAGCTGTAGCACCTTCAAACGCTATTGTATTATCTGTTACAATTTGTATTGTTTCATTCTTGTACGTAGTATCACCTGTTACAGTTAAATTACCAGCGATGGTAATAGTATCACTACCATCACCAATAGAAAGTGCGCCACCTTGTGATACGTTAAGTAAAGCATCAGCGGCCGCGGCAGCAGTTATTTGACCGGTACCACCTTTATTAATAGGTACAGTGTCTGATAAAGTAGAACCAGCAGCTGTAATTGTTATAGCTGCACTACCATCAAAATCTACACCGTTAATAGCTCTAGCTGTTTCTAAAACAGTAGCTGAAGCAGCATTACCACTTGTATCTGCAGCGGTAGAGTCTGTTTGTGTAGTTACAAAAGTATGTATTTGATCAGCCGTAGCTAATCCAGTTCCAGCGTCTGCAATAGCAGCTGTTTTAGCTTGTATTGTGTTTGTGCTTATTTCTAATGTAGTAGCATCAACAACAACCTGTAGGTCTACAGCACCAGAGGTAGCTCCTCCTGATAAACCTGAACCTGAAGCTGTGTTAACAGCAGATATGTCCCCAGAACCATCTAGATTGATCCAAGCGGATCCATTATAGTATTTTAACGAATCTGATCCTGTATCATATATTATTTTACCTTCTACGTCAGAAGCAGAAGATGATGTCGTTTTGTGGAGTATTGCGTTTTGCAGCTCCGATACACTTCGTAAGTCTAAGTGATTTAAAAAAGGTATTGCCATAGTTTTAGTTTAAGTATGCGTAGCCACTTTCAGCAGCTGCTAAGTTTATTGTTAAGTTGTTTTCATCAGTATATATAACACCAGCAAAAGCGCCTACATTAGAATAAATTTGATCAGAACTTGAAAATTTTATGCTAACACTAGGAAACTTGCCTAAATTGTGGTTTATTGACCAAGTTGTACTTGCTGAGTTTTGGTGATGCTTATAGTTTACGTCAGATCCAGCAAATAAATCTATACCATATATAGTAGTATCACTTATAGTGCCGTTGCTTTTAGTCTTAGCAAGAGATAAATCATAAAAATTACTATTACTAGAATCAACCACAATACTTTCAGCATCAAACACACCATAGTTGTTTCTATTGTTTACATCATATATTATGATTTTT
>Ga0209557_1001224_pt1 | contig 14417 bp, 17 predicted proteins | sample SaaInlV_120m_DNA_4_FD_184672 | JGI IMG/M metagenome (GOLD analysis project Ga0209557, IMG submission 184672) | Marine microbial communities from expanding oxygen minimum zones in the Saanich Inlet - Saanich Inlet SI074_LV_10m_DNA (SPAdes) (version 2) | ecosystem: Environmental > Aquatic > Marine...
GAATAATAACTCTCACTAGGGTCGAAACCCCTTCATCAGCCCACTCAAATTTGTTTTCCTTTTTGGATTCCTTTTTAACCTGAATATTTTCAGACATTAAAAAAGGAGCATGGCTCCTTTATTTATAATTATACTACCACAGGAGTGGTTTTCTTTTTACCGATATTGTATTTTGATTCCAATACCCATTCACCTTTCTCTTTATATGACAACACTTTAATTTGATTAAGTGGTGCAATATCAAGAATCTCATCACCTTTAACGATTGTGATTAAACCCCAATCAGAAAGAAGTTGTGAAATTCTATTACGACGTTGTACATCATTTAATGTAAGGTTTGCTGTCTTGCCATCAAGAGCAAACAATTCTTTAAAGTGTACAATGTAATACTTACCCTGCTTGTGCAGAATATGACAGGATTGATATAACTTCTTTTCCTTTCTTGATGCAACACCAATTCTAGAAAGAGTTTCCCTTACCTTAAGAAAGTCATCTGGTTGAGCGAGTTTTACCTCTACCATACTTTCACGTGTCCATTGCACTTCGGCAACTTGAGACATTATGCTTTTCCTCCACGATTTAATTTCAATTTAATAAACTCAATTTGATTTGTATTTAGTATCTTTAGAGTTGCCTGTGCTTTCTCGGTACTATAGTTATAGTATTCTTTGATACACTCAAGATCATCTAGTTTTACTTTCTTATCCCAGGGCGAGAAACGCTTTCTCTTCCTAACGATATTTATATAAAAATCGTATTGTAGTTTACTAGGGAGTTGCGAGTTAAGATTCATCTCATTCGCAAGTAGCACAGTATCATAATGATGTGACAAACATTTAGTGATGACCCAAGACGGGTATTCTTTTTCCCATCCTGGATCATCACCGTCCATCAAATTGTTTTTGGTCTCATTAATCGTCTTTAAGTAATCCGTCAAGGGATGGTTGTACTTGCTCATAATTAGTTAAAAGAAGTTCTTTACGTTTCTTTTGATCACGGGTGTAGGTAGTTGTTGATCTCATAGTGTAAGTAAGATCCCATTCCTTAGCAGTCCACTCAGGAAATCTTTCTTTAACAAACATGTCAGAGTTGTAAGTAATCATACAGGTTTGTTCAGAATTATTGCATTGAGCAGCAAACAATTCATGATCAAAACCTTTATGCATTGATCCTCTCTTCCCATAAAGATTATCTTTAATATCGTAAGGAGGATCTAAAAAGACAAATGCATCATCACCATAAAGAAGATCTGAATAATCTCTATTAGTAATAGTCCAACACTGAATAATTTCAGCAATATATGGAAGTTTGTCTATACCTCTAAAGGTAAAGTTTTGTTGTGATGCTTGCCTACTGAAAGAAGAAGATTCAGTAAGACCACTAAAGGAACATTTGTTTACAACATAGAAATTAAATCCAATCTTGTATTCATCATTCCCTACCAATGCATCTTTTGCATTGTTATATGCTTCTCGGTGTGTATCAAAACTCTCACCAAGTTCTGTCTTCAACTCCCGTAGATCATGGGCAAGACGATCTCCTTGGGATTGTAGAGACCGCCAGAAACAATACAAAGGATAGTACAAGTCATTGACCCATACATCAGTTCTAGGACGGGTCTGGGTTACGTGGAGTGCTAATGAACCACCACCTAGGAATGGTTCATTATACTTGTCAAACTGTGGGAGATGTTGATCTAAGAAATTGATCGCTCTAGATTTACCTCCAGGATACCTCAAGGGTGTTTTAAATTTTGCCATCAAATAAGATCCGTAAGAAGAGTAGTAAGTGCTTTTGCTATTTCTGGTTTTTGCTTTGGAATAATTCCAGAGCAAACCCAAGTAATGTGAGAATGATCTACTTGCACACTCACATTAGAACTTTGAATTTTATGTTCTTTAATACTGTCTTCAAAAGTACAATAACCTACTTGCATTCTAACAGGATCTAACATAAGCATATAATCAAATTTCTTTTCAATCGTATCTTTTGAATTACCTGCAAAGTTTTTCAAAATGATTGGTCTTGTTTTCTTTGCTATTGGTTGAAACATTTTGTCTTGCATCTTGCATTCAACTTGTATCAAAGGCAAAGGATCATTAGTCAAAAAATCATGACCAAGTTTATCATTCATGCCAACGTACTTCAATTGTTTACCACTATACTTTTCAATAGCAAGTTCAACAATTTCAGTACGAAGACCTCGGACTTGTGCTCTCTTCAAACCTTCACAAGCAACAGCGGTTCCAAAGATTTCTTCCCAGTCAAAAAGACCCCAATCAATATTCATTTGAATTGGCACTCCACCATCATTTCAGTTAAAGCGGCAAGTAGATTAATTTCCTGATCTGCAACAAAAGCAGATTGGTATTGATACTTACCAATGATCAATACCGCTTGAGGAATAGTTTGAGGTTCAAGATACGTATAAAGATTATCGTAAATTGACCTGAAGATATGAGAAGGTTCGTTGTCTAGGTTAGACGATACCCAACTTTTAACAGTAGTAAATTTCTTTCCTTTAAGTGCTTGAGTCAGTTCTCCAAACTTGACATCAGACAACGTAGAAAGAATACCACTATCAATTACACCACTCGCTGAATAGCGTTGGCACTCGTTAAGAGTACGACGCCAGTCAGGGAAGAATTTAAGAATTAATTGGGGAAGAACCTTTGGATCATATTGTACGCCTTCTTTCTCAAGTATAAACCTGAGACGGTCGTAGAAGGTTCCTGCCAATTGTTTCTTTTCTTTTCCTGGGATGGAGAAATCGACAACTGCACATCGGGAGTGCAAGGGTTCGATGAGTTTGTTTTTGTAGTTACAGGTGAAAATAAACCTACAGTTACCATAAAATGCCTCAATGTTCGCCCGTAAGGCGAGTTGTACATCTGAGGTTGTGTTGTCAGCTTCGTCAACAATGACGACTTTGTGTGCTGATTTACCAGATAATGATAAGGTCGAGGCAAAATCTTTGACCTTATTTCGTATTGTGTCAATTGCACGTCCTTCATCGGATCCATTAATAAGAATATAATCAGCACCCAATTGTTCGCAGAGTGCTTTTGCGACAGTAGTTTTACCGATACCAGCGGTTCCATACAGTAAGAGATTAGGAATCTGTCCCTGCTTTAGGAATTCATTGAATGTATCCTTTGTACCTTGAGGAAGAATACACTCATCAATATTTCTGGGTCGGTATTTTTCAACCCAGACAAAATCATTACGAGACATTGAATCAAACTCCGTATTCAGAATCAGGTTCTAGTGCAATAAAATATTCCAGTTTACTCAAAGGATCTGCTGAAGTAATTAACCTGGAGAATTTTGCTGCTCTGGTGCAAACATCAACAGTATAGTCACCAGGAATAATCTTAATGGTTTCCATCTTGAACTTAAAGCAGAAGGGAACATCAGATTTTCCTACTGTATGAGAGATTGTATTAGATGTCTCATTGTCCTTATCCTTCACAACAATATGAACATCGTCACCTGTCGATTCAAGACATAGATCAGGAAGATGGAGAACCCTAGATGACTTGAGTAAGGACTCAAGAACTTCATTGGTCAAGTTAAATGTGAACTGGGTTTCTGGTAGATCTAATTCTTTATCAGGAGGTAGAACTAAAACCTCAGGGTCACAGTAGAAGTACTTAAGTTTGCTCCTTCCTGATTTGATTGTAAGGTAAGAATCATTATTGAATTCAAAGTCAATATCTTTTGACTGATCAAAAAGATCCCAACCATTAATGAACTGACCAAGATCATAGATGGCAAATGCTTCTGGAAATTGTTCAGAAACTTCTGCCTTAGCAAACACATTTTTAGTTACCGAAATGGTTGCAATTTTAGATCCAGGTTTGATGTAGATCGAATTGTTAATCGTAGAAAAATTCTTAAGGATGAATTTTGTACGGTCAGATACGTTCATAATTACTGAGGATAGGTTTCACGTTGCTTGGACTTGTCGCTGAAGTGCATAAGAAGAACTGCATAATGCATGATCTTGATTATGTCACGACGAGCAGTGCCTTTCTTATCATAGCGAGAGGCATACTTGAGAATGTTGCTTCTGCAAAATGCTTCTGCATCTCCACAAGCATCAATCAGATCTAGTGTCTGAATCTTATCATTACCAGCAGAGTAATGAGCGTTGTATGTGGCAGAGATGTAATCAATCAGTTCTTTAAGGATCTCTTCCTCATTGTACTTAAACCGATTGGGGTTTTGAGATTTGGGTAGAATGTCAGTCATGTTAAGTTCATCATAAAGTAGGGACCAAGAATTAACCATACACCATACTATCAGAGATTTTCATTTTCGTCAACCTCAATGTTGACATCAGCATCAACCTTGTCATAGAGTTCCATGAAGGACTGCTTGGTCTCATCATCAAAACGATTTAAACAAACTTGAATTGCCTTTGCCTTATCATTAAAGATGCTGTAAGCACGAATGATATGGACCAGACGGCGAGTAGAGATGATCTCATCAATACCACCATCATAGAATGTCTTACGAATGATACTTGCCCAATCAACCAAGTGCTTACAGAATTCACGATCTTCAACTCCAAGATCAAGAGCATTGCCTTCAAGAATTTTCCTCTCAGTAACCGTACTTGGATATTCCTGTTCAAAGGTTACAGGGAATCTCTCAAGAAATGCTTCATTGAGAATATTAGTACCAATGAAACGACCATCGTCAGAACCCTTTCCCTTAGTGTTGGCAGTAGCGATGACATTGAATCCAGCAGCAGGCATAACATGCTTTCCAATCTTCTTCAAGAAGACACCTTTACCTTCTAGTATGGACTGAAGACATAGAATTTTATTACTAGCAAGGTCAACTTCATCTAAAAGAAGTATTGCTCCACGTTCCAAAGCTTCGATGACTGGACCATTATGCCAAGCAGTGTTACCGTCAACCAAACGGAAACCACCAATAAGATCATCCTCGTCAGTTTCAATGGTGATGTTCACTCGAATCATCTCTCTATTTAGAGAAGCACATGCCTGCTCAACAGACAGAGTTTTACCATTACCAGACATACCAGTAATGAATGCTGGATAGAATAAACGTGATTTAATAATCTTTTTCACATCAGCAAAGTTTCCGAAAGGAACAAAGGTCTCATCCTTTTCAGGAACAAAAAATTCTTGATGAACTATTTCTTCAAGTTGCTCACGTGTTTCTTCAATGGTCAGGTTCCATTTGCCACGACCAGTTTTGTAGGGTTCCATACGGTTGACAACCGTGGCATATGAATACCCGATGTGATCAGCACCTGCTTTAATAGCATCAGTGCCAACCTCAGTTCCAAAGTTCTCCTCTAGAAAATTAAAGAGTTGAATCATGTCTACTTGTGATTGACGAGTCATAGTGTTGTGTGGTGTTGATGTGATTAGTATAAGGGCAGAGTGGGGCAGAGTGACTCTGCCCTGTGACAGTTTACTATGCGACCATAGTAGCAAAGGACGATAGAATTTTATTGTTTGTTGATTTTGACTTTAGAGATTTCCTGAATGCTGCACGAATTTGAGCATTAGTAGCACCATCATCAACGTCAAATTCATCAGATTGATTTAGTGACGTTGAGGCAAGAACATACATGATATCAAAACCAGCAGTATTTACAACAGCACATCTCTCTTTTGACCAACGTTTCTTATCAATCTCATGGTAATTTCCTTTATAATAATTAAAGAATTGAGTGACATCACGACCTTCAAGAATACGATAAGAGATAAAGTTCACTTGTGGAAAATTATCTTTAAGATTAGTAAGAAGAATTCCTGTCACACTTTGATCCCACTGATAATCATTGAAATTCTTATAGGTGCGTCCTAGTTTAGGATCTCTTAGTTGACATCCAGTTCTGACATACACTCTACCTAATTCACCGTTAGGATAATACTTTTCAGACATCCTAACTGTTGCACCAATTCCATTAGATTCCCCATCGGTAAGAAATACAGTATTGACTTTATCCACACCAGTTTCTTTAATGAATTCAGGAAGTAGATGATGCAGTGTAACAATTGCTTCATTCAAAGGAGTTCCTGAAAGACCAAAATTTGAAGGAACCATACTGCTTCCATAGAATTTTGTAAACGTACCTAGACGCCAAACATTCAAACAATCTTCATCAAACTGAGAAGAACTTCTTTTATGTGACAACAAATTCATCAACCGAAATCTTTTGTGTAGGGATAGTTCATCAATAACTGGATCTTGAATCTCATAAAGGTTTTTATCCCCATCGAAATCATCCTCATCAACATGCTCATATGTAAACGCATACACTTCAAATGGAATATTAACTTTCTTACAGAACCAAACAAGATTTAAAAGTTGTTTAATTGTATCATGCATGACATTGCACATAGAACCAGACCAATCCAATATAAAAACAAGTCCGTGATTTTTACCTTCAGGAAGGGTAGTAATTTTCTTAAAGATATCTTCACTAAATTTATAGTTGTGAAGTTTACTAGTATCGAGAGAACCTGTTTTAGAAATAGCAGAACGTGAATATGCTGCTGCTGACTTCTTCATCTCAAATTCCTTTACAAGATAGTTGACACTCTTGACAGCATTCTTTTTATATTTTCTATACTCCATCTCATTAGTTAAGAGTACTCGTGACTCATAAGTATCAGACGTAAAATTTTCAGAAGAATAAAATCTATTAAGTTCAGAATGAATCGTATAACAATCAACTACAATACGATCTAGATATATGCACTCAGGAATTTGAACGTAAGTTGATTCTCTTTCGTGTTCAGAAATTAACTCCTGCTGGTTATCTACAAATGCTTCATCAGTTGTAGATTCAAATTCATTAACAGAACCACCACTATTTCCACCAGAAGTACTATTTTCACCAGATGGTTCTTCATCCGATTCGTCATCTGAGAGGGCACTAGGAGCGTCTGTAGCGTTGCCGTTATCCCCTTCAGTAGGTTCGATATCAATCTTCTGTGATTCATCACTTTGGTCACCTTGACCTTGCTGCATTTTCTCAGTGTTGAGTTTAACTTTTTGAGGTTCCTGTTCTCTAATTTTTAAGAAATCATGAAGATCATAACTAAGTTCTAAAACTTCATCCCAGGTCTCCACAGTTTCTCCACGCTTCACAAAGACCATTTCTTCTTCCTTAAAAGTGATCATGTGATATGCACCAATCTTAAAGTACAGATTGAACCGATCAATCAATGCCATTTCATTTAGATCTTCTTCTTCCACGCAGAAGAAATCTTGAGAATGAAGTTCCTGATATCCTTTATAAAAAGTTTTGCTAAGACCAGGATAACGACGCTTCATCAGTTTTTCAATACGAGCATCCTCAACAACATTAACAAAAGATGAGGGAACAGAACTATACTTATTCTTTCTCCAGTCAACATTAGGTGTATACAAAGCATGACCAACCTCATGACCAACTAGAAGATCATAAACACGATTAGATGCTTTCTTCCACATAGGAAGGGTCAGAACTCGACTATCGACATTGAAAGAAGCAGTGCTTACTTGACGATGTTCGACAATTAGATTTTCGGTTGCCAGAAGTTTGGCAAGAGTTTCTTTGATTTCAAACTTCATGGGGTCTCCTTTGAACTGAACCTATAATACAAGAAAAGGACCACCCTAAGGCAGTCCTTGTGACACTTATTAAAATGGTTTAGAAAAGTTCTTAACCTTCTTGAACTGTACAACGTTATCAAATTTGTCATGCAGCATATCTTCTTTGTGTGAAATCACGAAGACATTGTTACCATCTGTAACTGTTCGGAGAATGTTAATAAAATCTGCAGTTCCATTGCCATCCAAAGAACTGTCAAAGATCTCATCTAAGATAAGGATGTTTGTATTGACAGAGTTTTTAAGTTTAGCAACCTCTCTCCATGTAAACAGAAGTGCTAAGTCAATCCTCATCTTCTCACCCTCAGAGAATGATGCATATGAAAACTCATCCCTGAATCGTGACTTGATAGTTTCATTAAAAGTATCATCAAGATTGAAGTTAACATAGAACTCAAGTTCTTGAAGGTTCTTATTAATAAGAGTGTTCATCACAGGAAGATACTTTCTAATGATTGAACTCTTAACTCCACTGTCTTTAAGAATCTCAGCAATGATCTTCAACTCAGTAGATCGTTTTACAAGCACCCGACGCTGGAGTTCTTGACCTTTACCTTGAGTGATAAAGGTTTTCATGTTATCACGTTCTCTATCAATGTTGTCGGTATTAGTTTTTAGAGATTCAATTTTTTCTTGAGTTTCTTTAACCTTCTCCTGTTTCCAGTTTATTGTAGCAAAACAATTGTTAATTTTGTTTTGATGTTGAGTGATATCTTTTTGAATAACATTTCTTTTAGAGAAAACTTCTGTTAAAGATTTTTGTTTGCTTTGAATATCATCAAGAGCACCATCTAATTTAGAAATTTTGTTTTTGTTTTGAGTAATGTTTGACTCTTTAAAATCATCCGTGATGTCTTGGTTACAGGTAGGACATATAGTATTTGAGGATAAGAATCTAATTTCTTTTTCCATGTCCTTGATTTTAGATCTGAACTTAATACTAAATTCATTTAACTTATCAAGTTCTTCTTGAGGATTAGCATAAGTATTCATTTGCTTTGTCATGGCATCAATGTCTCTCATGTAACTCTCAAGATCTTCCTGGTTAGATTCGATATCAATTTTCATTTTAGTTATCTCATCATCCCAGAGAACTACATTCTCCTGACTCTGCTTCTTAAGATCTTCAATAAATCTTTTCTGAACATCTACCTTTTCTTTAAGTAGAGAAATGGCATAGTCAATATCAGACACTGCTTCTTTATTTTCTTTAACACGATCTTTTAAGATGGTGTTCATAGAAGAGAAGATTCTAATGTCTAAGATATCTTCAATGACTTCTCTACGACCTGCCGCAGGTAACTGCATAAAAGGAACAAACGTAGATGATCCAAGCACAACAATTTGAGTGAATGATTTAAAGTTTAATTTTAAAACATTCTGCTCTAACCATTTCTGCTGATCAGCAGCAGAAGCACTCTGATCTAGTTGAACTCCATTTTTGAAAATTTCAAATATACCTGGTTTCATTCCTCGATTAATTTTCCAATCAATCTTACCAATAGTAAACTCAATCTCAACTCTACAATCTGCAAGGTTAATAGAATTAACAAGTTGAGGTTTGTTAATCTTTCTGAAAGGTTTGTTGAACAAACCAAAACACAAGGCATCTAAGATTGTAGATTTGCCTGCTCCGTTCTCTCCAATAATTAAAGTTTTGTTAAACTCGTTCAATTTTATTTCAGTAAAATTGTTCCCAGTGCTGAGAAAGTTTTTCCATTTGATAGTTTTAAATTCAATCATCTTCTTTAGGAGGAATAATAATGTCTTCAGGTGTTACAATACAATAAGAATATCCGTGCTCTTTACAAGTAAAAAGAGCAACGTCATCATCTATTTCAATGACTGCCATTTCGGGATAGTCGTCCGCCAACAATAAATCAGAATGCCGTTCAGCATCATCTTGTTCTTGAAAGAGATACAAAACATTTACATCCCCAAAACTAGGTGCATAAGCACCTTCTGTTTCTTTTCCCTTTATTGCTAGAATGTACATTAATCTACTTGCAAAGATTCTGAATAGATAGATCCGATAATAGATTTAAGTGTGTCTTTATCTTCATAATCAATCTCTTCTACATATTTTTCTAAGAATGAAAGTGTTCCTTCAATCTCAATATCACCAGAAGGATTTATATCTTCACAGGTATTATCAATAATTTTTAAATCATGAATACCTGCTTGATAAAGACGCTCTACTAAATTATCGTATGCATAATAGTTAGTACGTTTTTCAACAATTAATTTTACAAACATGTTTGCATACTTATTCATGTCCATAGAATCAGGATGTACTATCGTGTCATTGTAATAAATTTTAGCAAACATCTCATTTGGATTCTTAATAAATTTCAAACCCATCGTTTCAGTATCAAAGATATGAAACCCTCTGGTGTCACCAAAATCATTCCAATACATTTGGTATGGATTACCCAAATAGTAAACAGAATTAAAATTAGAACGATGATGAAAATGTCCCGAGAATACTTTCTTGAATTTAGAAAACACTTCGGGACTCATCCCATGCTCCATAAAATATCCAGGGTGTGCTTCAAATCCTGACAACTCTAGATGTCCCATAGCAATTTTTGCTTTGGTTTTTGAAATCTCTTCGTAAGTTTCAGTTTCGTTATCAACACATATCCAAGGAACAAAACAAATGTCTAGTCCACCAATATTAAGTGTCTGAGGTTTTTCAATCACTTCAACATTAGGATACTGCTGCAAAAGCAAATCAATAGCATTGATGCCTAGAGTATTCTTGTAGTATGAAGTATGGTTTCCAACAACTGTGTACAGTTTTTTGTTGGCAAGTTTTTGATAGTAATTAGTTTTTGCCCAATCTAAAGACCAAAAATCAATACTCTTTCTATTGTCAAAGGTGTCACCTAGATCAAGAACAGTATCAATATTATATTTGTCTAAGGTTGGAAAGAAAGTTTCATCATAAAATTTCTTCATGTAGTCATGAAAGATCTGACTGCCCTTTCTCATACCAAAGTGCTGATCAGTTATAATAGCAACTTTCATCAATACCTCATTTTTTGCTCAAGAGAATTCTTGATCTGCTCATAAGCAGAGGCGTTACCATGTTCGTCACCAGTAAACACTTCAGAGAATCCTGACTTCTCGATCATTTTGTTTTTAATATCTACCTGCTTCTTTTCCTTCTGGATCCTACGCAAGAATGCATAGTAGATAATCTGAGTAAAGTATGCAAATGGGTTGCTAGATTTTGCAGGATCAAAGTTGTCAATGTATGTGATACAGTTTTCAATACCATCACCAATCATGTCATCTTTAAACATGTAGTTGACGAAGTTTGGTTTGTACGACAAGTGTTGAGCAATCTTCAAAAAGCAACCGCCGATGTACTCACCCACAGGTGGTTTTTTAGCGCCGGTTAATTTTGCTTCATCTACCTTGTTCTTATATCGAACAATGGCATGTAAAAAGTCCTTGTTGTTTACATAATGTTCTTTGGATTTAGACATTGTATTGTATGTTAACTTATCTGCATATCATAGCATAGATTCAAGGGCTTGACAAGACCCTCAGATCTGTGTATAATAACTCGGTCAGAGTTCAGAAACAGCTCTTTAGCTTTAAGGTACTTAGATACTCTAAGATTCTTTAGAGTCACTGTCAAGTAGAAAGATATCCTCTAGTAGTTCTCTAGCATCATCAATAGAGGAAAGTAGACCCATATCCTCATCTAAAAAAACTCGCCCTCGTTCTCGACGCTTACGTGGTGTACGTTTTTCTTCTTTATCTAGTGCTAGTTTAGTTAAACTATTTTTATAGAACTCAACTGGAAATCCTTTTATTTCTTTTACAGTAACTAGTTCGTCACCTGAAATATAGAATTCAGTTTGATGAGATAGTTTCATCCATGCTTTAATTTTGAGTCCTTGAAACGCGCCGGGTATTTCAATCTCTTCAATCTCAATAGGATGTGATATCAGAATGTAATCTTCTGTTGGATCTGCTTCTTTTACAATGCAGAGTAGTTCTTCATTAGTTTTTAATTTTATGTTTGCGAAAAATGCTTCCATACTTACTGTTTTAGTTTTACGTTGATTATCTCATAATCAAAATTTTCTTGGTTATAGATCTTAACACGTTCAAATAAATGTCTTAACGTATAGTTTGGATTGTTAGAATCCTTAGACGTATCATCTGCAATATCATAAAGTAGTGCAGTATTTTTATTCTCACCTTTTCTTAAAACCCTACCAATAGATTGTAAGTTCCTTACTCTCGATTTTGATGGACTTGCGAAAATAATATTATGTAGATTTTTAATATTAATGCCAGTAGAGAACGTTCCGTAACTAGCAATAATAATTGCGTTAGATTCGTGCTCAGTTATTTCTCGGATCTCTTCTCTATCCTTTGCATCAACACCACCGTGTACAAAGAAAACTTTTCTATCGGCATGTGCATTAGTATTTATCAAATCATAGAGAGGTTCTCCATGACGTTCCACATAATTAAATAAGATCAGTGTATTACCACCAAGATCTAACGCAAGATTTTTAATAAAATTGTTTCTTTTAGGATGAGAGATGATATAATCAATTTCATCTTGATAAGTATCAAATGTTATATGAGGATGTCTGAGTGTGAGAATCTTAATTTTTAACCTGGACAAATGTCCCTGTTGAATTAATTCATTAGTATTAGTAATCTTTTTATGAGGACCAAACAATCCTTCAAGAACAAGTTTGTTTGTTTTACTCCCATCTAGTGTGCCAGTAAATCCAATACGATACTTTGCATGATGTAATTTGGTAAGGATGTCAGTTAAAGATTTTGCTTTGAATAGATGTGCTTCATCCCCAATTACTGCATTAAAACATTCAAAATATTTTCTATGCTGTTTATAGATTGATTGCCATGTAGTAATGGTTACTGGTTTAGGAGATACTTTCTCATGACCAGCATAAACTTTATGACAAAATTCTTCAGCATCCCAACCATAAGATACAAAATCTTTATACATCTGTTCTACAAGAGATGTAGTTGGAACAACAATGATAATCTTTTGTCCTGTCTCCTGTAAGAAACGAACAATAGAATAAATCATAAATGACTTACCTGATCCTGTTGGTGACACGATCAGTTTTCTTTTCTTTCTTAGTGCTTCATAGATTGCAGTATACTGATACTCCCTTGCTTTGAGAGATGAGAATCTTTTTGTAAATGATTTGACACCATCAAAAGAAACTAACTCGTCTTCAGCATCAGGCATACCAAAGTATTCATTATCAGCATAATCATATGTGTAATGACGTTCCTTACAGAACTGTTCAATATACTCTCTTAGTCCAGCATAGATCTCTCCTGTGCCTGGAGAGAATAATCTAATTTTACCATCCCAATATTTCTTCCTGTAGGCAGGCATGAATTGAGCACCTTCAACTTCAAATGTGAAGTGGTCAGATAATTCGTATGAAATATGTGGAGGGGTTTTCAGTTGAAGATATACTTCATTCTTTTTTCGGATAATAACATCACTCATCTATTCCTCTTGAATATCGTAACCAATCAATCGCATTCTTAATTTGAAATGAACGATTGTTAATATTATTTAGAACCTGTTTTAGAGCATCCTCTAATTTTTCATATAGATCTAGAGTTGCTTGTGCTTTAATTACATCAGCATCTCCTTTAATGTAGATAGGAACTTCTGTTTTAATAATTCTTTCTTCAGGTGCAGTTTCTTCTCTGCCCATATAATAACTATACTTCTGTCTATACAGAACGTTATAGTTGTATTCTTTTTCTTTACGTAATAATTGTATTCTTAAATACTTGTCTAACCATTTAGCATGTAGGATTGGAATTCGTCTTGCCTCATCAGATAAGTCATCACTCATTACACAATCCTTGTGCCATTCATCGATCAATTGTTGATGTAAACTCATAAAGTCAATTGCTTATCATTACTATTGGTAAGTTTGTAGTAGGTGTATTTAAATTCTACTTCTGCTTTTAAATACTGTATATCTGTTATGTCAGTATTAAACTCTAATGAATTTAACCTTACAGGAAATGCATCATAGAAATGCAATTTAAATGCAGTATTAAAATTACTGCTCAAGATATTTAAGTATAGATCTATCTGATCTAACTGAGAAGAATTTTCAAAATCTTTATCTCTCATTTGTTCAGCAAACTCATACCACTGATCAGATTTTTGTGGGTAAGTAATACCAACCATCCAGTTATGAATTAAAGAATAGTTAAGACAATCTTCATCAATTAAAAAAGTTAATACAAGTGATTCATAATTTAATTTATCACCCGCAAGTTGGAAGTCATTGTATGGTGTTGCTTGAGTTGGACCATTCATACTAATGCCAGGAACATTAGCATTGGTACATTGAAATCCAATACTTTTAAAACCTGGGATGTCTAATCTAAAACCTGATGGTGATAGAAAGTTTTCGTTACAGAGGGTCATTTGCTGGGTCCTTCACACTATTATTTATAGGCATAAAAAAAAGACCCCGAAGGGTCCAGTGTTTGTGTATCCTGATGGATTACATCAGGTTTGCAACAGAAACTCTTCTGTAGTATGCATTGGTGCCGAGGTTGCCAGCAGCAAGAGGATTGCTGTCTGCAAGTGCAGCTTCGCCTCTTGCGAATGGGTTGAGGACCATGCCATAACGGGTCTTGAACCCGATACGTGGCTGGAAGTCATCCTGACCGACGCTACGTACCATCTGGAGAGGTACATAAGGGCAGTAGAACATGCCAGCGTCATA
>Ga0209557_1001228_pt1 | contig 14391 bp, 11 predicted proteins | sample SaaInlV_120m_DNA_4_FD_184672 | JGI IMG/M metagenome (GOLD analysis project Ga0209557, IMG submission 184672) | Marine microbial communities from expanding oxygen minimum zones in the Saanich Inlet - Saanich Inlet SI074_LV_10m_DNA (SPAdes) (version 2) | ecosystem: Environmental > Aquatic > Marine...
GTTGTTCCGCAGTATTAAGGAGTTTGATTTGCACATAAGATGATATTTATTGACTTGGTGCTAATGAAGTCTTGAATGTTGGTGGTTCATTATCAAACAACCTATCCTCTTCAATATCTAACTAATTGATTTAAAAAGGATTTCACTATATTCAATAATTCTAATTTCTTCCTTCACAATTTCTAAATTATTTTCCACATCAGACTATCAATCACATCCTTTTAAGTGGGGAAGTGGGAATTATCATTATTATGATTATTTAATACAGATAATAAGCGATTATAATGGTTTTTTCAGACCAATACTTTTTTTAAAATACCCAGCAATATTTCCATTAATATTTGGGATATTAATTTTTGCTTTACTAATGTATATTCTGGCTAGAGAAAAAAACATAGTATTAATTCTGTCAATATTTTTTGGAATCCTTATCCATATATTTATATTTTCTAATGTTTGGATTGAAAATGGCATACGTAGCAGATTTTTATTTTGGCTACAATTAATAACACTGGGGTATTTTCTTAAATACATATTTTTTACAAATAGAACGGTTTTTTTTAAATCTATTCTGTTCTTATTCATTGGTTTTACATTGCTCGATTATTCATACAGAAGATATGTTTTATTTAAAGATTACAAAAAGAATGATATTATATTAGGTGTTACTATTCGTAATAAAAAAATAGAACCATTTATTTGTTACGATGAATTTCTTAAGAAAAATAAATAAAACAATTAGTATTTATAATATTTAAAGAATGATGGGGATATTAGTAAGCCCTAAAAAATAATTTTATTTAGACTCTAAATGGAATTTTAGAATGGTTTAATTTTAAAAAGATGAAAATAGTTTTTTTTGATTTTGATGGCACCATAACAACAAAAGATAGTCTATTAGACTTTGTGAAGTATGCCGTTGGTAAATGGAATTATAGAATGGGGTTATTTATTTTAAGTCCAATATTAGCTGCATATTCTATAAAGTTATTATCAAATAGTGTTGCTAAAGAAAAACTAATATCTTATTTTTTTAAAGGTTTGAATAGTATTTATTTTCAAAATATTGCAAATACATATTCTATAGAACAAATTGATAAAATAATTAGACCAGAGGCACTTGAGAGGATTAAATGGCATCAAGAGAAAGGACATAAAACAGTTGTTGTATCAGCTTCTATGGAGTACTGGCTTAATGGATGGTGTAAAAAGAATAAGTTAGAACTCATAGCTACAAAACTTGAATCAAAGAACAACAGACTTACTGGTAAATTTTCTACTAAGAATTGTTATGGTATTGAAAAAGTTATTAGAATTAAAGAGAATTATAATCTTAAAGATTATGAAACCATTTATGCTTATGGAGATAGCAAAGGAGATAAAGAAATGTTAAGTATTGCTGATAAAAAATATTATAAATACTTTGAATAAGAATAAACCATGTATTTTTGACAAGCAAAGTTCATCAAAATAATAATTGAATAGTTCAGTTACCCTATACGTTACCCTAGCAATTGTAGGTGCTGTAACATCAATGATATCAAGGTGTTGAGAAGTAGGTGTTAGACCCTTCCTCTCTGCAAAAACAAAGTCAAAAGAGACTAAAAAACAAAAAACCCTATAAATATTTAGTTTATAGGGTTTTTATTTCTCTAACTTTCATTTAAAACTATTAAAAAACAAATAAAAAATAAAAACATAACGGCTCAATTTACAAGAATAGAATTTGTAATGGTAATGAAAGAAAAAGGGATGATTCCCTTGTTTTTCAGTAATGATAATTAATTTTTAAACAAATGAGAAATATAGTCCTTTTTTACGCCCTGTTTTTAGGCAACTTGCTACTCGCTCAAACACCCGTTGATAGGGTGTATCCTTATCTTGACGCTGCCAACTCAAGGTGGTTCTTTTTTTCATCGGCAAGTCGCCCTTTTGGCATGGTTAACCTGAGTCCGGATACTGAAATTGGAGGTGCATGGGGTAGTGGATATCGCTATAATACAGAAGAAATAAAAGGATTCAGCCATATTCACGCATGGCAGTTGGCAGGTGTGTCGATAATGCCCGTTGCAAAAGACAAACTAGATAAGAATACAATTAAAAACATAGCAAAAGATTATTATTCTGCTTTTAGCCACGATAAAGAAATAGTAAAGCCCGGCTATCATAAAGTATTTCTTGAACGCTATAATACAACCGTGGAGCTTACTTCAACGAAAAGAGTAGGTATGCATAAGCTAGATTTTCCCGATAGCACATCAAATGCGGTTTTGGTAAACCTTGGAGGTAAATTAGGACCCTCAGAGATCATACATGGCGAGTTAAAACAAGTAAGCGATAATGAACTTACTGGTATGGTAATGAGTGGCAAAACAATGCGCCGACCAAAAGATACGCCGGTTTATTTCTGTATTCAATTTAATGCCAATATAAAAGGTTTGCACTCGTTTAAAAAAGAAAACATAAACAAGATTGTTGGTAAGGATAACGGTGCTATTGTTGTGCTGAATACTAACGGACAACCTTTACTTATGAAGGTTGGGATATCATATGTATCGAGTAAACAAGCGCGTTTAAATATTGAAGAAGAGTTAGCGCACTGGGATTTTGAACGAGTAAAGCAAGAAGCTTTTAATGAATGGAATTCCTGGTTAAGTAAAATAAAGGTGGAGAGTGAAAATATCGAAGACGTTAGACGCTTTTACACCGATTTATGGCATGCATTGCAAGGAAGAAGAACAATTAGTGATGCAAATGGTCAGTATTCAGATATGACAGGTTCTACACATAGGACAAGACAAATACCTCTTGACAGTGAGGGTAAACCGAAATTTAATCATTATAATTCTGATTCTTTTTGGGGAGCACAATGGACCATTAGTACCTTATGGCATTTAGCGTATCCAGAAGTGAGTTCAGATTTTTGTAATTCCTTGTTAAACTATTATAAAGATGGAGGTTTGATTCCCAGAGGTCCATCCGGAGGAAATTACACCTATGTAATGACTGGAGCAAGTTCAACTCCTTTCATCGTTAGTGCATACCAGAAAGGAATTAGAGATTTTGACATTGATATGGCATACGAGGGCATTAAGAAAAACCACATGCCAGGAGGTATTATGGAGCGTTCGGGATACGAACATCATAATTCAAAATCAGGTGGACTTGAATTATATATTGAACAGGGGTATGTTCCTTACCCATACAAGAGTTCTGTAAAAGCCTTTCATAAAAAAGGAGCCGGGCAAACCCTGGAGTATGCGTATCAGGATTGGACTCTTGCTCAATTAGCAAAAGCTTTAGGCGACAATAAGGATTACGAATATTTTAATAATCGTTCCAATAATTATAAGTATTTATTCAACTCTCAAACGGGATACATACACCCAAAACAAGCAAACGGTAATTGGCTTGAGGATTATACTCCAGGCGATTATGTAAAAGGTTTTGTTGAGTCTAACGGATATCAAGGAACTTGGTACGTGCCACATGATTACGAGGGTTTAGCTACTCTAATGGGCGGAACAGATAGCTTAATTTATAAGTTGAATTCTAATTTTGAGCAAGCCTCAAAGCAGGGTTTTACTTCCGGTAAAAAACATGCTGATGAGGAACTCAAAGACTACAAAAGAACGCCTATAAATTATGGCAATCAACCGAGTATTCATACCGCATTTATTTTTAGTGCTGTAGGTGCGCCATGGTTGACTCAAAAATGGTCTCGCGCCGTGGTTGATTCTGTTTACTCGGGTTTGTCGCCAAATTATGGGTATAATGGTGATGAAGACCAGGGCTTAATGGGAAGTCTTGCAGTACTTATGAAAATAGGACTGTTTCAAGTTAATGGCGGTACTGAAATTGACCCGGCATACCAAATTGGAAGCCCCATATTTGATAAAGTTGAAATTGACTTAAGTAGTGAGTATTATTCGGGTAAAACTTTTACGATTGAAACAGTAAATAACTCAAAAGACAATGTTTATATAAAATCGGCTACGTTTAATGGTGTTGAATTAGATAAGCTACGTTTAAAGCATAATGAAATTGTTAAAGGGGGTGTTTTGAAGCTCATTATGAGCAATGTACCTAACAAGGAATTAAAATAATATCAAACACAAATATCAAATAATGAAAGAGATAAATCGAGGATTCATAGTCTGAAAATTTTATTGGGAAGTTTAGCTAATCTTTCAGTAAAAAATTCAATAAATGTCGTGGGTTCTATTTATGGACTATTAAAAATAATCTCTTCCTTTTTTCTGCTAATTTTATTTCTTATAAAGAATTGCACGCCAATAGAAAAATACCTACCTACGTGCTATTCTTAAACCTAATCAATCTTTTAGAATTGTCTAGGTCGCCTTAATTAATATCCCCCGAAATTAAGATTTGCTATTGAATATATTTTGTTTTAGCGATTTTTGTAACTCCAATTTTTGTTTTTTATTGGTTGCAACTTGCCATATAGCAGCTTCTATATTAGGATTTTGTCTTACTCCTTGAAAAACCATTCGAATGTATTTTGCATTGTGTGGTTTTCCATTTCTATTACAAATTTTTCGTTCAGACAAGATTTTTAAAACCTCCTTAGTATAATGGCTTCGGAAAAGTGCTTTTAATTTTTTTTGTTCTAATTCTGTAATCATAGTAATTGTTATTTGACATTATGATAATTGTTGTTATATTGTTGTTATATTGTTGTCGTTTTGTACAAATACAAGTTATGTAAATAAATTTACAAAATATCTAAAAATGGAAAATAAATTTACAAACATAAAGGATAGAGTTGTGAAAATTGCTGAAAATCAAGACATTAGCAAAGAAGATTTTTTTAATAGTATTGGAATTACTTCAGCAAATTTTAGAGGAAAAGCCAAAGAAACACCTTTAAATTCCAATACAATCGTAAATATAATTACGAAATATCCTAGTACAGATCTGTATTGGTTGTTGACGGGTACTTCTAAAAAAACTTTTTTAGAGACACATAATATTGTGAATGAGTCAATAACACCATATAAAACACATTGTAAGTATTGTGATGAATATGGTTTGTTCGAAGTATTTCAAGAACAAATAAGTGATTTAAAAAAGGATAAAGAAGACTTAAAACAATTGTTAGGATTAAGGAATGAAGAAGATGCCACATAATTTTAATTTGCCTCAAAATAGAAATCATCAGTAAAAAACCATTTCAATTTAAAGAATTTACCATTCATCAAGATAAAACGGCTATGAAAGTTGGTACTGATGGTGTTCTGTTAGGTGCTTGGTGTTCTGTAAATGACTTTCCCGATTCAATTTTAGATATTGGTGCAGGTGCAGGTGTTATTGCTTTGATGCTGGCGCAACGTTCTGATGCCATGACCATTGATGCCGTAGAGGTTGATGAGAATGCGTACGAACAAACCGTAGAAAATTTTGAGTTATCGGATTGGGGTGATCGTTTGTATGCTTACCATACTACTTTTCAGGAATTTGCTAGTGAAATTGCTGACGAAGAAGAAACTTATGATCTAATTGTTTCCAATCCGCCTTTTTATACTGATGCATTTGAATCTGAAAATATGGCTAGAAATAAAGCTCGTTTTGCATCGTCTTTGTCTTTTGAAGATTTGATTCGTGGAGTTTCAAAAATTATTTCAAAAAACGGCAAATTTGCAGTCATTCTTCCGTTTAAAGAAGAAGATTCCTTTGTTGATTTAGCCAAACAACACCATTTATTTTTAAACAGAGTTTGTAGAGTTCAAGGAAATCCAACATCAGAAATAAAAAGAAGCTTACTAGAATTTTCATTGCATCCATCTAAAATTACAGAAGCCTATTTAATGATAGAAACTGAACGCCATCAATATACCCAGGAATACATAAATTTGACGAAAGATTTTTATTTGAAGATGTAGTTTTTTTATTGACAACGATGTAGATTGATTTTTCTAGAATCTTATTTTTAGAAGAATGAAATGTGATGCTTGCGCTGAGAGTTCCTTAATCAACCTTTTGGTTGCTTTTCGATACACGATTAAAGAGTTACTCGATTTGGATTGTATCCTAAATAAGTGGTGTTTTTTTCTTTAAAGGCAATGCCATTTTCCGCTAATTCTTTTAATATTGGTTCATAGACTTCCTTTGAAATCGGCAATTGTACTCCAGGGGTTTTAATTTCGCCTTTTACTATCTTTAAAGCAGCAATCGCTACCGGTAATCCAACTGTTTTTGCCATGGCTGTGTAAGTTTGATTTTCTCCTTTCACCACAAAACTACTTTCGATTTGTTTTTTTTCCCCATTGATTTCATACCCAAAAAGATGCTGCATTACAATCATGTCTTTATCATCTTCTGCTAATGTCCAAGAATCTTGTAATATTTTTTGCAACATTTGTGCAGGCGTTGCATTTTGAATTCCAATTTTTTTAGTTGGGTTAAAAAGATCCAATTCAACTAATTTTGCCCACATCAAATCATCTTGATCAATTTTTAAGTACGAGCGTAATTTTAATTCTACCGAATCGGAAGGGGAGTAGGAGAGGAACAAATTCACAAAATCCCGATAACTCATTTTTTCTGAATGACTGATGGTATAGGAATCATCTGTCATACCTAATTGAACAAAAATATTCCATGCTCTAGAAAAACCGACCTTTCTGATGGTGCCTCTGAACATGGTTGGAATATCATTCAAACCATAAACATTTCTATATTTAAGAGAATCCCTATTGGCATAAGCTTCAAAATCGCCACTGCCATTTACTTTTAGAAATTCAGTTCTTCTAAATAATTTATGATAGGGAATGTATTTGTAAGTCCCTTCTTGGATAAACATGGCTGCGCCCCCTTGTCCGGCTAATACCACATTCCGTGGATTCCAAGTGAATTTGTAATTCCATAAATTATTATCGCTCTCAGGAGCAAGAATCCCGCCACAAAAAGATTCAAACAATAACATTTTTGCACCCGTATTTTTAAGGCGATCAATTATTTGCATGGCGCTCATGTGATCGATTCCAGGATCTAGACCAATTTCATTCATAAATACCAATCCTTTTTCTTTAGCTTGCGTATCCAACGCTTTCATTTCTTCAGAAATATAGGAAGCTGTTACCAGATGTTTTTTATAAGTAATACAGTCTTTGGCAACTTCGATATGAAAACGAGCAGGAAGCATAGAAATCACGATATCTGATTTTTTGATTTCGGTTTCCCGTTGGTTTTTATTAAAAACATCCAATACAATGGCATTTGCATTTTGGTGCTTATTGATGAGTTTTTCTGCATTTTTAGTAGAAATATCTCCAATAGTAAGTTGTAATTTTTCTTCGATTGATTTATCTAAGAGATACTTTATTAAAGCAGCACTCGATTTTCCAGCACCAATGATCAATATGTTTTTCATAAATAAATCGTGTATTTTTGTAGAATACTAAGATAGTTTATTTGTTTAAAAATAAACACAAACGACATAAAATGTTTAAAAATTTAGTAATTACTTGTTTTTTAGGAATAGTAGCCCTTGTTTTAGGTGCTTTTGGAACTCATGCTTTAAAAGAAGTGCTAAATTCAGTACAACTTTTGAGTTTTGAAACGGCAGTTAGGTATCAGTTGTATCATGTAATTGTATTGTTATTTGTAAATATTTATGAAGGATTTTCATTGAGCCAAAAAAACAACATCAGTTGTCTTTTTTTTATGGGGATTTTATTTTTTTCTGGATCTATATATTTAATTCAGCTTACCTCTGTTACTGCTGAATCTATTTGGTTTTTGACACCTTTAGGAGGTTCTTTCTTTATAATAGGATGGGGGTTAATGATGGTACTATTCTGGAGAAAATATAGATTTAAATAAAAGATTCATAAATTTTACCTAAAAAGAGCCTTAATTTTTAATTATTGTTTAATTTTGTAGGATACTTAAATAAAAAATATTGATATGGTAGATACAGGTACGAAATCGATTTCGTTAAATAGTCTAGGAATCAAAAATGCAACAATACGTTATCAGTTAAATTCGAATGAATTACAAGATGAAACAATAAGAAGCAAACAGGGTATTGTCTCTTCTTTAGGAGCAATTGCGGTTAATACGGGTGAATTTACAGGACGTTCACCAATGGACCGCTTCATTGTAAAAGACGACATTACGAAAGATGAAATTTGGTGGGGTAAAATTAATTTGCCTTTTGAAGAGGAAACATTTGACAAGCTTTATGACAAAGTAGTTCATTATTTGTCTGAAAAAGAAATTTTTGTCAGAGATAGTTTTGCGTGTGCGGATGAAAATTATAAATTAAATATTAGAGTTGTAAATGAGTATCCGTGGAGTAATCTATTTGCGTATAATATGTTTTTACGACCATCAGAAAAAGAATTAAAAAATTTTATTCCGGAGTGGACCGTTATCAATGCGCCCGGATTTATGGCGGATGCAGCATTAGATGGAACGAGACAACACAATTTCTCGATTTTAAACTTTACTAAAAAAATTGCTTTAATTGGAGGGACTGGTTATACCGGTGAAATTAAAAAAGGAATTTTTTCTGCCCTTAATTTTATACTTCCTGTATGTAAAAACACCTTGCCAATGCATTGTTCTGCAAATATTGGCAAAGAGGGAGATACTGCTATTTTCTTTGGACTTTCTGGAACCGGAAAAACCACACTATCTACAGATCCATTAAGAAGTTTGATTGGAGATGATGAGCATGGTTGGACAGCAGAGAACACAGTTTTTAACTTTGAAGGAGGATGTTATGCAAAAGTGATCAATTTGTCACAAGAACAAGAACCAGAAATTTTTGCAGCGATCAAAAAAGGGGCGATCTTAGAGAATGTTGTAATGGATGATCATGGAGTGATCGATTTTGCCAACACTTCAATAACTCAAAATACAAGAGTTAGTTACCCAATTGATTATATAGACAATATTCAAAAACCATCAATAGGAAAAAACCCCAAAAATATTTTCTTTTTAACAGCAGATGCTTTTGGTGTTTTACCTCCCATATCAAAATTGACTCCTAGTCAAGCAGCGTATCATTTTATATCTGGTTATACAGCAAAAGTTGCAGGAACAGAAGCGGGGGTAACAGAGCCTATGCCAAATTTTTCAGCTTGTTTTGGTGCGCCTTTTATGCCATTGCATCCCACAAGATATGCTGAAATGTTAAGTAAAAAAATGAAAGATGCAGGCGTTCATGTTTGGTTGGTAAATACAGGTTGGTCTGGCGGTAAATACGGCGTTGGTAGAAGAATGCCATTAAAATACACACGTGCCATGATTACAGCTGTTTTAAACGGTGAGTTGAGCGATTATACCTACGAAAATTACCACATTCATTCCGTATTTGGAGTTGCGCAACCTAGAACTTGCCCAGGAGTTCCATCAGAATTATTAAGTCCAAGAGCAACATGGAATAATGACGATGCCTACTACGAAACAGCATTTAAATTATCAAATGCATTTAGAATGAATTTTAAACAATTTGAAGAATTTGCAAATGAGGAAATTCGAAGAGGAGGTCCACAACGATATGCATTCTAATTTATTAATCTAATTTTAAAACTAACATCTCAATTTTGAGGTGTTTTTTACTTTATAAACAAACTATTTTAGACAGAAATTTAATATTTTACAAGTTATATATTGAGTAAACATATTTAAGTTTTCGAATAATTTTATAATATATTGTAAAATAAATAATCCTCTTTGCTGCTATTATTTTACTATATATTTTTTAGTAAGCGCTTTTTCTACTATTTTTGTAAGAATAAAAAATAAAACCTTCAACGTCCCTATTGTTGTTAAAACTATAATTTTGTTCAAAAAATTAACAATTTTTGGAAATAATTTATTAAGATTTAAGTTTTTTACATCTTAATTATCTAATAAGGCTATTAAATATTCTATTTTTACTCAAACAGTTGATGAATTAAAGATTCCACAAAAAGTATGATGTTTAAAAAAATCGACTTTTCACTAATTTTACAGATACTTCTTTTAGGTTGTTTGACCTCACCCTCTCTGATTTCATCTCAAGAATATGGTCTTGGCTTCAGAGGTCAAAGCTATCTTTTAGATGAAAGAACAGCTTTGGAGATATCTCCAGAGGAGTATGTAGATGTTAAAAATGAGTTAGAAGTTTCTTTTGATTTAAAAGTTGATTTTGAACAAAAAGAAAATGACTTTGGATATGTTTTTAGAATCATAAGTAAAAAAAATCAGAATATAGATTTACTTCTTTCTGGTTCAATAACTAGAAGTTTAATTTTGGTCGTTGGAGATACTCAAACCTCTATACCTATTGATTTATCCAAGATTAATAAAAACGATTGGTTTGCCATTAAAATCAAGTTACTTTTAAATAAAAATCAAATTCAATTTTCTATATCAGATAGTAAACCTGTTTTAAAAACCGTGACGTTTTCAAAGCAAGAATCGTTTAAACTCTTTTTTGGAGCAAATAACTACAAAGAGTTTTCGAGTTCAGATGTTCCCGAAATGAATATTAGAGATGTTAAATTAATTAAAAATGGCAGATTGTTTTCTCATTTCCCGTTAAATCAATGTGGAGGTAACGTTACTTTAGATGTTTTAGAAAATACACAAGCTATTTTAAAAAATCCAAATTGGATTTTATGCAGACATCAAAATTGGAAATTGAATTATTCGTCTGAAACAGAAGGAATGCAATTGGTTGCTGTTAATGAAGAAAAAGGAATCATTTATCTATTAAATGAAACTTCCTTCTTAAGTTATAACTTACAAGATAATTCTATGAAAAAAATGCCGTACAAAAACGGTAAAATACATTTAACCGTTCAACACAGAGCAATTTACAATAAGACTGATAATCAAGTTTATTGTTATGCTGAAAGTGAAGAACTTTTTTCTTATTTAAATTTAGAAACAGGAAATTGGAATAATCTAGAAACTTTTTCAAAAAAACAGGGTAAAAAAGTCTTTCAAAAGCACAGTAACGTTTTTAACCCTTCAGATAATTCAATTTATATGTTTGGAGGTTATGGACAATACAAATATAACAATGTCGTTAAAAAATTAAACTTATCAGACAGTACTTGGACTATTTTACCTACTAATGATACTGTTTTTAAACCAAGATACCTAGCAGGAAGCGCTATGTACAAAGATTCTATTTATATACTAGGAGGTTATGGTAGTAGATCAGGAAGTCAGTTAACAAATCCTAAGAGCTATTCAAATTTAATTGCTTATTCTGTTAAAAGTAAAAGATTTAAGCAAAAATTTAATATTGCGAATCCATTTAGTAACGATATGATTGTTGCTAACAAAATGTGGATTAATCCTAATAATAGAGATTATTTTTCACTTGTTTCAGATAAAATTAAATATGAAGGGTGTCTAAAGCTTTTGAAAGGAAATTTAGACAACAATGCTACTACAATTTTGGGAGATTCTATTCCTTTTAAATTTTTAGACATCAAATCTGTAGCTAACTTATACTATATGACTAATCAGTTAAAATTAGTAGCGTACAATTCATATCTAAATGTTGAAAATAAAACAGAGTTTAGTATTCACTCTATCGATTATCCAGTAATTGAAATTCCTATTGAATCACAAAAAAACAGCAATAATTATTGGTATTTATTTTTTGGAGGATTAACTATTTTTGGTGTAGTTGTATTATATGCTGTGAAAAGTAAAAAGAAAATACAGCCAACACATGTAACTCAAGACAAAAAATTTCCTTTACCGGACGCAGGTAGAATAGAAACAAAGAATTTTGAGGATAAAAAAGGAGTTGTAGAAAAAGATCTCGATTTTAAACCAATTGAAAAAAAGTATAATTATCAAATTATCTTTTTTGGAGGTTTTCAGGTAATCAACAAAAAACAAGAAGATATTACAGGTAAATTTTCACCATTATTAAAAGAATTATTTTTATTAATATGGATGTATACCTTTAAGAATAACAAAGGAATATCATCAGCAAAATTAATAGAAATTCTCTGGTATGATAAGCCCACAAGGAGTGCCCAAAACAATAGGTCTGTTAATATTACTAAATTAAAAAATTTACTCAATGAACTGGGAGATTGTAAAATGGATAAAGAAACTGGTTATTGGAAAATAAATCATAATTACAAAGACATAAAAACCGATTACTATGAAGTCATTCAGATAACCACAAACAAAAAAAACATTGATAGAGATAGAATAGACCACTTGATTAAAATTACAGAAAAAGGGCCATTTTTATCAAATTTAAATTACGAATGGCTAGACTCTTTTAAACAAGATCTTGCCGATACTATAATTGAAACTCTAATTAAATTTGCTGAAAGTTTTGATTTTAAAAGCGATCCTGATTTTATGCTTCATTTATGCGATTGTATCTTTAATTTTGATTCCATTAACGAAGAAGCTGTTTTTTTTAAATGTAAAGCGTATAATTTCAAAGGAAATCATAGTTTAGCAGAAAGCACATTTAAAAAGTTTCAAAAAGAATACAAACTATTGTATGGACAAGAGTTCGAATATTCGTTTCAAGAAATCTTACTAAATAAAAATAATTAAGTCACGACTTTTATTCTCTAATAGAACTTAATTTTTACATCCTAATTATTATGATTAATGTTTTATTAATCCAAAATTAAGTACTTAAATAGACATTGCTATCATAACTATTTCATATGAAAGCATTCTGTACTTCTTTTTTAATGTTTGTTGTTACAACAATTTCTCTGTTTTCACAATCTAAACACGCTAAAACTAGTAACTTTTTAAGTTATAAAGGTCTTGTAATGGCAGGTTACCAAGGTTGGTTTAGAGCGCCAAAAGATGATGCGAAAAGAGGTTGGTCGCATTATGGTAGAGGTGATAAGTTTGATTTCGAAAATAATACAATAGACTTCTGGCCAGATGTTTCAGAATACAAAAAAACTTACAAAACTGTTTTTAAATATTATGATGGAACGAATGCAGAAGTATTTAGCTCTGTAGACAAAAGTACAACAGATCTCCATTTTAAATGGATGAAAGAGTATGGTGTAGATGGGGTGTTTATGCAACGTTTTTTCGGTGTTACAAGAAACAATTCAAACACCAATAAACCACAAGACATTATTTTGAGTAATGCTTTAAAAGCAGCTAAATTAAATAACAGAGCCCTCGCTGTCATGTATGATTTATCTGGCTTAAAGGCTACTGGTGAAGATTGTTCTTCTATAATCGAAGACTGGAAAATGTTGGTAGACAAATTAAAAGTAACCAACCAAGGAGAAAATCAAAATTATCTATATCATAATGGTAAACCATTGGTAGCCATTTGGGGAGTTGGTTTTCCAGACAGACCTTATGATACCAGAAAAATTGGAGTCAATCGTTTAATTGACTTTTTAAAGAACGATCCAGTATATGGAGGTTGCTCAATTATGCTAGGGGTTCCCACTTATTTTAGAGAGTTAGATAAAGATTGTTTGCCAGACCCATATTTACACACAATTATAGCATCAGTAGACATTGTTTTGCCCTGGATGGTCCAACGTTTTACACCTTTAGTTCATAAAGTTGGTGATCATTTAAGAGATCATATTATTGCAGATTTAAAATGGACCAAAGAAAGAAATATCGATTATGTACCTGTAATTACACCTGGTTTTAGTTGGAGAAACCTTTCTCTGAGCAAACCAGATTTGGCAAGACGTACCGCTTATGGAGCCATACCAAGATTAGGAGGCAGATTTTATTGGGATCAAATGACGAATGCGATTTTAGCAGGTTCAGAAATGATTTATGTGGCCATGTTCGATGAGATTGATGAAGGTACGGCAATTATGAAAGTATCAGACAATCCTCCAAATAGCGATAAAGCACATTTTGTAAACAATGATGGTGAACCCTCAGACCATTATTTATGGTTAACAGGTTTAGGCGCAAAAATGTTACGAGGTGAATTGCCTCTTCAACTAGAGTTACCAAAAAGAAAAACTAATAAACTAGAATGTGCAGAGTAGTTTTTAAAAACTAAGATAAATGCAAAAAAAATCACTTTTTTTTAGTAATAATCCGATTTATTAAGCATTAATTAATTAATTATTAATGTGTGTTTCGCTTCTTTGTAGAAAAATACAATTAACTAAATTCAATACATGATGAAAAAAATTACATTTTTAACAATTTTCTTTTCTTTGTTTTTGTCGGTCAGTTTGTTTTCTCAACAAAATACCGTTTATGTTTCAGCAACAGGTGCTGGTCAAAATGATGGTACAAGTGAAGCCAACGCTCGTGGAAGTTTTGGTGATGCGATGAATGACATTAACAGTGAAGGTGACAAACTTATAATTATAGGAACCGTTTCGACAAGTGGAGCAAATTTAACATCTAAAAGCTTTGCCTTTACTATTGAAG
>Ga0209557_1001233_pt1 | contig 14357 bp, 24 predicted proteins | sample SaaInlV_120m_DNA_4_FD_184672 | JGI IMG/M metagenome (GOLD analysis project Ga0209557, IMG submission 184672) | Marine microbial communities from expanding oxygen minimum zones in the Saanich Inlet - Saanich Inlet SI074_LV_10m_DNA (SPAdes) (version 2) | ecosystem: Environmental > Aquatic > Marine...
CAGTAAACCAGATACCAACCACAGGCCAAGCAGCAAGGAAGAAGTGAAGACTTCTGCTATTGTTGAAGGATGCGTATTGGAAAATCAAACGACCGAAGTAACCATGGGCTGCGACGATGTTATAGGTTTCTTCCTCTTGACCAAACTTGTAACCATAGTTTTGTGACTCGGTTTCAGTCGTCTCACGGACGAGTGAGGAAGTAACGAGACTTCCGTGCATAGCAGAGAAAAGAGATCCACCGAATACCCCAGCAACACCGAGCATATGGAACGGGTGCATAAGAATATTGTGCTCTGCCTGGAAGACGAGCATATAGTTAAAAGTACCAGAAATACCAAGAGGCATAGCATCGGAGAATGAACCTTGACCGAAAGGATAGACGAGGAATACTGCACTCGCTGCAGCGACTGGTGCCGAGTAGGCAACACAGATCCATGGACGCATACCTAAACGGTAAGAGAGTTCCCACTCACGTCCCATATAGGCATAGATGCCGATCAGGAAGTGGAATACTACCAGTTGGAAAGGACCGCCATTGTAAAGCCACTCATCGAGTGAGGCAGCTTCCCAGATGGGGTAGAAGTGAAGACCAATTGCGTTGGAGGATGGGACAACTGCACCAGAGATGATGTTGTTTCCATACATGAGTGAACCAGCTACGGGCTCACGGATACCATCGATATCGACGGGAGGTGCTGCTACGAAAGCAACAATGAAACAGATGGTCGCCGCCAACAGAGTTGGGATCATCAGCACACCAAACCAACCGACATACAGACGATTGTTGGTAGAAGTAACCCACTCGCAGAAAGATTCCCACGAGGAAGTAGATTGTTGTTGTCTAGAAAGTGTAGCCATTGAATTGAAAAGGGTTAGATAAGAGTGCAGGGAAACACTAGTAAGATATTCCTGTCTCACCCTCAGAGGCAGGTATGAAAGACTCTTGTTTAGACACGCTGTTTAGTCTTGGTAAGGCGTGTAAAGAAGCGTTAAGAAATGTGTTGGATCCTTAACTTGCTTACCTATTTAGTATAGCAGAGGGACGGTTTCCCGTCAACCAAAAAAAATGAGCAAATTTACTCAAGTTGCAACGTGGTCTAACCAGTTACGAATGTTGTAAGAATTCCATTGACTATAGTATCTTGGATTTTCCTTCAAGTATTTTACATCATGTGACTTGGCATAGTCAATATTAGATTTAAAATCGTCATCCATATCGAATGGTAACGACTTTGCATACTCCCAGAAAGGAGTATCATATTTAGATCCATACTGATAGTGCCAAAGCAAAAAGTTTTGGACACCAGTCAGATGATTATTAATTTTTTGATCAACTAGATAAGGACTTTCACCACGAAATATTGTATGTGCAGTCATCTCCATGATGTATTGATACATTGCCATGGATGATGCTTCTAGAGGTTCTACAAATGCATATCTATTTCCATTCAAAATAGTTTTTTGTCCAGACCAAACACTCCTTGCTCTATAGTTTTTAAAGTTGAGCGTTTTGGTTGTATCAATATCAAATAAATTTTTTAAATTCTTCTTTGCCGTTTCAGTATCAGTGATTGTATTGTTATACAGATAACCATAAGAGGTGCTGTCATGATTTGGAATGACAAAAGTCCACCCATCAGGTGTTGCTATACATTTTGTATAACTGAGATTGGGATCTACATCATCAGATCTTCCAAGGGCAACAGAGTTTAAAGGATTAATAACATCTTGATAGTCTGTATAAACTATCTCCGATCTTCCTCGGCAATCATATATCCAATCAGCATCAATTTCTTCTTCAGGATTCCTAATATATTTTTCAGTAACTTTAAATATTCCACAATTTAATAGAAACTCAGAAAGTAAACTGGGTATGAAGTGCATACCTACAGAACTCATTGGAAATCCATGAAAGAAATTATGATTTTTCTTTCCCCAGTTTTCATAACTAGCACCCGTTTTAAACTTTGCTTTGATTGGATTATCATACCAACTCCAATCAAATGCATCAAAGAATAATTTTGGTGTAGTCAATATAGTTGCTTGACCTACTGGCTCTATAGAAATTTTTGAATCGTGATAGATTTCTACTTCACATTCATCTTTTAAAAAATTATATAAAGAAATAGCAGTCAATGATGCGGCACTACCAGATCCAATAACTGCTATTTTCTTCATGCGTAAATAAATTTCTTAGTGTATTCATATGCGTAAACTTCTCGGTCTCCTTTGATACCCCATCCCAACCAGTAGTATGCATGTGTCATGTACTGAGGAATGGTGTCTCCACGTCCTTCAAACTCAGGAAGGACACGTTGAAAGATAGGTTCGTTAATCATCCAGCGAGTTTGACCTTCAAGTGAAGATGGGTCACATGAGAACTTGTTACAGAAGGTCCCAAGACCCTTGTAGCGTCCGATGCTGGTCCATTGGATCAATCCATACCCACCACTAAGGCAATTCTCATAAGAGACACGAGCACCACCCTCACAGATGTTAGAGATAAACTTACTCTCCTGTTTAATGTTGCCCATGATCGTAGCAAGGGCATTTATATCAACTATCTTAGTCTTTTCTTGTAATTGTGCTAATACATATTGTTCTTCTGGAGTGCAGTCTTCACACTTCCAAGTTGATTTATAAACTTCTACAGGAATAGGAGCAACATCAGGTGTTGCTCCCTCTGGAAGAGTCATCAAAAATGATGGTACTGCTGCAAGAGATGCTGCTGCACTCATTACTAGTGTTGGTAAAATCATCTGTCTCATTTGAACCCTCCAAGAATAACACATAAAAAACGGGGTGTCAACTGGATTGTGCCAGTTACCCCGTTGGTCGCGACGACGATATTCAATACTATGTAGGTGTCACAATAGGTGTCATGACTCCACCATCACCTCCACCATTATCATCATCAGATTCTTTGATAAGATATAATAAAAAATTTGCTACCATGAATCCAACTACTAATGCTAGAAAGTTACTGGTGTCCATTTACCAAATACCAGGAATAATTTGTCCTGTAGATGCGTATGCACCCATTGCTGCGATGACGCCGAGCATTGCTGCCCAACCATTAATGCGTTCTGCGTTTTCGTTCATTTGTTTTGCTCCAAAGTTTTGTTGGTGATAATAATTTTCTCTCCATCATGAGAGAATTGTAGCTCGTCATCTGGATGCCAGAGAAGTTCTTCATACATGTCATCCAGTTTTTGCATGTCTTCATACAGTTGATTAGGGTTTGACATCTTAGAATTCTTCGGGGTTTGGTTGAGATTCCAATCTAATAGTAACATACTTAGATCTTAGTTTAGTTCCACATGTCACTATAAGTCCTGAGGCAATTTCGTCTTCGGTAAGAAGATGTTTCTTTTCATCTTTTATGTTTCCACTTATAAGACGACCTACACACTTTTTACATTTACCTGATTTACAACCAGTTTCAATTTTCCAACCGCAAGTATTTGCGACTTCAGTAATGATCTCATCAGGTTTGCAAAAAATAGTTGCTCGTTTGTCTTCAAAATCTGTGTTGCCGAATCCAAAAGTAACTTCACAATCACCATAAGTGTTCCAACATCGTTTAGATTCATACTCTTTTAATGCTTCTAGGTATTCAATATACCCAGGATCATCAGTATCAATGTCATTTTCTTTTGCCCAGTCGATAAGATTTTGTACTGGATCTACTGGTTCAAGTTTATCACTCATAATTCAAAGGAATCTCTACGAGGTATTTAGATAACCCCAAAGAATAGTTTACCAGTAAATGCATAAGAAAGCAACGCTGCCACAAAACCCATCATTGCTGTGCGTCCATTCAACTTTTCTGCCTTCTCTGCATATGTCTCAAGACCATAACGCTCTGCGTCAGTCTGTGAGATATACATTCTCGGCTCGCTGGCATACATGTTTGTGCGCCCTCCGTCTTCAGTTACTACAGTCATTTCCTTTTGTAAAGATTTATGTCCTAATTATATAGGAAAAATTAAGGGTTGTCAAGCGTTTTCAAATATTAATATTTCAAATATCATAAAAAAGGACCCCTAATGGGTCCTTGATTTGGTCTAACATGCACGCCACCAATTCTTTAGGGGTTATGAGAATTGGAAACCTCTTATCTATGAGCGACTGTCATACAGTCAACAAACCATCTAGTTTAGAGTCTATTGGCAAAGACTAGGAGAATGTAATCACATCGTCTCCTTGACTCAACCCCCCAAGTCCAACAGGTTGTGCTGCTTGAATATTGTAGTCGGGATCATAATTGTCCATCACACGATCGATTCCATCAAGACTAAAAGATAACCTAGATTCTTCAGGAAGTTGACGCTGAATAGATTTCATACCCTGATAGTGTCGCCAGATTTCCATCTGAAGACCAGGATCAATGTCGTTTTCCATAGCGTCTTTGACGCATTCTTCTAGTGCTTTGATTGCTTTTTGATAGGAATTCATGGTTTTACTCTGTCGCGTACGTAACATGGGACACCTGCAGGATCTAACCATTTGGTGTATTCAAAGTCTTCCATAGCAAGACTGATTTGCATACCATTGTCACAGAGATACATGTCTTTGTAACGCTTGGTCCACTCATCAAACTTTTGGATTCTGTAGTCGGGGAACCCGTTGTCGAGATCCCCAACAGAGACATACCGATATGGACTGCGCTCTAAGAGCACTTTCACATTAGACATAATTTAAATAAGGTCAGTTTCAAGTTTAGTTAGGAGGATATCATAATCCTCATCTACATCACCGTAAAAATCAACACCTTTCTCCTCATAAAATTTCACAATTTGATTATAAAGAATAGGATACTCGGTGTCAAGTGTCACCTGTCTGTCAATAGCATCCCAAAGGATACTAAGGGCAGAAGAAAATCTTTGTGTTGTAGTCATAGACTTTACCTCTATCGGACCTGTTTGCCCCGAAGGGCAACGAGTCAGGCAGGAATCGAACCTGCGACCAACGCATTAGAAGTGCGTGGCTCTATCCGCTGAGCTACTGACCCTAGCGGTAGTCTGGTTTTCCTCTTCAAGTTCAGCAAAATAATGCAAATGATCAATGAATAAATCCATCAATACATCTTCAATACACTCTGCTTCATAGAAATCCATGTTCATGGGAGAACTCATTTGACTACCTTGTAATTATAGCAGACGACTCAGCGAGCGTCAAGCATCAGGTGTGCCAGTTTTGAAATAGTCTTTACGCATGTACCGACCAAGGATGTTTGAGTTGTAAAACGCTGGTGTGCCATCGTCAAATGCCTCCGTAAGTACATTATTGAGAAATAGTTGTCGGGTCTCTTCAAAGTTTGTGAGTCCCTTAGTTTTATGTAGGCTGATTATATCCCGTTTATAGGCAAGATTCCCGAACCGCTTCCGCTCTTCAGATAATTCAGCACTGCTTCCGTAGTATCGTTTCCAGTCACTTTCAGATTTAACTCGCCTACCTCCAGTTCTAGGCTTTCGTAACTGCTGAAAATACTTTCTTCCGATGTATCTCTTCCCAGTGAGACTATTTGTAATGCAATAGACAAAACCATAATAGTCGTCAATGTCCTCAGATAAAAAAGGTTGTCCTTCAAAAATCCAGGGGTTTTCATATTCTTTTTCATCAGTCGGTTTCTCCGTCGTCATCGTATGTGTGTACCCGTCTCACATTCTCACTATCTAGGTAAGAATCTGTATCCGAGTAAACTTCTGCCTTGAGTTCGTCTAGAGCAATCTCAAGATCTCGTATTAATACTTTTAAATGATTCTTATTCATGTCCTCCGAACCCTGACAGTGTTGATTCTACTCTCAATATCGATACTCGTCAAGTATATTGAGAACCTCGTTAAGAGATTGATTAGCACCATCATACCAAGACTGTGCTGTTGGCATAGGATGATCCTGACGACCTTCAAATAGCGAAGTTTTTAATCTATAAATCCTCACTTTCAATTCATCTTTTGGAATATTATTTCTAGGCATGGTTATAAGGTTTCATGAAGTGCTTTCCAATCAGCATCAAACTTTGCTAGTCCAGCATCAGTTAACATGTGATCATATAGTCTTTGGAAAATGTCATAAGGGATTGTGCAAATATCTGCACCAACTTTAAAACATTCTTGGACCTGGCGAGGTTCTCTAATTGATGCAGCAAGCACTTCAGTGTGTACTTGATGTGTTGCAAAAATATCTGAAATCTCTTCGATGAGACTTATGCCATCCCAATACTGATCGTTTACTCTGCCGACAAATGGAGACACATAGGATGCTCCCGCTTTCGCCGCTAGGATCGCTTGTGCCGTTGAGAAGACCAGAGTTACATTAACCGCTACATCATCGTCTGCAAGCAGTTTACACGCCTTCAGACCCGCTCTTGTGCAGGGCACTTTGATTGTGATGTTAGGACCAATCTCTAGATACTCTTGTGCCATCTCTAGCATCTCTTCAGCGGTCTCTCCGACAACTTCAGCAGATACTGATGAGGTCCATGGGAAGATCTGTGAAATCTCTTTGATCACACTCTTAGGATCCTCTCCCGCTTTTTTCATGAGACTAGGATTTGTAGTCACGCCATCAATCAATCCAGTCGCATAAGCATGAGCAATGAGGTCTGGATCGGAACAGTCCAGAAAGATTTTCATAACTCTCCTGTATATGTTAACGTATTTAGGATAACATATTGCATAAAAAAAGCACCCTTAGGGGTGCTTAATGTTGGATTCAAAACATCATCTAAAAAAGTTTTTAAAACTGCGTCTCACATTTCCATAGTCAGATAGTCCTTTGTTTCTTAGTTTTGAAAGTATATTGCTGCGATTGGTAGTTTCTTCAAGATGTTGAAATTTTTCGGAGGTCATATAATTTACTTTAGATTTAAAACTATCTCTATAAAAAGGAATGATCTGAATGATTGGCTCTCCTTCGGCAACCATTTGTGTTTGGAAATCAAAATCATCGTATGAATCTAAAACTCCCAGAGGTTTATTAAATTCAAAAAACCATTGAAGTTTACATGCATTTATATCGGTATGATATACTCCCGTGCAAGAAGTAAATATTTTATTCCTAAACCAAACAGGATGAGTTAAAATTATAGAGACTCCTGGTTTTGTTTTTACATACCATGGACCAGTGATTTTAAAGAATGCCCCATAAGTAGGTTTTTGCTCATCTAAAAAAGTATAGAATTGATCATTGGGATGCACCGCCATCGATGTCTTTACATAAGTATCAATCCAATTAACTTGCACTCCAGTTTCATCAACCTCTCTAAAGGTAAAAGTATTCCAAGATGGAATAATATATCCTGCTTTTATATAATCTGTAATGCCTGGACAATTTTTCAAATTGCCACCATCAGGATACGGTTCGTTGTCAACAAAACGAAGAGGACATTTGCGTCCATCCAGTTTAGGATACCATTCTGGAAATCTTTTATATGCAGGAATAGGTTCTTGAATTAATCCTGCATATTTTTCTTCAGCAATAAATTCAATATCTAATGACATACTATAGTCTCAGTCCTTATAATTTAGCATAAAAAAAGAAGGGCGTCAACCCTTCCCTTTTAATCACTTGGTGTAAGTACGACCACGATAGCAGAAAGTCCCGTGAGACTCTTTGCTTTCTACACAACGGGTAGAATACTCAACACCACGATATGAGGTGTGAAGAATTTGTGCGTTGTGAATAGCAGATGCTTTTTCGATCTGCTTCTTGACCATTTGAAGTGTATTCATGTTGTTACTCCTGAAAGTAGAGGGTTTTTAATCCCCGTTCCTTCAGTCGTGTGCGTCCCAGTAGCACTCAGGTGTAGATTCCTTTACGGTCTCTATCAACTCTACCTTAAAAGCATTTGAGATATTCTCATTTGCTTTCATCTTAAGCATGATTGTGTCAGCTTGTTGGCAGGTGAGTGATGAATAGAATAATAGTTCTAACATGGGATGAACGGCTCCGTTCCGCGACTTACTTGCGTCCCCGAAGGGATGAACGTATATTGTGATGAATCCATCACAATACTATTTATAGCATAAATTTTTATATCGTGTAGTTTAACCTGATACATTTTTATTTTTGTTTAGGTATCGATCACTATCAACATCGGTGATAAGAGTCATGCCACTGGTAATAAAGTCATTACTCTTGTCAACACTGTGACGAGTATTTCTTTCTTCTTGACGTGCTTTTTTCTTTTCCATTTCCCATAAATTTTCTGCAAAAATGTTTGGAGATGAGTCTGTTTTATCCATTAGATCGTCCCAACCCTTTTCTGCAGCATCATAGATGGCATCTTCACAGAGAGAATCCTGCGAAGGTGTTTTCTGTGATGTCTTGTTTGATTCCGCCGACGACATAACTTTCAATCTCCGTTTCTTGGGGTGCGTTTTGTTGTCCCTTACTATTTAACCAGTGCTCTGTCCAGGGCAAAGGGTTATTCTTAGCAGGGATATCATAGATTGGAGTAAGACCAATCGCTTTCATACGGCGATTAGCAATCCACTCCACATAATTATTGAGCAGACGATCATTAAGACCGATCATAGATCCATTTTTAAACAGATACTCTGCCCAAGACTTTTCTTCATTGACAGTGCGTTTAAACATATCAATGACATAATCTTTCTCTTCTGCTGCAATCGATTTCATCTCAGGATCATCACCCTGCTTCCATTTGTTTAGAATGTTTTGGGTGATAACAAGGTGCTGGTTTTCGTCCCTAGCAATAAGAGAAAGGATTTTAGCCGATCCTTCCATGAGTTTATTCTCACCAAAGGCAAAGGAGCAAGCGAAGGAAACATAGAATCGGATTCCTTCAAGGATGTTGACATTGGCAACTGCTCTATAAAGTTTTCTCTTGAGCTCTGTGCGCTCAATCTTGCCTGAGATATGTCCATCTCTTGCAAGCTCCCACATCATACCATTATCATATTGATGTGCTTCAGAAATGAAGTCATCATATGCTCCAGTAACAGATGCTGCACGAGACATTACTTTCTCATCATCTAAGATAGTATCAAATACCTCTGAAGGATCTGAATATACATTCTTAATGATGTAGGTATAGGAGCGACTATGAATCATCTCCATAAACTGCCAGACATTCATGCATGCTTCTAACTCGGGTAGTGAGCAATAAGGAGTAAAAGCCATACCAGGACCACGCCCTTGTACAGAATCCAGCATGATCTGGTATTTAAGATTGCTGGTAAAAATGTGTTTCTGTTGCTCTGTAAGTTTCTGGTAGTCGGCACGGTCCTTCTGAAGGGAGACCTCTTCGGGTCTCCAAAAATATCCGAGTTGTTGCTGCGTAAGTTTGTCAAAGACTGGATACTTATACGAATCGTATCTCTGGACTCCCAGAGGTTGACCAAAAAACATCGGTTGCTTTTTGGTGTCTACTTTAGTTTTGTTAAATACTGTCATTCCGTTTACTTCTTTAGACTTTGCAACTGTCACAGTCGTCTTCCTCCGATTGTAGTATGTCTTCTATAAGTTTGTCAACATCACCTGGATCTTCAATAGGAGCATCCTTCTTAGCATCATATGTATTTTGATAGTATGAAGTCTTCCAACCATATTTGTATGTGGTAAGAAGATCTTGTGCCATTACAGATACAGGGATCTCATTATCAGCATAATTTTCTGGATTATAACTCCAGTTACCGCTGATCGCCTGATCAAAAAACTTCTGCATTACTGCAGTAACTTTAATGTATCCGTCGTTGGAGGGCATGTCCCAGAGTAGAGTGTAGTTATTTCTGAGAGTCGTAAAAGACGGGACAATCTGCTTAAGAGGACCTTTTTTTGACTTCTTGATGGACAAGTAGTCGCGAGGAGGCTCGATTCCATTGGTAGCGTTTGACACAACGGAGCTACTCTCCGAAGGCATTTGTGCGGACAATGTGCTGTGTCTGAGTCCGTATTGTTCGATGCGCTCCCTAAGAAACTCCCAATCACATAATAGGTCATTCGTTACAATCTCATCGACTTCGCTCTTATATGTATCAATGGGAAGAATTCCATCAGAATACTTTGTGCGATCATAATAACCACACTTTCCTTTCTCCATTGCCATGCGATTAGATGAAGACAATAAGGCATATTGGAAACGCTCAGTCAACTCATGCACAAGTTGCCATGCCTTTGGTTGATCATAACGTGCATCATTCTTGGCAAGATAATGTGCCAATCCAATGAAACCAATACCAAGAGAGCGACGATTGGTCGTAGATACTTTTGCAGCATTAACAGGATAGTCTTGGTAATCAATCAGAGAATCTAGACCACGCACCGCAAGGTCACATAACTCATCTAACTCATCGAGACTCTTTAGTTTGCCTACATTGATAGCAGAGAGAATGCATAGAGCAATCTCACCTTTACCATCGATGTGCTGAATGGGATCTGTAGGTAGAGTGATCTCCTGACAGAGGTTACTCATATTCACCTTATCTTTGAAGGAAGAGTGTGAATTACAGTGGTCGATATTCATAATATAAAGACGACCAGTCTCTGCTCTCTCCTTAAGAAGTGCAAGTATTAATTGCTGTGCCCCGATAGTCTTTCTTGGAATAGACTGATCTGATTCATAGTCCACATAGCAAGCGTCAAATGCATCAGTACCAAAAGCATCATAGAGACCTGGTACGTCATGCGGTGAGAAGAGGCTAATCTCCTCATTGTTAATGAAACGTTCGTAGAAAAGTTTTGAAATTTGGATTGAGTAGTCAAGTTTCCTCACTCGATTGTCTTCTGTGCCCTTATTGTTTTTGAGAACAATAATATCTTCTATTTCTTGGTGCCAGATTGGGAAGTGGACTGTTGCTGATCCTCCACGAATCCCATTTTGCGTGCAGCATCGTACAGTTGATTCAAACTTTTTAAGGAAAGGAACAACACCTGTGTGAGCGACTTCTCCGTTTCTGATCTTAGCGTTGATGCCACGGATTCGACCTGCGTTGATACCGATGCCTGCACGTTGAGCAACATAGTAGCCAATCGCCATGTCACTAGAAAAGATACTATCGAGGGTGTCATCGACATCAACAAGAACACAGCTAGCAAACTGTCGAAGAGGGGTTCTGACCCCTGCCATGACGGGTGTGGGGATGTTGATTTTGTGCTTGCTGATCGCGTTGTAGTATCTTCGGACATAATCGAGTCTATAGAAAGGATCATCATCTTGAAACAACGTCGCAGCAATCATCATATACATGAATTGAGGAGTCTCATAGATCTCCCCTGTGCTACGATCTTGCACAAGATACTTATCACAAACTTGACGCAGTCCTGCAAATGTAAACAGGTAGTCCCGATCATGATCGATATAACTATTTAACTTTTCCCATTCTTCATCATCATATTTATGGAGAATAGAATTATCATACACACCTTTATCAACACACTGAGCGACGTGACGCTTAAGTCCAGGACGTGCGTCTGGATGTGCATTATATACTTGCTTCCTTAGACTAAACAGAAGTAGTCTAGCGGCAACAAACTGATAGTTGGGTGCTTCAAGAGAGATGAGATCGTTAGCAGAACGAATAAGGATCTCCTGAATATCTTTAGTCTCAATCGCATCAAAAAATTGAAGACCTGCATTCATTTCTACTTGGGATTCAGACACACCAGCAAGACCTTTGCAAGCATGCTCAACCATCACATGGATTTTATCTAGATTAATTTTTTCACTTTCACCATTGCGTTTGACGACACTAATACCGTTGCTCATACTCGTTTCCATTCAGTAAACTTTACTTTTGCTTCTAGTCCTTGGTAGGTATTTAATTCTATCAAAGACTTTACGTTATGTCCAGCGAGGACCATATCATTTATGTCCTTTTCATCATTATCAAGATTCCAAATTACTACAGAGTCTCCTCTGTCGATTGTGTCTGAAATTCGATCACAGATTTGTTTGTTGCGAGGTTCGTTATCGAAAATATAAACACAATTCCAATCATGATCAGATACATTGACATCCGCTCCTGCCATAGCAATGGCATTATCAATAAAAAGTGAATCTAGTGGACCTTCAGTAATGTATACTGTTTTTGAATCATTGATGTTATTGAGTCCGTAAATTTTAGGTCTATCTTCATCAAGCATGATAGTAATATACCTCAAGGTATCGTTAGGATCTAAAGATCTACCTTGGTATCCAAACCACTTTCCATCTTTATCAATGAAAGGAATAACAATTCTTGGGTGATCCTTCTTGATATTATGGAAAGTTTGTTTCTGCTTATTAGTCCATTTACAAAACTCCTCAGCGTAGTACAATTCAGAAAATTTCTCCTCTGGAATACCACGACCAAGAAGATATCCTATGGCTGGGTGAAAGTTATTTAGCTCCGAAATCCTCGGTAATTGTGTTTGCGTTTTAACAAATTTTGGTTTGTCAAATTTAAACTTTGGATCGGCAACATTACGCCCTTTACCTGTCAACCCCTGCTTATAACGCTCCATGACATATTCATCATGAAGGTCCTGAGCATTGTCCTTCAAAAAGTTTGAAAAAGATCTCCCTACGCCACAGTTATGGCACTTGAATACCAGTCCACTCTTCTTAGCGAAGAAGTATCCTCTTGTCTTGTTTCGATACTTCTCAGAGTCACCACAGTAGGGGCACCGAAAAGTGTATACACCATTTCTAACTTGCTTAAATTTCTCTAGACGAGAGGAAACCAAGTTTGCGTAAGCTACATCAATCAACCGATGAACCTAGAGATCTCAACCTCCATACTAACCGAGGGATCATCAGGTGTCAATGACCTGAGCAATGCTTGACCTGGCACACTGACGAGGAATGAGATCACAGCGAGACCACCAAAGATGGACCACATCTTTTTCTCCATCATCCTGAGTCTATCATCTACAAGACGGATGTCTCTCTCACAACCTTTCTTGATTGTGTCTGTCTCTTTATTGAGGTCTGAATGAAGTCTATCTATTTTTTCAAATAGAATTCCATCAACTTCACTCTGTGTAGATAACTTCTCGTTATGCACAGCAAGAAGTTGTCCCATCTTTACAGAGTTATCCTGTAACGAATCGACAACTTTTTCTAATCTTTCTAGAATGGCTGAGTTAATGTCTGACATTATCTAGTGGCATCCATTTCTGCACCTGCTCTTGCCTGCTTCTTAAGTTGTGAAGTCTTTGCTTGCAGTTGCTTTTGTAATTCTTGCTTCTTAAGCATGATCTTTTTCTTTTCCATGTTGATCTTCATGGCAGCTTGCTGCTGTTTCATTTGAGCATCACCTGATTCTTGTACATTAATATTCTTCAGGTGATTCGCACGCTTGTCCATAAAGAATTGACCTGCACGACCAGGCATAATTCTTTCAATCTTAACATCACCTCTGTAACGAGGATTGATAAGAAGACGCATCTTCTGTGCCAGTTCTGCAGGAGAGTTTGCATAGATGATAGTCTCCCCAACCTCAGGAATAGTTACTTTGTATTGAAATAGTCTTGAGGGGAATGAGGGATTCTCTCTAGATTCACCCAGTTTATTACCAGGCATCACTAGTTTCTTATCTTCCTTATTCTTCTTTACTTTCTTACGGAATTTTATGACAGGATCATGTCCAGCAGTGGGACCAGTAGAGGTATCCGCTCCTGTGAATCCAGTTGTCATCATTTCTTCTTTCATAAGTCTTGCAACTCCTCGTGGATATCTACATCTATATCTAATTCAGGCATCATACCTATGGGATATTTATTCAAAAACATTAAGAAAGTTTTCAAGATACACCAATACTCCTTCTCCAACTTAAAGAAAAGAAGTGGTGTAGTCGCTTCGCCAAAAACATTAAAAAGAATGATAAGGTGATTAATCACAAGGTGAGTCCTCATAGGACCACCTCTTACATATCTCTTCAAGAGTCTTTTCAGATACTTGAAGCGTTTCAGATCTTCGTCAAAATCATCTCTGGTTACACAGTGAGGATTTTCATAATGTTTCATAGCGAAGAGAATGTAGTTTCCCTCATTCAATTCGCTGAAAAACATTAGCTACCGAAGGTCAATGTTGCTGCGCCATCAGTGATGACTTCCTCAGTACCACCAGCAGAGGTGACCTTGACGCGATACTTGTAACCGTCAAGTGAATCATCACCGAGACTGCTGTATGCCAGAGTCGCAGTAGTGAAGTCAGCATAGGTTACACCACTGTCAAGAGATGCACTGATGTTGACCCAACGGGTAGTTGCTGCTGCGGTCTGACGCTGCCAGACATAAGCAAGAGCACCAGGTGTTCCTGTAGTAGAAGTGCTAAGGGTGAATGTACCAGCGCCAGAGGAACTAGTAGATGCTGCAGGTTGTGCAGAGATGGTTACTGCCGATG
>Ga0209557_1001236_pt1 | contig 14344 bp, 4 predicted proteins | sample SaaInlV_120m_DNA_4_FD_184672 | JGI IMG/M metagenome (GOLD analysis project Ga0209557, IMG submission 184672) | Marine microbial communities from expanding oxygen minimum zones in the Saanich Inlet - Saanich Inlet SI074_LV_10m_DNA (SPAdes) (version 2) | ecosystem: Environmental > Aquatic > Marine...
ACCGTTCTCGGTATTAGAAACCGTTCCAGACGCAGTAGAAGACGCTCCAACAATAGCATCAGTACCATTTGATACAAAAGGTCTTACAACACCATTATCGGTGTGTACAGAAGGCGATTGGAAGTACTTAAGAATGCCATTGGCTGCATCCCAAGAAACAACAGTGCCGTAAGAAACTTCAGAACCTACAGTTTGAGAAATAGTTTCATCTGCAACATAATCTGCACTTGCACCATTTACTTTTACAACTCTAGTTCCACGAAGTGTACTATCAGAAGCAAATGTAGATGAACCGTATACAAATGGATCTTGAATGATTCCAATACGACGGAAATCATTATCTACAGGGAAGTCACCTGAACCTTCGTCATAGGTCAAACGAATACTTGTCATGACTCTCTTTGCAAAGAGTTCATTTTCTGCGTCTGAACCGTGACCACCAAGAGGGGAAATAATCGCTTCAATTGATGCAGTTCCAGAGAACGCACCAGCAGCAGCAGTTAAAGCGGCATCAGTGAAAACTTTACCAGTCTCTAAAATTACGTTACCGTAAGAATATCCAGAACCTTCTGCTTCAACAGAACAAGAAGTGACACTACCACTACCATCAGTCTCAAGTTTTACAATAGCACCGTTTCCGTCACCATAAACAGAAGTGTAAAGAGTTGAAGTTAGGGGAAGATTTGATCCTTTATCCTTAACAACAGCAGTATCAATAGATCCATTAACTGCAAGTGCTTCTACTGCAACTCTAGTTGCTTCACCAGATGCACCAATGGGCATAAAGTCAGATGAAAGGAATGCAAGAACATCACCTGTTGGCAAAGTAAACATATGTTTCCAAATGTAACCAGCAGTTCCTGTTGGTTCTGTAAATACACCATTTGCAAAGGTTCCTTGACCAGCAATTGGTTGTGAAGTTGGTTCGTATGTTGCGTTTGCACCAGAATTGCTATCATACTCACCATTATAAAGACATTTGAATACTTCGTATCTTGAATTCATTACATAGAATTTTGAAGCAGATAATGAAGATGCACCCAATGCTGTTTGCTTACCAATTGCACCGCCACCACCAGGAGTTACTGAGTAGTCTGGACGATACATATCAAATTTTGGATTCAGTGAAAGATTCCAGTTATAACGAGGAACAACTAGACGAGCAAAACTTGATGTGATTCTTTTGGCAGCAATCATCTCATCAAAAATTGATTTCCTCTCTGCGGAATTATCTAGAGGAGCAGGGGGAGCTTCTTCTGTTCCATATCTATATGTACCAGTTTTAGCAATTGCGCCAGATGTACTACCGCCTAAGGATGATCCAAATGCTGGAGTTGTAGATGGTGTTGGTAAGATTGTGTTTAGGAGGAGACTATTGCTATAAACTTCAGCAACAACTCCACTCCATCCTCCAGCAGTAACGGTTTCCCCTACCTGAAATGTCCCATTTACATTGAAGATTTCAAGGTAAGCGTCCCACCTTGACGATCTCCCAACAAAAAAGTACATTCTGGTACGATCTGTGTCGGCGTCATTGACACCTTCACCGAGAGATTCTAGGAATTGCTTCGCGTTGAAAATCCTAAATTTTTCTGAAATAATAGCTGCCATAGCATTGGTCTCTGTATAAGTAAGACTGAATCTGAGTTATTTATATGTATTTATATGGAGTTTCTCATGTACTCTCCTGTGCCATGGAACTCAATGGGAGTTCCGTTAACGCCACGAGTACATCCTAAGAAACGATCACTTAGTTTACTTGTGTAACTAATTTGCTCTCTACCAACCAAAATTGTTCCAGAAGAAGCAAAGTTTGATGTATTCGCATATACAACACCATTAGTTGCAACATAACCAGGATCTCCTTCTGCTGGCAGATCTGAAGTATCTAGCTGAGTTAGATAATAATTAATAGATGGATATGCAAGATTGAAGATTCTATTTGGATTTGTTGATCCATCAGAATCAATTTCAAAATATTCAAGATCTTGTAGGGAAACTTCTGAAACAGGAGAACCATTTGGTGAAAGAATATCTCCAGTATTCATAAACTTAGCAGATTCCCATTGTGCAAATCCGTAAGAGATTGACCCAATTGAAGTCGCGTAGAATTTAGTTCTTGCAACCTCAACATAAAGTGATGGTTGTGAAATGATAGATCTATCAAGTTCTAATGTCGTAATACAATTTGATGTTGATTGCGATTGTGGCATTACAACTTCACCACTTGAAGTTGGATTAAACAACACATATTCTCTGGAAATAGAGAGTGGAGTTAAATCCAATTCGCGTTGAATGTTCAACTGAATATCAAAAGGAGGAATGCTAAGAGAAGTAATTAATATTACAGGTGTATCAATTGTCTTAGAAATATCCTGAATTATAGTCGCAGATACTGGAGACTGTTGTTGGATTTGAGATCCGATAGTCAGAGTAACTAAACTATCAATTTTTCTTCCTCTTTGTTTAATAATATTATACTGTCTTGCGGTAACAACTTTTGGTTCTGTTGTATATCCAGAACCAGAGTCTGTAACTACGATATCAATAATTTGACCACGGGATACAATGACATCTGCTCTAGCACCACCACCATTTTGATCTACAGGAATAAAATGTAGAATTGGTGGAGTATCATAACCATATGCAGTTGTTGGTTGAATAATTCCTTCATCAAATAGCAACTGTAAGTCCTTTCTGTTCCATGTTACAGAAGATACTTTTCCATTTTCAATAGAGCATGTTACGCTCAACCCGACACCTTTGGTATCTCCATTGTAATTAGATGTTACAATAGACCCAAAGAAATCGTTTGAAACATCTTCACTGGGAAGATAATTCTTTGGATTGACATATTGAGGTAACTCATTTACAGTCCTATAATCCTGCTCACCACTGATTTCAATGATGTCTCCAGCATTTAAGTTTGCTAAGAGACGTTTCTTTACATAGAAAGATTCGTCTGCTTTTTTAGTTCCATACAACCACTTAGTTGCATTCCTCTGCATTTGATAATCATTATCTTCATCCCTAGAAATAGCAATCGTATTTGTAGTGAAATCTAGTTCATACTCATCACTAAAATCAGAAGTTCCTGAAAAGAAAATAGATGAGTTATCAAGATCTGGATTAATGCCAGCAAAAGTAATTAATAATTCATTAGAAGATGTTGAGTATCCTTTGATATTACCAATAAATTTCTTCACACCACCAATTTTTTGGTATGCAACTTGATAACCGTCATAAGAAGTATTATACCAAGACTTCCAATTGTCAAATGTATTTGCTGATCCAGCATCACATGTCAACGTGAGTTTATTATAATAAGTGTTTCTTTCAAAATCATATAACGTAATAGTTTGTTCAGTATCTCTGCCATATAATAAAACAATTTCTACATTATTTCTAGCAAAAATTCTTCTAGTAAACGTAATTGCAGGACCATTTATTGTATATGATCTAGTCTCTCTTTGGAGAATACCATCAATGAATACTAATGCAAATCTTGAATCATCAATTGTCTTAACTTTTCTATCGTCTGAGTCTAAAATGATAAATGGACCTCTAGATCCAGTTAAAATACCAGAAGTATCAATCTCACAGCGGAGATAGTTACCGACGCTATGAGCAAAGAATTTTTCAACGGCAATTGGTTCTTGTACAGTCTTAGTATTTTCTCCTTGACCCCAAATTGGAGCAGTAGAAAATACTACTTTGTTTGGTACAGATGTTCTATCAATATTATATGCAGTTTCATGCTGCAAAACACCACTCAGTGCAATAAAAAGATCTTCTTTTGAATCAGTTGATACAGGTGTACCATCCTCATAGTAGAGATCAAAAATAGTGTTTTCGTTATCAATATAATCTGCATATGAAATTGCTGCTGTTCCTTCCCCAGTAGTAAGAGTCTCTCTAATATTTTCGTAGAGAGAATCTAGTGCTGAAGCAACTTCTTCACACTCTTTGAGAGTTCCATTGACTAGAAGTGGGTCGGGTAAAATATTGATATTTGAATATGATCTAAGTGTAGTCCAATTCCCTGTTGAGTTAGAATTCTGAGAAATAACTTCAATTCTATCTGGACCACCCTCTAAAGTATCCTCTACGATTTGTGCATATGTAGAAATAGTGCTTTCAACTTCAGCGCAATATGGTGCAGTAGTATCAACTCTCACAAGAGAATCTGTTACTGGAGCAATAATAGTAGTTCCAGAAATTTGATTTTTCATTGCCTGAATCATCAAGTCTCTTGCCTGATTATATGCGTAGATAGTTTCGTTTAGTTCTCCAGAAACATGATTTAACTTGTAGTTATTAAAATATGAATTAGCAAATTCAATAATTTTTTCATTACCACCATAACGTAAACAATAAACAACTGCGTCAACTAGTAAACCAGTATCTCTGAAGCAGAAGTCTTCTGCTTTCACCCATGCTTCAATACCAGTATTTTTGGAAAGTGATGGTTTTTGATTATTTGTGATCGCTGATATAGAAATATCAAATAGTGTTGTTACAGCAGAATTTACATTGTTACATTCTGGAACCAAAATAATATTTGGATCAGAGTATGTTCCTCTGTTATTCAGTGCTTCAATACACAATTCTCTTGCATATTCAAATGCATAGACAGATTGAGTTCTTTCACCATCTAGGGCGTCATGATTATCAAAGTATTGATTTGTGGATTCAATCGTTGTTGAGTTTCCTCCACGTGCTGTATCTTCAGCAACAGCAGCGATGATGATCTTAAGATCTCTAGCACACTTATTTGTAGCGTACTGAGCACCAAAGGTTGTTTCAAGTTCTGTGATTGTCCTTGATACAATATCTTGTAAGTTTTCATATATTAATCTCCTTGCATCTTTAAATCTATAAGCAGACTCAGGAACACCTGGATAAGTGAAGTTTGGATATTCACTATAAATTTTATGGGTTGCTTCTCTTTGGATATTAACTTTATTTGATGCAATTAATGTTGATGCATCATAAAATGTGCCAGTATTTAAACCACTCCAAATAAATGTCATCTGTGCATTGTCAGATGGCAATATGCCAATTGCTGGTGTAATGGAATAGGTATATGGGTTACCTACTTGCAGAAATACATTTTCGGCAATTTGAATAATGGAATTTGTAGTACTTTCTGAAGATGTAGTAGTTGTATTTGTTAAAATAGTATTTACTGATGCATTTGATAGTGGCAGAGAGTTACTACTAACACGGATTGTTCTTCCGTCAATAATATCAGTAACTTTAGTTCCTTCTACAAATGCTCTTCCAGCACTAATTTTCATACCAATAGCAACATTATCTGTGCTACTAATAGTTACTTCATTTGTGCCAGGAGTCCAAGAAACTTGACGATCAACAAAGTCCCAGTTACGCATTGCCAACTTAGACAGACGATTGACATAAGCAAATGCATCAATTGTCGCTTCTAATTCACCTGAAATATAATCCAGTACACCAGATCTAAAGTAAGACTCAACCGCATCAACAGTTTTTTGATTGCCACCAAATCTCAAGTCATGTGCTAGAGAATCAACAATTAAACCAATATCTCTGTAACACTTAGATTCTAGATTTCCCCAAGAAAGAGATTGGTACTTGTCTTTGACATATCCAAGTGTCTCTGACTGAATAAATCCTCTGTTTTTTTCTAGTTGATTTGCAGCATCAATCCAAGTTCCATTTCTTTGAAAAATATTTCTAATTTTTCTTAGATATTTTTGGTTTAAAGAATTGTTCTTAAATTCAAACCATCTACCATAGAATGTAACACCAGGAATAATTTGTCCGTCTTTTACTGATGAACCAATAGGAGGTTCTGCAAAAGTAATTTTATATCCAGATATAGTATAAGCAATTCCTGGTTCTTGAATAACTCCATCTAAAGTAATTGTAAGTGCCTGATCATTATATGGTTCTACTAGATTATTATTAGAATCAACAATATTAAAAGTTGTTGTTCCTTGGATATTTCCTCTATCTAAAAGATTTCCATCAAATGAACTAGAAAGATAAATTTCTTTTGCTCTAATCTCTGAAGTATTTGTGCTATCTACAGATACAGATCCAACGCCTCGTTCAACATTAAGATTCTTCATCAGAACAATATTCTGAGAGAGTATTCTCTTAGTGTCAATTACAGTAACTTTATTCTTATCAGGATCCCACAATTGTATGACACTTGTGTTGTTCGTAACAACATCTTCACCCATTCTTGATTGTGAAGTTGATTCAATATCTACTTCACCGAATAACTGGAATCCAGCAGGATGTGTTGTATCCTTAATTAAATCTCTCCAAATATTAATAGGAGTTTTTGATTTAATTAAGTAAGAATAATCTTGATAATAAAAAGAATCTGTAATTCTTTGATTGGCATCACTTACTTTTCCATAATCAGATTCATAATAACCTAAGTTATCATAATAAGTTTTAATCTGAGGAGAAAAATCTGTATAGTCAATACTTTCAATTACTGCTGTTCTATTTTTAGCAAGACCAATAATCTGTTGATTTTCTCTAAAAATTCCACTTACTCTATCTACGATTAAAACATTAGATCCCTTTCTCCAAGAACTTACTCTTGCCCTTGCTACTTCAACTCCACCAGATCTTTGTATAATAGTTTCGCCAACAATAAAAGCATCTTTAGTGAAGTTTGATACTGTAAAAATATAATTTGATCTGAAAGATGATTTTAATGTTTGATCATTATGAAAAGATCCTCCATTATTAATAATTTTTATATTACGGGGAACACCAATGTCCACACTTTGCAGGAAACAATCTACACTAGATTCTGCAATTACAACAGTAGGTGGTTGTGTATAGTTTGATCCCGCTTGGTCAATGATAATACCCGTAACTTTTCCAGAATCAATAACAGGTGTAAATTTTGCATTTCCATCAACAATTACAATTGGATTTATATAATTTCTACCAGATTCTGTAACTGAAATACTAGAGATTCTTCCCTCTTCAATTTGACATACTGCTTGAGCTATAAAAGACTGTGCAGGAACAATACCATCAACAATGGGAAGTTTTTTATAATTTCCACCAATATTTGTTATTTTTACGCTATCAATTTCTCCAACAGAGAACAATGATTTGGAAGTGTAGGTCATTGAACCACTTCCATCATGAGGTGCTGGAATACCAGTTTCATATAAGATTGAATCTGAAGTCACATATACAACAGTTTTTTCTCCCTGTAATGGATCATTGATTACATTGAAATATGATCCTTCTGAAGATACATTTGAATTTTTATCAAAATAAAAATATTTTACGTAAGAAATTGATTCTTTTTTGCTGTAGTTATTAGAAGAAATTCTTGGTCCAAATCCTAATTTTAAATCAACAATATTTCCAGAAGTAGTTTTTTCTGGAGTAACTAAGTTGAGATTGATACTTGGCGAAATATCAAAATTCACACCAGTCATGGAAGAGTGTGAAACATCAAAACTATACTTGTATACTTTCTTAATATCAATAATAGGATTTCTAATAAACGTTGTATTGTCTTTAGAAAATTCAAATAGTAACTGTGGTTCGCCAACACTTACAATTTTAACTAGTCTTTGATTGACACTTTGATCAAAGAAAACAGAACCTAAAGATAACTCATTAATTGAAGATAGAGTTTCTGTGTAACTATAAACAAAAACTGCTTTTTGTGTTTCTGGATCATAAGATAAAACAGCAGCATCAGATGCATCAGATCCAACTTGATATCCAGATGCTAAATTATATCCAGGATCATATACAGAAACATCAGCACCATTAAAATGATCTACAGCAGCAGTATTAAACTGTGCTCTTTGTACAGTGAGAGCATCATCGGTTCTTGAAATTACTTTAACAATTTCACTACCAATTCTTAAATAATCGTTTGTAGTAATACCAATACCACTGTTGACATTTAATACTGCGTTCTGAATTGAAAAACCAGTATGATCAACACTCAATTGTAATTTTGGAGATGACGCATCAGTTTTGTTTAGTGCTGCATCTCCAACAGTCAATACATCAAATTTTGAATAACCAGTTCCTTTGTTTGTAATGTCAACACTAATAACTGATCCAGATGTAGATACAACAATTGTTGCTTCAGCATCACTTCCTGTTCCACCAGACAACGCAATGCCAGGATAAGTATTTGGTGTATAGTCTTCACCACCATTTAATATGGCAACTCTGCCAATTCCATTGTCAGTGAGAACCCTGTCTGCACCTGGAGTTTCAAGGATTGCTTCTTGATAAATTCTTTTTCTTACATAGTATAATGTATTTGTCGTGGAATCATTTGGATTAATATCAATATTAATTTTTTCGTTAACTCCAACTCCATGTGCATCAGCAGTTTTTAAAAGAGCTACGTTATCAGTAATTCTAAAAATAGGTAAATCTTTACTCAATGGTGTTAAAGAAAATATTTTAGCACCAGTGGTATTAATAAGATCAGAACTACTCAAGAACAAATCATCAGATATTGTAAATACACCTGTCAATACTTTTACTTTTACAGTATTTTGTGCTGTTGTTCCCTCTAAAACCTGCCCAGTGGCAACAGGAGCATTCACACCATCTGATAGTGATAAAATAGCACCTTTAGTATAGGAAGAATCTTTATCAAGTAATATTGATAAAACTAAAGTAGTTGAAGAGAATACTTGCGAAGAATCAAAATCACCAGTGACACTTCTTACTGCTAGTTTATTGGCAGTAAATACATTACCGACAATTTCTCCAGTTGAACCTGTTCCTTGTTGAATAATAGTATCGCCATCAAATAAGTATGCATCTCTTACCAATTCAATAAACAAACATTTGTTTTCTTGAGATTCAATAGCATCAACCTGTCTTCCCTTAACAGATGCAACTTCTCCTGCAGATCCTAATCCATCAGTTTGTGAGTCATTAATAATAAGTTTTGAACCAACTGAATAAATTGGTGTACTATCACCAATAGTTGCTGAAGAAACACTTCCTCTAACTACATCATCAATTTTAGCAATGACCAGATCACCATTTTTATCAACATCAGCAGTTCTCAGACGATTTGCTCTGATAGGAAGATCGTCTTGTGAAATAGGTGAATTATAATTAGAATCTAATGGGAGTGAGTAATAGTTTTCTCCAAGGATATATGGAAACTCAGGAACATTTGTAGCACTGACGGTGATAAAATATGCATATGTTCCTTGTGGAAATTCTGGAGTGATACAAAATCTACCATTATTTTGATCTAGAGAACCAGATCTGTCAACATATGTGTAGTCATTAATAAATGTTCCTAAAGGATAAGTGATTACATTTGGACCATTAGTTCTAGAAATATTCTTAGAATAACTAGATGTCATTCTAACAATAGAACTGGATGGATCTACAGAATCTGAAAAACCAAAAGGTCCATAAATTGGATTGCCGTCATAAGCAAATCCAAGAATTGGTGAGTGAGTAGATCCAGTATCGTTAGATCTTAATGTAGATGGTGATGCATAATAAGCATAACCTGTTCCACGTGATGGAAGGAAGTTAGTAAAGAAATTTCCATTTTCTGAGTCTAAAACAGAAGAAAAACGATTATACCTATCTTTTCTCCATTCTTTAATATCAATAGAAGCAGTTGCACCAGAACCAACTGCAATAATATCTACAACTACATTTCCTTGAGTGTAAAAATTACCACCATTAATTTTTCTAAATCCAGTAATTTCACCTGAAGTTGCGACTTCTGCAATGTAGTCAGCAAAACGACCTTTACCAGCAGTATCAGTAATCCTTACTTCTGGAGGTGAAGAATAAAACTCACCTTCACTATCAATTACAATACTAGTAATTTCGCCATTGGTTACAATTGCAGATGCAGATCCATTTCTACCAGAAATAATTTCAATGGTAGGAGTTGATGCATAGTTTCCAGCAGTATCAACAATTGCAGATTCAACAACTTGACCAGCAAGTACTGTTCTTGCAAGATTTGCTTCACCATTAATTAAAATAAATGGTTCCTTTTGATATCCTCTTCCTCTAGCAGTAATATTAATTTTTTGAATTGCTCCGCTAAGAACAATATCTTCATCTTTGTAACTTAAAAATGGAATGCCATTGATAGCAACACCAACATCTCTATACTTAGTCTCATAGATCTCAGTTGTTGAAATTGGATTCTTTCTGATAATCTTAAGTAATTTCTGATCTTGAACGTCAGATGGAATAGTTGCAGATGCAGAAATAATATCGTGAGATGGGAATCCCGATGAAGTGATATAATATCCTTCTCCATCTTCAAAAATTGCAGAAACGTCGGAATTTAAATTTTCAATTGATGTTGATACTCCAGCATGGTTTGATGACACTGGAATAGATGACGATGTAATCCATCTAAGATTATTCTGTGAGTCAAAGATTTTGACATCATTGGTCAAAAATCCTGGTTCTGAAATTTCTAATTTATCTCCTGGGTTAGAATATGGATGCTGAGAGGCAATTTCTGTGGCATACAAGACGCCATAGACTAACATGTTTACACCAGCGCCAGAAACGTTGGCACCGTAGGTTACAGGCGATCCTACTGTATATGTGCCAGTTCCTGATCTGGACTTAATAATAAACTGATTAACATTTTTGTCTTCAAATTTAAATGTTTCAAATCCAATCTGAAACTCTCCAGTTTTTTTCCAACCCATTGTTGAAAAAACATTAACTCTATCGCCAGGAACAACAGAGGCATCAACTAGTTCTGTTAACTTACTTCTAGCAGCAATAGAAAACTTTCCATTTACTGATTGTTCTGCTAAAATCAATTCATAGAGATCTTCGCCGTCAAACTTTCCAGCATACTTAATATTGTCAACTACAGCAGATGCATAGTTATCAGCCACATCCTGAACAATTGTTCTTCCAATCAAGTCTTCTACAGTACCAGAAAGAATCTTTACTTTCAATGCGTAAACATTAATCCAGGTTGAATCCGAAGATTTTAGAGTAAATTCTCTTGGATATCCAATTTCTGGTTCTGGATCATTATCTATTAAACATTTAAACAAAAATTTAATAGAATTATCTGTACCTTTGGACTGGTAGAACGATCCGATATTTTTAATTAATGTTCTTTTATCAATATCTTTTTTTAGATATTCCTCTGGAAAATCACTAAGATATTGTTTCTCAAAATTTTTGACAAATGAATATAAAAATAAATTACTGATGTTATGTACTGTAGATCCAGAAACATGATCTGCAGATTGTGTAGTAATGAAATTACTTTCTTGATATAAATTTCCAAGTGTAGTGTTACCGCTTACACCACGACTTACTTCTAAAAATTGTGTGTCGGTTCTTTGCTTATAAAAACAGATCTCATCATCAATTTTAATATAACCGCCATTCTTCGGAAATGATGTTGCATCACTTACGGTAATAGTATCATTGCTTTTCTGAATAAATCCAGTTAGCGTTGTTGACTGCTTAAGAATATTTTTTTCGTAAAAATCAATATCACGATATTTTTGAATATTGGAAATGATATCCAAGGGTTGACCTTGAAGTTCTAATTGCTCGTAATATTTTTGTATGAACTTACCGAACAGTTCATACTCCTCATTAATGAAGTCTGGTAGTTGAGACTCAACTAGAAATGAGATTTTATTAGCAGTTTTAAGCATCTACTACTACTCTTTGTATGCTACAAATTTACTCTTTGATATATCTACATCTAGATATACCTCACGCTTAACTGCAATATCTTTATTAGCGGGTTTGACTCTCAATTCAACACGGTTGTCTGAGAATGTACCTTTTAAGATAGTGAAGTCATACAATTTAATTTCACCGTTGACATAATCAACATCACCAATAGAATCATTCAAGAGAATTTTTTCTCCAGTTGTTGAATCTAGTCTATATAGGACGATTTTGCCTGATCTGTCCTCAAGATACGTAGTGTAATTTGGATACTCAAATACAGTCATCCCAGTGGAAGATACCACAGGACTGTCGCAATCTAATAGGAATGGGTTCTGATAACAAACCTCATAAAAACTAGATGAATTAATTTGTGCGTAAAAATCTTTTCTTAAAGTAATATTTGTGTCATTTGAATTGATTGCTCTGTCTGCTCCATCAATTACACCAACAAACTTACTGTAACGAAATTTGCCATTAAATTTTTCAGTAAGTGATGTTTTAAGGTATTCTGTAATCCCTGAAGATACTTTGTCTGCCATCTGAGTAGGCAGTAGAATACTCTTTGTTCCATCGTAAAAAATATCACTACTAATTTCTACGTACAGAATTGATGGATCAATTAGTTCTGGTTGAATAGAAGCAACTGTATATTTCTTTAATGATTTCTTCAATTCATTTTTTGTGAATGAAGAAAGACTTGCTGCTTCTGTTGGTTTTACTGCAATAAAGACTTTTCCATATGCAGGTGGTTCTTGATCCTCGCCACCAAAAACAATAATATCACTCACTGCAGGATACAAATTTCTTACAATTGCAGAGTAGTCGTTTGATGTTACTGCTCTATTCTGTGATCCGTAAAACTTGGGTGCATTAAATTTAATTTTCTCAATATTTTCAATACTTGCACCACCAGATGCTTTTTCAACAGTTGAAATACTGGTAGTGAAAGGAACATTGATAGTATTGCCACTACCGTCAGTTATTTCGCCATTAAAATTAAAAGTTCTAGCACCATTAGTTGAATCTCCATTCGTCACAATATATGACATTTCAACAACTTGACCACTATCTAACTTTTTACCAATGAATCCATCACCAAAGAAAATTTCATATGATTCATCTTCAATTTCATTGACAAAATAAACATTATCATCAGATCCAATATCTAAGATATTAGTTGCTGCAGAAAATTCTTCATTGGCATTTGAATTAGCAGACTGATAGACTCTAATAACTAGAGTGTTTAAATCGGCAGATGGATTATTAATTCTAAATCTTTGATTGGTGATATTACCGTCAACTGCAGTTGATGTCTTAATATATGAACCTTCGTAAATCTCTAAGTCTTCATATGTCGCAACACCATTAGATACTTCTGCTCTTCTGTCATTTTTAAGAACAAAACGATACAATGATCCGTCATAGTTTGTTACAAAACCAGACCCTGCTTTAAAAATTGCTGCAGAAGGTGCAGATCCCGTAAAAGTAAAAGAAACATCAACTAATGCTCTCGGTGATGTTATTGACTTGGGGGTGTATCCGAGTTGCTTTGCTAACGATACTACATTATCTCTTAAAGTAGCAGAGTCCAAAAACAACTCATTTACTACCATGTTCGTATTGAACGCAGTATAATAAGTGTTATATGCTAGAACATCTAAAAGTTGTGTTAATGCCGATGCTTCAAAATCATAGTCAACAAAATCTGACTGGGATTGCATGTAATCCCTTAAAGCCGCTTTGATGTCAGCAAAATCTAGATTGTTTAACTGAGTATATGGCATTACCTTGTTCTAACTAAGAAGAATTCTACAGCAACTGGTGGGAGATCTGTTCCTCGGATATCAAATGTTAATTCAACATCAAATCCATTATCATCAAAATTTGGTGTGGTACTTAATGATAAAATTGCTACTCTGGGTTCAAATGCATTAATAGTATTCTTAATATTAAGTGTCACTTGACCAGCAGTAGCATAATCTAATGGTTCAAACAGATATTCTCTAATGCCCGATCCATAATCTGGATTGAACAACTTTTCCCCTTTGTTGGTTAATAATAAATTGACAATTGCTTGTTTAATAGCAGCAGTATCTTTACTGACAACTACGTCATCAGTAACAGGATGCTTTTTGAAAGCAATACTTAAATCTCTAAATGAGATTGCATTTACTGCCATTAAACTTACACAGGAGTCACTAGTTATTTAGTATCTTCTGTCCAACGTTCTACAAAATCATCCATTTGATCTTTGCGACGTTTAATCTCAGCAGATTTCTTTAAATGACGCTCACTATCAACCTCAGTGATAAGAGTCATACCGCTTTCAATAAAAACATTACCTTTGTCAACAGAACCATCAAGGTGTTGGGGATGTGTCATCATTTTAAATTTCCTTTTACTTGTTATCTAGGTTTTTGATTTCATACATGTAATGATCTGATGTTTCTAGTTTACGTTTGTTTTCCACAGAGTAAACTGTCAGATCAATCTCATATCCTGGGTTATTTTCAATTCTATTGAATACCCATGCATCATCATACCATATGATACGATTATTTGGATATGCATAGTAATTGCCTGTTTCTACTTTAAACAGGTGAGCACATTTATGCTCAGGTGTCTCAGAAAAGTT
>Ga0209557_1001237_pt1 | contig 14341 bp, 6 predicted proteins | sample SaaInlV_120m_DNA_4_FD_184672 | JGI IMG/M metagenome (GOLD analysis project Ga0209557, IMG submission 184672) | Marine microbial communities from expanding oxygen minimum zones in the Saanich Inlet - Saanich Inlet SI074_LV_10m_DNA (SPAdes) (version 2) | ecosystem: Environmental > Aquatic > Marine...
AAATTAGAGCTATTGTTTCTGATATTAAGAAGGGAAATATAATGCCAATCTATTTTTTAATGGGTGAGGAGCCTTATTATATAGATAAAATTTCAGATTTTATTGAAGAAAATATGTTAGATGAAGCCGAAAAAGGCTTTAATCAGCAGGTTATGTATGGTAGAGATACAACTATAGAGGATATTGTTTCTTCGGCTAAACGCTACCCAATGATGGCTGAAAGGCAAGTTCTTATTGTTAAGGAGGCTCAAGATTTAAGTAGAAATATTGAAAAGTTAGTGACGTATGCTGAAAATCCACAATCGACAACAGTTCTTGTTTTAAATTATAAGTATAAAAAACTTGATAAGCGTAAAAAGTTGTACAAGATAATTTCAAAATCTGGTTTGATTTTCGATAGTAAAAAATTATATGAAAATCAAGTTTCAGACTGGATTCGAAGAGTTTTAAGTGGAAGAAAGTATAAAATTGAACCAAAAGCATCTCAAATGTTGGTAGAATTTTTAGGATCTGATCTTAGTAAAATTTCAAATGAGTTAGATAAATTAGTACTCATTCTTCCTGAGGATACTATTATTAATGACAAACATATAGAGGAGAATATCGGTATATCTAAGGATTTTAATAATTTTGAATTAAGAAAAGCAGTGGGGGAGAAAAACCTTGTTAAAGCGAATAGGATTATTAATTATTTTTCAGAAAACTCGAAAAACAATCCTTTGGTAATGACAATCTCTTTATTAAATAACTTTTTTACACAACTTCTATTATTTCATGGTTTACAAGATAAATCTAAAAACGCTGTTGCTAAGTCTTTAGGTGTCAGCCCGTATTTTATAGATGAGTATTTTTTAGCTGCAAGAAATTATCCAATGCGAAAAGTTGCACAAGTAATTGCGACTTTAAGAGAGGCAGATATTAAAAGTAAAGGAGTAGGAGCAAGTTTGTCGCACAAAGACATACTTAAAGAATTACTATTCAAAATACTACATTAACAAGGACTGGTTTTGAATATTAAATGAACTACTTCACAAGAAATTTTTATATAAAAATTAATTTTTACTTATTTTGTTGAACTCATTGATCATATAAAAGGCCCAAAATACAACGCAGATTACTACGAATATAGAAAAATATAATATTATATTATTTACGTTCATCCTTTACTAGTTTTATATAGATCATTACACCTAATAGAGTAGGAGCCCAAAGCCCGATAAAAATTCCGTGAAACTTGTCTCCAGACAGAAACAGGTATTCTGCCAGGAAAATAATAAGAACACACAATATTAACATTAAAAAATTACCGAAACCAAGTTTTTTAATAAAATTCATAGATTAATTTAATTTTAATAAAGTTAATGAATTTAACAAATTTATTAATGATATTTTTAATAATATTGTTGTTGTGTTTTATTTTTGTTTCATTTTAACCCATACAACTACTATACAAAGACAGATAATTTATTATATTTTATGTACATTGTAAACCAAACAATATGTGATATTATATGAAACGAATTATTTTTCTTTATGTATTTCTTTTTCTTTCTCTTATAAATTTTGCGCAAGAACTCCCTCCAATTAACACTTTTTCACCCAAAGACTATAAGGCAGAAAACCAAAATTGGTCAATATCCCAATCAGCAAACAAGTATTTATATGTTGCCAACAACAAAGGTCTATTAGAGTTTAATGGTGCAAGTTGGCATTTATATCCAACTCCTAACAAAACAATCATGAGATCTGTAAAGGTGTCAGATGACAAAATCTACACAGGTTTTTATATGGATTTTGGGTATTGGAGTAAAAATGATTTTGGAAAATTAGAGTATACTTCTATTGTATCGAAATTTAATATTCAAATGCTTGAAGATGAGCAGATTTGGAATATTTTAGAAATTGATGGCTGGGTGCTTTTTAAATCTCTAGAAAGAATATATCTATACAATTTAGAATCAAATAAATTTAAAATTATTGAATCTGACTTTAGACTTTATAAATTCTCCAAAGTCAATGGGATTGTTTATTTTCAAGAAGGTAATAAAGGTATTTTTAAAATTGAAAATGGCGTTCCAAAATTAATTTCAGAGCATCAGATATTAAAAGATAATATCATTGTTGAAATGTTTGAAAAAGAGAACAAACTATATTTTTTGACTCAAAAATCAGGTTTTTTCTATTTGAATAAAAACCAACCTATTAAGTGGAAAACACCCTCTGATTCTCTTCTAAAAAATATGACTGTTTATAGTGCAAAATGCCTTAGAAATAAAGAATATGCAATAGGTACAATTTCAAATGGCTTTATTTATTTAGATAGCAACGGTAAATTTAATTATCAAATCACACAAAGTTCTGGTTTGAATAATAATACAATTCTCTCTGTTTTTGAAGATATTGAAAGTAATGTGTGGTTAGGATTAGACAATGGGATTAATACTATAAATACTAGGTCACCTTTTAAAATCTACAATAAAAAAAGCGATTTTATTGGCACAATTTATACTTCAATTGTTTTTAATAATAATTTGTATTTAGGAACAAATCAGGGGTTGTTCTATAGAAAAATAGACTCAAAAGATAGTTTTAAGTTGATAGAAAACACCCAAGGACAAGTATGGAGTTTATCAATCATAGACAATCAATTATTTTGTGGTCATACTTCTGGAACTTTTTTGATTGATAAAAATAAATCAAATTTAATTTTTAATAAAGAAGGTACATGGAAATTAAAAAAAATAAATAAAAACACCATTATTCAGGGGTGTTATGATGGATTATACGTGCTTAAAAAAAAGAATAATGTCTGGAGCATAAGAAATAAAATTGAGGGCTTTAATAATTCCAGTAAATATTTTGAAAAGGGAGGTACTAATAATTTTTTTGTAAATCATGAGTATAAAGGAGTATTTAATCTGACTCTAGATGAGGGTCTTACAAAAGTTATACATCTCAGTAAAGTCAACTCTCTAGCAAAAGGTCTTCATACCTCACTAATCTCTTATCAAGATAAAATACTATATTCTAGTAAGAATGGTATTTTCATATATGATAAAAAAAATAAAATTTTTAAAAGAGACAGTATTTATAGTCAATTAATTTCTAAAGATGATTTTATTTCAGGAGAACTTACGTTTGATAAGTCAAACAATATTCTCTGGTCTTTTTCAAAAGAGAACATTAGGTATTTAACACCAGGAAAATTAAGTAATAAACCAATTGTAAAAAGCATCCCAATTTCTGCTTCGATTCCTAAGGCAACATTTGGATATGAAAACATTATTCATATTGATGATCAAAGATATCTCATTGGAACTTCTAACGGTTATATATCAGTAAACTTGAACCAGTTAAATGGTGTTAAAGGTTTTGATGTGAATATTAATGAAATTAATAATTTTATTTTAGACAAACCCAAAACAAAGGTGAATTTATCATTAAATAATGAATTCACCTCTGATGAAAATAATTTTGAATTCTTTTACAGTGTTCCTAATTATAATAAAATTAAAAGTACAAAGTACCAATACATATTAATAGGGCAAAGTAAACAATGGAGCCCTCTTTCTAGTTCTACCTCAGTATTGTTTGAAAACATTTCATATGGTTCCTATACATTTAAGGTAAGAGCTTTTGTTGGAGGAGAACCAAGTTATAATGAGGCTTCTTTTGATTTTGTTATAAATCGTCCATGGTACTTGTCTAATTTATTATTAATCATTTATATACTTTCTTTTTTATTCGCATTTTATACTGTTCACATCCTTTCAAAAAGATATTACAGAAAGCAAAGAGAAGAATTGTTAGAAAAAAGTAAAAAGGAATTAGAACTCAAAGAATTAGAGAGTTCACAACAAATCATAAAATTAAATAATGATAAGTTAAGAAATGACATAGAAAGTAAGAATAGAGAACTTGCTAGTTCTACTATGAATATTATTAAGAAAAATGATTTCTTAAATTCAATTAAAACTGAATTGGTTTCAGGTGGACAGAAAAATGTTCTTAAAGTTGTGAGGATAATAGATAAGAATTTAAACAATTCAGATGATTGGAAAATGTTTCAAGAGGCGTTTAACAACGCAGATAAAAATTTCCTTAAAAAGGTAAAAGAGAAGCACCAAAACTTAACACCAAATGATTTAAGACTCTGTGCCTATCTTAGATTAAATTTATCTTCAAAAGAAATCGCACCGCTTTTAAATATTTCTCCAAGAAGTGTTGAAGTTAAAAGGTATCGACTGAGAAAGAAAATGGAACTTCCTCATGATTCTAACTTAACAAGTTATATTTTAGAAATTTAATTACCAAACATTATTTACTACCACCTTAACATTACCTTAACATTACTACAACACCTTGTTTTTAAGTAATAAATTCACTGTAGTCTAAAATCCTATTTTTATTAATGATTTATAATTTTTATCGTTTTATTTTATGATGTATGCTTTTTGTAGTGGTTAATTTTAGAGTTTTGTTAATTTTTTAAAGTAATTTTATGATAAATATAAAATAACCTAATTTCATGAGAAAAAACATAACATTATTACTCCTCTTATTCGTGGTTTTTTGCACAAATGCACAAACTATCAATGTAAGAGGTGTTGTTAAAGATGCTAAAACAGGTGATACACTTCCTGGAGTAAGTATAATTATTAAAGGTACAACTCTTGGTACAGAGTCAGATTTTGATGGGCTTTTTAGTTTTTCAGAAGTTGAAACAGGAGCAATACTTGTATTTAATTATTTGGGATATGCCAAAAAAGAAGTAGTTGTCAATCAACAGTCTATTAATATATCTTTAGAAGAGTCTGCAGAGTCTCTTGATGAGATTATTGTTGTTGGTTATGGGACACAGAAAAGAAAAGATGTCACGGGTTCTGTATCTATCGTTGGTCAAGAGACATTAGACGTTTTAAAGCCTATAGATGCAACCACTGCATTACAAGGTACTACATCAGGTGTAGCGGTTAACCTTTCATCAGGTGCACCAGGTGCAAAGGTAAACATCTTAATTAGAGGGGTGAGTTCAAATACTCAGAACCAACCTTTAACAATTGTAGATGGTTATGAAGGAGATCTTAACAGTATTAACCCTAACGATATCGAATCTATTACCGTTTTGAAGGATGCGCAAGCAGCAATTTACGGTATTAAAGGAGCTAATGGTGTTGTTTTAGTAACTACTAAAATTGGTAAGAAAAACAAAAAAGCAACTTTTAAATATGACACATATTCTGCTTTTCAACAAACAACTAAAAAATTAGATTATTTAAACGCAACTGAATATGCATTGGTTTTAAATGAAGCATATGCAGCTAGTGGTCAATCTTTACCGTTTAATAATGTGAGTGCCTTAGGAAAAGGTACTAATTGGCAAGACGAATTATTTAATGATGCTATGTTAACAAATCATAATATTAGTTTGTCTGGTGGTGGTGATAATTTTACTTATTTCATAAGTGCATCAAGAACTGAGCAAGATGGAATTATTGCGAAAGAAAAATCTAATTTTATTAGAAATAATATAAAATTGAATTTAGGAGTTGATATTAATGAAAAATTTAAGTTCTCTTTAATTGCAAATTATTTTACAAGTGCATCTCAAAGTTTTTCAGGCTCTTTATTATTTAATGGCTTAAATTATGCACCAACTTTTGGAATCGATCAAGATGATACAAATAATTTTTTAGGTATAGAAGTTATAAATCCTTTATCATTGTTAAAGAATACTTTTGGTGAAAATAATGGAAACGGAATTGAAGGAAATTTCAAATTAGAATACAAACCAATTGAAGGTTTGAATGTCACTTCACGTCTTGGATATAAAATATATAATGAAAAACAACGTTCTTTTACACCAATTCAAGATTATGGATCTAGTAAGGTATACAACCAAACACAAAGTTCTGTATACCAATTTAAAGCAACTTCTACCAGAGTTGTTTGGGAGACATTTGCAACGTATGCCAAAACACTTGCTGAGGATCATAACGCTAGTGTAACATTAGGGACAAGTGTACAAAACGATTTGTTTGATGGTATTTATGCATCAGGTTTTGATGTGCCTAATAATTCATACGAGTTCGCGGATATTAGCTTAACAAACACTCAGAGCAAGCAGAGAAGTCTTAACACAGGTAGTGCTGATAAAAGACTAACTTCTTTGTTCGGTAGACTTCAATATGATTACAAAGGTAAATATTTATTGTCTGGTTTAATAAGACGAGATGGAGCGTCAGTTTTTGCTGCTGATAGAAGAGTAGATAATTTTTGGTCTGTAACTTCTGGTTGGAAAATTTCTGATGAAAACTTTCTAAAAGATAGTGAAATCATAAGCTTCTTAAAATTGAGAGCAAGTTATGGTACTCTTGGAAATTTGGTAGGAGATAATTTATACAGATCTTTATTAAATGGAGAGGGGACATATGTTTTTGGTGGTGAACTAGTTGATGGTTCTGCTCCTGGAGGTCTTCCAAATCCAAAAGCAAGTTGGGAAACTGCAGAAAAGTTAGATGTTGGTTTCGATCTTAATTTATTTGATGATAAAATCTCCATAGTTGCAGATTATTTTGAAGAAACAAGAAAAGATTTGTTAATTCAAAATTTCCCAGTCTCTGGCTTGTTAGGTTCAGCTGCTCCTGGAGGTGGAAATCCAACTGTTAATGCTGGAACTTCAAAAAATACAGGTGGAGAATTAGCAATTAATTATAAAGCATATTCTTCTGAAGATGCTTCTTTAAATTTTTCTTACAATGTTACCTATGTTAAAAACAGAGTAACTGAGGTTTTAGGTGGAGCTTTTGTAGAAGGAGGTTCTTTTGCGATTGGAAATCCAGCCCCATCAAGAATGGAAGTAGGACAGCCAATTGGTTATTTCTTAGGCCTAGTTACAGACGGTGTTTTTCAAACACAAGCAGAAGTTGATGCGCATCCTTCTCAATCTGGTTTAGGTGCCTCAAACACTTCACCAGGTGATATCCGTTACAAAGATGTAAATGGAGATGGAGTTGTAGATTTTACTGATAGAACCAATATAGGGAATCCTCAATCAGATTTTTATATGGGATTCAATATTTCAGCAACCTATAAAAACTGGGACTTTACAAGTTATTTATATGCAGAAATCGGAAAAGATATGGTTCGTAATTTTGAGCGTTTTTTACCAAACGTAAACAAGCCAGCTTATTATTTAGACAGATGGACAGGCGCAGGAACAAGTAACTCTGTACCTAGGTTAACAAACGATGCAACCAACAATAAGTTGTTTTCAGATTTCTTTGTAGAAGACGCCTCTTTTTTACGTTTACAAAACGTTCAAATTGGATATAATTTTTCTGCAAAAACTTTAGAAAAGGTCGGTTTATCTAAACTAAGACTTTATACTTCAATCAATAACCTATTCACATTATCGAAGTATTCAGGTTTTGACCCTACTGTAAATGGTGGTGCAATTGGTGCTGGTATAGATTCCGGAACGTATCCGTCTGCTAGACAGTTTTTATTAGGTTTAAATGTTACATTCTAAAAAGTAAAAGATGAGAAATTACAATAAAATAATAAAACTAGTATTCATCTTTATGACAAGCTTATTCATTTTAAGCGCTTGTTCAGATGACTACTTAAACAATTCAAAAATTTATGCTGAAGATTCTGAATCTTTTTTCAATTCTGAAGCAGATTATTACAATGCACTTGTGGGTGCATACGACCCACTTCAATCTACATTTATAAATGTTTTAATGGGAGAAATAGCTTCTAATAATACTCTTTGTGGAGGAGAAAGTGCAACAGATGTCCCTGGATATCAGCAAGTAGATGACATGACACATTCACCTGTTAATGCTCAGCTTCAAAATCTTTGGAGTTGGATGTTCGGTGGTGTAAATAGAGCTGCTTATATTATAGAATTTGAAGATAAAACAGATTTTGTAGGGAAGGAAGTTATTATCGCAGAAGCTCGTTTTTTAAGAGCATACTATAATTTTGAGTTAGTAAAATGGTTTGGAGATATCCCTATTAAACCAGAAGGACGTTTTGTTTTGGGTGATGAGAAATCAATACCAAGGTCACCAAAAGCAGATGTGTATGCATTGATAGAGCAAGATCTAGAATATGCAGTTGCTAATTTATCATACACAGCTCCACAAACAGGAAGAGCAACAAAAGGTGCTGCTCAAGCATTATTAGGTAAAGTATACTTATTCCAAGATAAATTTTCTGAAGCATCAACAACTTTAGAAAGTGTAATCAATAATGGTGGATATGTTTTAGAGTCTGATTACAACACTATTTTTGAATTTGCTGGAGAGAATGGAACGGGATCTGTATTTGAAGTTCAATATACAGATATAGAAGGAGCAGGTTTTGGATGTCTTCAATGTAGTGAAGGTAATGTTGCTGTTGGTTTTCAAGGTGTAAGAGGATATGAAGGAGATTTGTTTACTTCAGGTTTTAGTTTTAATGTTCCTACTCAAGAAATGGTAGATCAGTTTGAAGATGGTGATACTCGAAAAGAGGTGGCTATTTTAGACATTGATGCATGGGCTGCTTCAACAGGAGCTGCCTTTACCACAGGATATGAACATACAGGGTTTTTCAATAGAAAATACATTCCAAGAAAAAGAAGTGTTGAAGCCGCAGGAGATATAAATTTAACAAATCCTAATAATTATCGAGCAATCCGATATGCAGATGTATTGTTAATGGCAGCAGAAGCTTTTAATAGAAAGGCAACTCCGAATGATGAAAAAGCAAAAATGTATTTAAATAAAGTTAGAGAAAGAGCTTTTGGCAATTCAAATAATAACATTACAACAACAGGTACAAATTTAACCGCTGTTATATTTAAAGAGCGAAGAGTTGAATTAGTTGGAGAAGGGCATCACTTTTTTGACTTAGTAAGAACCGGAAGAGGTACTCAAATTGAAGGTTTTTCAACCGACAAGCATGAAGTATTTCCAATTCCTCTAGAAGAGGTACAATTTTCACAAGGAAATTGGTCACAAAATCAAGGATATTAATATTTAAATAGTATGAAAAAACTTAAAACAATATACAAAGCATTACTAATATTATTTATTATTAGCGCTTGTACTGAAGAAAGAAATCTAGATTTTCTAGACACTGTTCAACCCCCAACTAATGTTGAGGCGATGTATAATATAACTCAAGATAATTCTGGTTTGGTAACGATTACACCAATTGCAGAAGGAGCTACATTATTTGATATTTATTTTGGAGATGCAACTGCAGAACCAGAAAATGTGGAGGCTGGTAGTTATGTTCAACATACTTATGCTGAAGGATCTTACCAAGTAAAAGTAGTTGCTTTCAATATCAAAGGAGATGCTGCTGAGACTACTCAAGATTTGATGGTGTCTTTTAAAGCTCCTGAAAATTTAGTGGTTACTATAGAAAATGATGCTGCTATTTCAAAACAATTAAATGTGTCTGCCACAGCAGATTTTGCAACAACTTTTGAACTTTATTCTGGAGAAACTGGAGTAGATCAGCCTGTAGCAACTGCAAACATTGGCGAAGCTCTCTCGTATCAGTATGCAACAGCAGGGACTTACTCTGTAAAAGTAGTAGCAAAAGGTGGAGCTGTAGAAACAACAGAATACACTTCAGAATTTGAAGTAACAGAAATATTAGCACCTATTGCAAACGCACCAAGTCCTTCTACAAGAGACGCAATTGACGTTATTTCTATTTTTAGTGACAAATATACTGACGTTGCTGATTCAGATTTTTATCCAAATTGGGGGCAATCTACTCAGTATAATTTATTTGAATTGGATGGTGAAGAGATACTTCAATATTCAAATTTAAACTATCAAGGTATAGATATCGGATCTGAAATTGATGCTTCTTCAATGGAGACACTTCATATAGATGTTTGGACAACAGATGCAACAAGTATCGATATTTATCCATTACCAAACGGAGTTGTTCCTGCAGATGAAAGATTTGTAACTAAAACTCTAGAAGCAGATCAATGGAATAGTTTTGACATACCAATGTCTGAGTTCACTGACCAAGGTTTGCCAATTGATGCATTAAAACAATTTAAATTTGTTGGTTCGGGTACTGTCTTTATAGATAATTTATACTTTTACAAAGCAAGTTCAAGTGGTCCAGATTTTGATGGCGGTTTATTGACAAACGGAGATTTTGAAAACGGAAGCGACTCTTGGTTAGTAGGTGTTGATGACAGTACTTCTGCTCCAGTTGAAACAATTGGTGGAAATACCTATTATTCAGTTGATGTAACTGCTGCAGGAAATGCTTATGATGTGAATCTAAGTCAAAAAGTGGAAATTATTGAAGGAAATACGTATACACTTACTTTTGACGCTGTGTCGAATGTAGATAGAACCATATTAGCTGGTATAGGTCTTAGTAAAGATCCTTGGTCGAATACTGCTGAATCAGTATCTATATCAACTACAATAACAACTTATACGCTTACTCATGTAGCCACCTTTGGAGCGCCTGATGCTCGTGTGTTGTTTGATGTTGGTGCAGAGCTTGGTCGAGTGGCTATTGATAACGTATCCTTAATTATTGGTACAGGAAATATTGTAACAAACGGTAATTTTGAAAGTGGAAGTGACTCTTGGTTAGTTGGTGTCGATGACAGTACTTCTGCTCCAGTTGAAACAGTTGGAGGAAATACGTATTATTCAGTAGATGTAACAGCGGCAGGTAATGCCTATGATGTGAATCTAAGTCAAAAAGTAGAAATTATTGAAGGAAACACGTATACGATTACTTTTGATGCTTGGTCGAATGTAGATAGAACTATATTGGCTGGTATAGGTCTTAGTAAAGATCCTTGGTCTAATACTGCAGAATCAGTTTCCATAACGCCTACAAGAACAACCTTCACACTTACCCATGTGGCCACCTTTGGAGCATCAGATGCCCGTGTACTGTTTGACAATGGTGCTGAGGTAGGTATGGTGAATATTGATAATGTTTCTTTATCTAGCAATTAAAAATATAAAAAATGAAAAAAATAAAAAATATTTATATCGTATTATTTTCTACACTAATAGCCTTTTTCGGGTGTCAAGAAAATAATTATGAATTTGGAGAAGTAGTAGCTCCTTCAAACATAGCTATTACTGCAGAAATTTTAGGGGCAGATGATAACAATCCTTTCGGAGATGGAAGTGGTACCGTAAATTTTACAACAAATGCAGACGCCGCTTCTTCTTATGTATATTACTTTGATGGAATAGCACAAGCTTCACCTTCAGGGATTTTGTCAAAAAGATTTTCTAAAGTAGGTGTTAACACCTATACAATTGTTGTAAAAGCAAATGGTACTGGTGGTCTTACCTCTACAAAATCTATTGAAATTGAGGTTTTTAGTTCTTTTTCTGATGTTGAAGCTGAAAACTTTTTAAGTGGGGCGAATATTGGTGATAGTAAAAAGTGGTATTGGCAAGCTGACGTTGATGTTCATGTTGGTTTAGGCCCTGTTACAGATGATTATGGAAATGGAGAATTTTCATATGAGGCTTGGTGGAACGGAATTAAAGCATGGGATTCAGAAAAAAGTTGTATGTATGACAATGAGTTCGTATTTACAAGGACTGCTAATGGTCTCACATTTGAACAAACTGTTGGTCCTGCTTTTGTTCCTGGAACATATTCTGGTGCATTAGGTGTTGCTGGTGATCAATGTCATGATGAGACAGTCGCTACAAAAATGTTTGGATTAAAGAACGTTTCTTTCGGTCCTTCTACATCGAAAGCAGGAACAGAAGGATCTTACAATGAAATCCCTTATAGAGGAACAGCTTTTGAAATTTCTGATGGTGGTTTTATGGGTTGGTTAGTTGGTTCTGGAACCTATGATATTATCTCAATTTCTAATGATGAAATGGTTGTTAGAATTATTGAAAAGGGTGATGGTTTTGCTTGGTATCATAAATTTACTTCTACCAAACCTGAACAAGGAGCAAATTATACATACAATGACTTAGTATGGGAAGATGATTTTAACACTGATGGTGCACCAGATCCAGGTAAATGGGCCTATGATTTAGGGACTACAGATATTTTTGGCAATGTCGGATGGGGTAATCAAGAAGCACAAAGTTATACTAATAATTCAGAAAATGTAATTGTAGAGAACGGATCTTTAAAGATTACAGCTAAAAAAGATGGGAGTGATTATACCTCGGGTAGAATTAAAACTCAAGGACTTTATAATTTCACTTATGGTAGAGTTGAAGTGAGAGCTAAACTTCCATCTGCACAAGGAACCTGGCCTGCTATTTGGATGTTAGGCTCTAATCACCCTACTGTTGGATGGCCTTTCTCTGGCGAGATAGATATTATGGAGCAAAGAGGAAACGATAAATCATATGTTGAGGGTACATGCCATTGGTATAATACTGCAGGATCGAATAATGCAAGTTATGGTGAACAGACTTCAATTGATACTACTTCTTCAGAATTTCATCTATATACTCTAGAATGGACAGATACTGCAATAAGAATTTATTTGGATGATGTTGAGTATTATATGTTAACAAACAATGCAGATTTACCATTTAATGCAAATTTCTATTTGATATTTAATTTAGCAATGGGTGGAACCAATGGTGGAGATATCGATCCGGCATTTACACAAGACACAATGGAAATAGATTACATAAAAGTGTTTCAATAATAATCAAAAAGTTACTATTTAAAAAGGTCGAGTTTCATACTCGACCTTTTTTTTATATAATTATTTATTATTAAATGGTTTTATTTGACAATATGTTTATACCCTCAAATAATATTTAAATTAGAGTATATGTTGTATTTTTTTTATGTAAATATTTTCTTCAATTAGCCAATACATCAATCTATACTCAATTTTATTTACAGGTTTTTTTAAGAGTTATAATATCTTTCAGGTTTTATTGTTGTACTAATTACTATAGTTAAAATATTTTGTTATGGCCATTCTATTTTTAATTACCTATACAATTCCTTAACATTTTTTTATTTCTCATGTATTTTTTTTATCAATACGCCTATAATCAACTCATTACTATGTAGTTGTTTTTTTTTATTCTGTATGTTTATTGTAGAGGTGTGATTCATTGTATTGAAAATTATAAAATCTATTTTTATAAATTACTAGTAACAATTTTGATATACTATTAATTATTCAAAGTTGTGTAGCTTTTAAAATAGAAAATAATCAGTTTTTATACCAGATTGAACTAAAATGAGATGACCTGAAAATAGTTTTAATTGATATTTGTTTATGGCTATCAAATATCCACAAAAATGACAATGAAAGATGTAACTTCTTAGGTTTCGTTTTTTAATTATTAACATAATTTAAAACGCTTTTTTAAAAACATAAATTTAATACCAGAGTTCAAAAAAAAGGCACGATGTAATGAAAAATATTTTACCATTATTTATATTTTATTTCCTCAGTTTAAATACTTGTTCCCAAAAAAACAAAGTAGTTGTTTTAAATAATGAACAGGGAATACAATTAGTTGTAAATGATACTAATTTCATTATTAATGGGATGAATTGGGATTATTTTCCTATTGGAACTAATTATACTTTCAGCCTCTGGGAACAACCAGATAATTTTATCAAATCAGTTCTGGATACCGAAATGACCTTGTTGAAAGAAATGGGGGTGAATTCGATTCGTGTTTATGTGGGTATTCAGCCTAAATGGATTGCCTATATCTATGAAAGTTATGGCATTTATACCATGATCAACCATTCGTTTGGTAGATATGGCCTTTTGATTAATGGAGTTTGGGTACCTTCAATAAATTATGGCAGCGTTGAAGTTCAAAAAGTATTGATTGAACAAGTTTCTAAAATGGCTGAAGAGTATAAAAATACTCCTGGACTCCTATTATATCTTCTCGGGAATGAAAGCAATTATGGTCTATTTTGGTCAGGTGCTGAAACAGAAGATTTCCCTGATGATAAAGATGAAAAAAAGAGGATAGGAGAAACAAGTGGAAGGTCTTTGTACAAATTGATGAATGACGCTTCAATAAAAATCAAAGAGATAGATGATGCGCATCCCGTTGCAATTTGCAATGGAGATCTTTTATACCTGGAGATTATAGCACAGGAATGTAAAGATATAGACATTTTTGGCACCAATATGTATCGCGGTAAGTCATTTGGAAATGCTTTTGAAAGAGTGAAGAATGAATTGAATTTACCAATTATGTTTACAGAATTTGGTTCAGATGCATTTAATGAAATTGAAAAGAAAGAAGATCAAAAAATGCAAGCTTTTTATATGATTGAAAATTGGAAAGAGATTTATGAAAATACAGCA
>Ga0209557_1001261_pt1 | contig 14197 bp, 10 predicted proteins | sample SaaInlV_120m_DNA_4_FD_184672 | JGI IMG/M metagenome (GOLD analysis project Ga0209557, IMG submission 184672) | Marine microbial communities from expanding oxygen minimum zones in the Saanich Inlet - Saanich Inlet SI074_LV_10m_DNA (SPAdes) (version 2) | ecosystem: Environmental > Aquatic > Marine...
TTCCGGGTAGAGCTGGGGCTATCTTTGGGCATTTTAGCCTCAAATGGCACGGGCAAAACAACCTTAATCAATATGATCGCGGGGTTGGAAAAACCGGATGAGGGCCAGATCACGCGGGCCTGCAACATATCCTTTCCTCTGGGGTTTATGGGCGGCGTTGTTCCCAAACATACGGGCCAAGAAAATGCGCGCTATATCGCCAAACTCTATGGGATGGATCCAAATTTTGTAGAGGCGTTTTGCCGCTGGTTATGCGGTTTAGAAGAATATTTTGACCAGCCGCTTGGCACTTATTCTTCTGGTATGCGCGCGCGATTTACGTTTTCGCTGATGCTGGCGATGGATTTTGACGTCTATCTGATCGATGAAGGCATGCCCACCAGCACGGATGTCGAGTTTAACCGAAAAGCTGGTGAAATCTTAGCGGAACGCTTGCAAAGCACCACCACCATTGTGGTCTCGCATCAAGCAGAGGTGCTGGAACAATATGCGCAAAAAGCCGCCGTGCTTACCGATGGCTCTTTATATTTCTTTGACAGTTTAGGCGACGCGAAAGTACTGTATGACTACCACACCCAAAGCACATAAATTTCAGCTGGGCCCAGAGGCGCCAAAAGGCGCAGGTGCCGCCGCTGACCAGGCAAAGGGCCCCAAACCCGCCGCAAAAGCGCCGGGCATAGATACGGGCTTAGATACGGGTAATTCGGCTGAATTGCTTGCGCGGGCCGCAACAGATTCCGGCGAAACACAAGCCACATTGCTGCGCCGTGCGCGCAGGCTTGCCACCCATTATGGCCTGCCTTTTGATACGGATGACGAGGCTGTAGATATATTGCGCCAACATAATATCGATCCCTTTCAAATGCCGGCCATGATGCACCGCGCGGCTCTGTCTGAACAAACCCAACCCGCGCGCCGCGAAAAACCGCTGCAGGCGCCCCCCTCATCGCCGCAAACAACCTTAAGAGAAGACGCCCCCAAACCCCCGAATATTTCGCTTTCACCACATCAAAAATCGCCAGCCGGCACGCCGCATGCATTTCCAAATGCAGCCCAAAGAAGCGAAGAGATTTCAGCGCTGCAAAACAGCATGACACGGCGACGGCGACGTCTAATCCAAAAACTAATCCTGCGCCTAAGCATCTTTATTCTTCTGCCAACATTGGCCGCAGGCTATTATTACAGCTTCATTGCAACGCCAATGTATGCCACGGACACGGCCTTCCAAATCACCACGGGTGATAGCACAAATCCAAGCTCACCTTCTATGTTTGGCGGCGGTCAATTCGCCACAACGCCCGATGCCATCGCAGTGCAAACCTATCTCCAATCAAAAGAAGCGATGATTCGCCTACAAGATAATGAAGGGTTTAAGGCCACCTTCTCGGATCCCACAATTGATTGGTGGCAACGTTTGCCTACAGAGGCTTCATTTGAAGAAACGTATAAAACCTATCTCAAGCATATCAAAATCGCCTTTGACCCCACCGAGGGCATGATCAATATGGAGATCAGCTCCCCCTCGCCCGAATTGAGCGTGTTATTTTCAAAAGCGCTTCTGACCTATGCCGAGCAAAAAATCGATGGGCTTTCGCAGCGCAAACAAGAAAATCAATTGTCTGATGCCCGCAAATCTTTGGCGACGGCAGAAGACGCGCGCGTAGACGCGCAGCGGCACTTAATTGCCTTGCAACAATCCACGCTTCTTGATCCAGAGGCCTATGCCACAAGCCTTCGAGCGCAAATCAGCGGGCTTGAAGAAAAAGCGCTGCAAAAAACCATCGAGCTTCAGGCGTTTCTGGATAATGCCAATCCCAATAGCAGCCGCGTTGCGGGCTTGCGCGCCGAAATCCAGCGCCTCCAAAATGCCAAACGCGAAACCGAGGCAAAAATGATTGCCCAAATGCCCAATGGGATGACGTTGCCCGAGTTGCTTGCGCGTTTGCAAATGGCCGCTTCTGACGTTGCGACGCGTGATTTAATGTTGCAATCCGCTTTAGAGCAGCTGCGCGCAACGCAAATTCAAGCCACATCGCAATCGCGCTATCTTACAGTCGCGGTAGAGCCTATTGCACCGCAAGATCCGGCCTATCCCAGGCATATTCATGATACGCTTCTGGTGTTTTTGATCCTTTCAGGCGTGTATCTCATAATTTCAATCACGGCGTCCATTTTACGCGAACAAATCTCATAATCAGAACAAATACCTCAGGCCCGGATGCAGCGCATACCACCTTAAAGCGGGCGTGCGCGCAAGCGCTGTTGATGAAAATGGCGTAACTGATCCACTACCGACTGAAGGCGCACCGGCTTACTTAAATAATGATCCATGCCAGCGGCTAAAATGCGCGTTTCATCCCCCGGCATAGCATGGGCTGTTAAGGCAATGATCGGCGTATATACCCCGCGAACTTCATCCAAACCACGGATCACTTTTGCCGCTTGCAACCCATCAAGCTTGGGCATTGAAATATCCATAAAAATAATGTCAGGGGGCTGTGCTTTATAAAGATCAACCGCGTGCTGCCCATCGCAAGCCACTCTCAAACTTACGCCAAAGCGCTGCATCATTTTGGCAAAAATCAACCTGTTGGTTTTATTATCTTCCGCGAGAAGAACCCGCAATTGGAAGGTTTCAGACCTCTCATCCTTGATGCCAGCAGGATTGCCCGCCCGTAACTGAACGGCGGGTTGCGCAGGTTGGATGGCGGCCTTTGGCTTTTGCAACGCTTTTAACAGGCTTAAACGAGAAAAAACCAGCTCAGATGAAAGCGCCGGCGCCGCCAGATCAGTTTGTGCCCCCGCGGAACCCTTGCTTAAAAAAATGCTTTTTGCTGCCATTTTATCCGCGATGCGGGGCGGGGCCTGTTGCAGTAACACCTCTATTTTCGATTGTTCCTGTTCGGCAAATAATATGGCTGAGGTTTTCGCCGTGACCGCCCGCAACACGCCCTGAACGGATCGAACCCGTTTGACCTTGCCACCCAATCCAACGATTTGATTGCGCAGAATGCGCCATTTAATTGGGCATTTTGACATGACAAGAACATGCGATAATTGCGGCTTGACGACGTGCCATTCATCCTGCGCCGGCTTGCAGGGTTGCAGTTCGATCGTAAAGCCAACGTCAGCCCCTCCGCAAGCTGACGCCTCAACCCAAATATCACCTCCCATCAACGAGACCAGTTTTTGGCAAATCGCCAAACCCAATCCTGTGCCCTCGCCGCCTAGATTTTCCGCTCGCTTTGGCGTTTTCGATTGTAATTGGGTAAATTCTTGAAAAACATTCTTCCTTTGATCGGGCGGAATACCAACCCCTGTATCAATCACGCAGATCTGTAACTTGCAGGAATGGCTCTCTGCTCGGAACAGTTTTTTAACCCCAATCGCGATATGACCGTGAGATGTAAATTTTAAAGCGTTTCCAATAAGATTTATCATAATTTGCCGTATCCGGCCCGGATCACCGATAAAATCAGTTTCGCATGCGCCGTCATAATCCAAAAAAAGCGGCAAACCTTTGGCTTGTGCTTTATGCGATAAAACAGACAGCACATCATGGATCGCCACCTCAAGGTTAAATTTTTGGCGGCGCAACGTTAAGCGATCTGCCTCCATCTTTGAGTAATCCAGCACATCTTTCAAAATCACCAAAAGCGATTCACTGGAGGTTTTAATCGTGTCTGTAAATAGCTTTTGCTCTTTGCTAAGCGCCGTAGACGAAAGCAAATCAGCCATCCCGACCACCCCATGCAAGGGCGTGCGGATTTCATGGCTGATATTGGCCAAGAATGAAGCCTTTGCCCGCATATTTGCCTCGGCGGTTTTGCGCGCGGTTTTCATAACTGTCTTATAGCGCAAGGCCGCCGTCACATCATGCGCCAGACTAACCATATCACCCATCGGGCCCCGCTGATCGATCAGACGCAACATTTGGCCATTCCACAATTTTATATTTTTTGGTTTCGGCTGCGGTGCTTGCCAGCGCTGCAGCATCATCTGCCGCCACTGCGCCGCGCCCAAATGGCCAGTATCAACAATACCTTCTTGCGTTAAAAAAGATAAAATATCCGAATATGAAACCCCTGGGCGCATCGCCTGCAAACCATCAAAGATTGAAAAATAAGCCGAATTAGCAATCAATAACCGCGAAGATGCGTCAAAAACAGCAAAGCCATTTTTTAGCGTTTCTAAGGCTAGAAAAAGCCGTTGTTCGGCAATCTGCACCTGGTGCGTGGCAGCGCCTAAATCAGAGATCACCCGCTCATTTTGGCTGCGAACCGTATCAATCTCAACGCTCAGCGCTTCAGCGCGCAGCCCAAGCTTCTGGTTTGCCAACGACAATTCGGCCTGCTTTAAGATCAGCAGGCGTTCTGCGCTTAGGCGCGCGCGGCGCTCAGCAATAAGTTGGCGGGCCAAAGTCATCGCTGGGATCTCTTGGGAACGATGCAATCAATCGCAAGAAAATATCCCAAGCTATCTTAAAAACTGTTTAAAACCCGCATATCCTGTTTAACAAAAATGGCCTTGATTAGGCCGCAATCCGTTCAATGGCCAAAGCGATCCCCTGACCACCCCCAATACACATGGTGATCAAGGCGCGGTCTGATTGGGTGCGTTCCAGCTCATGCAAAGCTTTTATCACCAAAATCGCTCCGGTGGCGCCAACCGGATGGCCCAGTGCGATCGCGCCGCCATTTGGGTTCACCCGCGCTGCATCCAGCCCCAAGGCTTTATTAACCGCCAAAGCCTGCGCCGCAAAAGCTTCGTTGGATTCAATCACGTCAAAATCTTCAACGGTCAGACCAGTTTTCTGCAATAGGTTTTGCACGGCGGGTATGGGCCCAATCCCCATCACCGCGGGGCGCACGCCCGCATGCGCATATCCCAATACCCGCGCCCGCGGGCGCAGCCCTGCCATTTGCGCAGCGGAGGCTTGCGCCAAAACCAAGGCTGCGGCGCCATCATTGATCCCTGACGCATTGCCCGCCGTCACCGAGCCGTCTTTTTGGAACACCGGGCGTAACCCGGCCAACGCGGCCTCATCCGTCTGTTTGGGGTGTTCATCGCAAATAAAATCAACCTTATCGCGCTTCACTTTCACCGATACCGGAGTAATCTGGTCTTCAAAACGCCCATCACGGATGGCGGCAGCCGCGCGGGTTTGACTGGTCATCGCAAACGCATCTTGTTCCGCCCTTGAAACATCATGCTCTGCCGCCACATTTTCCGCCGTAACGCCCATATGACCGGTGCCAAAAGGACAATTCAGCGCCCCAAGCATCATATCCAACGTGCGCACATCGCCCATTTTTGCCCCCCAACGCTGATCCTGCAAAATAAACGGAGAGCGACTCATATTTTCTGCACCGCCAGCCAATCCAAAATCGGCATCCCCCAGCATCAAAGATTGAATGACCGAAACAATCGCTTGCGCCCCGGATCCGCAAAGCCGGTTCACATTCATTGCCGCTGTCGTTTCAGACACACCAGCCTGCAGGGCTGCAACCCGGCTTAAATACATATCTTTAGGTTCCGTATTGATCACATGACCAAAGGCAACCTGGCCAATTTGTGCGCCCTCAACCCCGGATCTTTCCAGCGCCGCTTTGCTAACAACCGTTGCCAATTCGATGGGAGAGGTTCCGGCCAACATCCCGCCAAAAGTTCCAATTGCGGTGCGTGCGCCGTCTAAAATCACAATCTCGTTCATCTTCCACCTCTGTTATCTTTCCCGTAGTGCTAAAAGCCAAAACGCGCCCTGTCAGCCAAAACGTTCCGTCACTTATCATACAAATTTTTAGCTATGGCGCCGCCCGTCGAAAAACCGCAATCTTTGCAAGATCAGCGCTATGCGATCCGCGTGCCTGCGCGCCGTAAATGGGCACCTCAAAAACTTTTAAATCCGAAACTACGCCGGCCAGAGCCGAAAATTTGCGCGCGAAGCCTTGGCTTTGCCAATGCGCGGCGTTGATGGAAACCACAAACAGCGCCGAGGGTTTGCCCAGATCTATCAGCGCATCCAGAACATCCGGGCCCAAATGACCATTGGTAAATGTACCGGCGCTGACCACCGCGCCATAATGCGCAGCCGGCAGCGGCAAAGCTTGTTCTAAATCCGCTGTAATTAAATCGCGATAGATATTCTTTTGTCGCGCAACCTCAAGCATTTCAGACGAAAGATCCAGCGCATCAATCGGACCAGTGTCCTGATCCGCTAAACAAACGCCCAGCAAGCCGGTGCCCGCCCCGACATCTAAAACAGGCCCCTCAGACTCAAACCTACTAAAATATAATGCCACGTGTTGGGGTAAGATATAATCCATATCCGCCGCAAAGCCCCGATCATAATCGGGCGCCCAACGCGCATAGAGCGCCCTGTTTTCTTCGGCGCCGGACAGGGCATAAGCCGCTTCTAAATCAGGATCTTTTTCACTCATCCAGCGAGTGCAGCAGGACGGTTGTGAAAAATCAAGCAAAATTATCAAAGCCGCTTGCGGGCGCTGCGCGAACATGGGCAAATAGCCTATGCAGAAACATCTTTTTTCATTCGGACATGGATATACAGCGCAAGCGCTTTCACGCGCGCTGCCCAAAACAGATTGGGCCATTACGGGCACCACCCGCAAGCCTGAAAAGCAAGAGCAGATGCGCCAAGACAACGTTACCCCTTTGCTTTGGGACAGCCCCGATATCGACGCCGCTTTGGCGCGCGCAGATGCGGTTTTGATTTCAGCCGGGCCCGAGGCGCAGGGAGATCCAGTTCTGGGCCGGTTTTCGTCTTTCTTTAAAAAACAGGGGCCTAAACTGGACTGGCTAGGCTATTTATCCACCACGGGCGTTTATGGCGATCATGCGGGCAATTGGGTCGATGAAACCACGCCTCTTACCCCGTCGACCCGCCGGGGCAAGCTGCGTTTAAACGCCGAGCAGGCCTGGCAGGCAATACCAGATTTGCCTTTGCATATTTTTCGTTTGGCCGGAATTTATGGCTCTGGCCGAGGCCCGTTTTCAAAGGTGCGCCAAGGCACAGCCCAGCGCATTATAAAACCCAATCAAATTTTCAGCCGCATCCATGTGGCCGATATTGCACAAGTGTTAAAAGCCTCGCTGCACTCGCCCAATCCTGGCGCGATCTATAACGTATGCGATGATGATCCGGCCCCTCCACAAGACGTGATCGGACATGCGGCCGCCTTGCTGAACACGCCTTTGCCAGCAGAAATCGCGTTTGAAAAGGCCGATCTAAGCCCGATGGCGCGCAGTTTTTACGCCGAAAGCAAAAAAGTCCGCAACCAGCGCATTAAAACCGAGCTTGGTGTAAACCTGCTTTATCCCAGCTATCGTGACGGTCTGCCCGCCTTGTTGGAAGAAGAAACCAAAAACCAATCGTAACTGAACGGCGCTCGCAAAGGCGCTATAAAAAATAGCGGCTTATCAACGTGGCTTTTACGTCCAGGCCGCCATTCTTCAGCACGGCGGATCAAAATGGCGCATCACTTCCTTTTAAGTGCCAGTCAGAAAATCTTTGAAAAAAGCTGAAACCCTTTCACCCAAACCGGCGCAGGCCCTCTTTACAAAGGTTAAGCCGTTTTAAGTCAGCGCCATCCGCCCCAAGCAGACATTGAAGAGATTTTGCAATTCCCTCAAACCAGATGCGGCCACCGCGTTAGGCCCGCAAACGGTTTTTTCGTTTCAGTACAAACAGGCAAGAAGCGTCGGCTTAGCCCTGCGCAATTGCTTTTCTCTGTTGCAACAAACTCATAACTTTTTCGGCAATATGCTGCGCGTTTAAACCGGCCGTGTTATACATATCCGTCGGGCTTGCTTGGTCAATAAACTCATCAGGAAACACCATTGAGCGGAATTTTAAGCCCGCATCAAAAACGCCGTGATCGGCAAGTAACTGCATAACATGCGAGCCAAAACCACCAATAGCGCCTTCCTCAACGGTGATAAACGCTTCATGGCCTTCTGCCAAAGATAGAATAAGCGCCTGATCCAGCGGTTTGGCAAAGCGCGCATCGGCGATAGTGGGGGTGATGCCCTGCGCGTTTAAAAGTTCGGCCGCCTTGATCACTTCACCCAACCGCGTGCCAAAAGACAAAATCGCTACGCGGCTGCCCGCTTGAATATGCCTGCCTTTACCGATTTCCAACACAGTTCCGCGTTCGGGCAACTCAACGCCTTCGCCATCTCCACGCGGATAACGAAAGGCAATCGGCCCCGCATCATACGCGGCGGCCGTGGCCACCATATGCACCAGTTCAGCCTCATCCGCGGCCGCCATCACCACCATTCCAGGCAAATTGCTCAGATAGGCCACATCAAAACTGCCAGCATGCGTGGCGCCATCTGCCCCCACCAGACCGGCGCGATCAATCGCGAAACGCACAGGCAGATTTTGGATCGCCACATCATGCACGATCTGATCATATCCGCGTTGCAAAAAGGTAGAATACATCGCGCAAAACGGCCTCATGCCGCCAGCCGCCAATCCAGCGGCAAAAGTTACCCCATGCTGTTCGGCAATGCCCACATCAAAACAGCGCGACGGGTAACGCTGCGCAAACAGGTTTAATCCAGTTCCATCGGGCATCGCAGCTGTGACGGCGCAGATGCGGGGGTCTTCACCGGCTTCGCGCAACAGGCTATCGGCGAAAACTTTGGTGTAGCTGGGCGCGTTTGACGCTGCCTTTTGCTGCGCGCCCGTCATCACATCGAATTTTGCCGTTGCATGACCTTTATCGCGCGCCTGTTCTGCAGGGCCGTAGCCGCGGCCTTTTTTGGTGATCACATGCAGTAAAATTGGCCCATCGGCCCGCTGCTGGACAGTGCGCAAAATTGGCAACAACTGATCCAGATCATGGCCATCTATAGGCCCCAAATAAGAAAACCCCAAAGCTTCAAACAAAGTGCCCCCGACGGCCATGCCCTTGAGCATATCTTTTGCGCGTTTGGCACCTTCGCGAAAAGGCTCGGGTAGAAAGCTGATCGCCCCTTTTGCCACATCTTTAAGATCTTGAAAGGGCGCCCCGGCATAAAGCTGTGACAAATAGGTGGAAAGCGCACCGACAGGCGGCGCGATGGACATTTCATTATCGTTCAAAATCACGATCAGGCGCTTCTTCAAATGGCCCGCATTGTTCATCGCCTCATAAGCCATGCCCGCGCTCATCGCACCATCGCCGATTACCGCGATCGCATCCCCATGGCCAGTCTCGCTTTGCCCGCCCAAATCCCCAGCAACCGCGAAGCCCAACGCAGCGCTGATCGACGTGCTGGAATGGGCTGCGCCAAAAGGATCATAGGGGCTTTCGCTGCGCTTGGTGAAACCGCTGATTCCATCTTTCTGGCGCAAACTGCGCATCTTAGCGCGCCGCCCGGTTAAGATTTTATGCGGATAGCTTTGATGGCTGACATCCCAGATGAGCTTATCTTTGGGCGCCTGAAACACCGCGTGCAGCGCCACCGTTAATTCAATCACGCCCAAGCCAGCGCCCAAATGCCCCCCCGTCTCAGAAACAACTGAAATGGTTTCAGCGCGCAATTCCTCGGCCAATTGATGCAACTCAGCATCGCTCAACGAATTAAGATCCGCCGGCTCATGCACTTGATCCAGCAAAGGGGTATAGGGGCGCTCAGTCATCTGGCCTTATCGCTTTGTTAATTGTCGCGGGCAATAATGAACTCGGCGCAGCGCTGCAAGCTGTTTGCCTCAGATCCAAAGGGTGCCAATGCGTCGCAGGCGTTGGCCACCAGCGCTTTGGCACGCCGCTTTGCACCGTCTAAGCCAAGCAATGTTACGAATGTCGCTTTGCCGGCCGCCTCATCTTTTTGCAACCGTTTGCCAGCTTTTTCCGGATCTCCCTCAATATCTAGAATGTCATCAGCAATTTGAAAGGCCAAACCGATCGCGCGCGCATAGGCCGTCAAGGGCGCGATATCTGCAGCTGCCAAGCGCGCGCCCGCTTCTGCCGACCAGGCAATCAACGCGCCGGTTTTTCCCTGTTGCAGCGTAATAATTTCTTCAAGCGTTAAAGGCTGCGCCGCGGTTTCGGCCGCGATATCCAAAGCCTGCCCCAAAACCATACCCCCTACGCCCCCGGCTTGCGCCAATGACAGCGCCAGATCTGCACGAATCGCCGGATCAGGGCTGGCCTGCGGGTTTAAACTGAGCTCGAACCCAAAAGCGTGCAGCGCATCACCCGCCAAAACGGCCGTGGCCTGATCCCAGGCCTTATGCACGGTTGGCTTGCCGCGGCGCAGATCATCATCATCCATGCAAGGCAGATCGTCATGCACTAAGGAATAGGCATGCACCGCTTCAATCGCGCAAGCAGGCCAAATAGCCTGGCTGGGGCCGATATCGAACAGCGCCGCGCTCTGCATGACCAAAAACGCCCGCAGACGCTTTCCCCCTTGCAGACTATAGGCCATCGCTTTGGCCACTTCTGAGGTTTCAAGCAAGGCCAATTGCTGATCCAAATGCGCTTGCACATGCGCAGCATTGGCCTCAAGTGCGGCGCGAAACATCAAAGATCGGGAACGGAAGTGGTGCCGCTGGCGGCGCCATTGGCGTCTAAAGTGATTGCATTCACTTTTTCTTCGGCTTCTTTCAATTTATCCGCGCAGCGTTTTTTCAACTCAGCCCCACGTTCATAAAGCTGAATTGATTGCTCTAAAGCAACATCCCCGCGCTCAAGCTGACCAACCACCTGCTCAAGTTCGGCCATTGCTTGTTCAAAACTCATTTGATCTACAGGGGTTTGGCTCATTTTGTCGCCTCCAATAATTTTTCAACATGGGCTTTGGCCGATGCAGCCAAAGCAGGCAAATCATAGCCGCCTTCGAGCACCGAGACCACCCGTCCTTGGCAGAGTTCTGCTGCCAAAGCGCATAATTCCTGCGTGAGCCAAGCAAAATCTTCAACGCGCCAGTTTAATTGCGCCAAAGGATCCGAGGAATGCGCGTCAAACCCAGCTGAAATAATCAGCAAATCCGGCCGGAACGCCCGTAAATGTGGCAGGACGGTTTCCCGATACAGCGTCCGCATCGCTTGCCCATCGGTTTCAGGCGCAAGCGGCAGATTTATAATATTGTCAAACGCGCCTTTCTCGTCCGGCGCACCGCTACCTGGCCAAAGTGGCATCTGATGCGTGCTGACAAACAAAGCGCGCGGCTCTTCCCAAAGCAGATCCTGCGTGCCATTGCCGTGATGCACATCAAAATCCACCACAGCCACGCGCTGCAATCCATATCGATCTAGCGCATATTTTGCCCCCAAAGCAGCATTTCCAAAAAGGCAAAACCCCATCGCTTTGGCGGTTTCAGCGTGATGTCCAGGCGGGCGCGTGGCCACAAAAGCATTTTGCGCAGCGCCCGAAAGAACCTGATCTACAGCCAATAAAACGCCGCCAGCCGCCCGATAAGCTGCCTTCAACGAGCCCGCAGACAGATGCGTATCTGCATCCAGCGCGGCGCTGCCATGCGCTGGGGACGCTGCGCGCAGCGCGTCAAGATAATGCTGTGGATGCACGCTTAAAAGATCGGCCTCTTGCGCCAAAGGCGCTGACAAAACCTCTACAGGCAAGCGCTCAAGCGCTTTTAACAAAACTTCTAGCCGGGCGATTTGTTCCGGATGGCCTTGCGGTGTTTCATGGCCGAGGCAATCAGGGTGCGTGATCAGAACAGTGCTTGAAGACATAATTTTAATCGCTTCTAAAATTTATCGCATGTGAGACATTTTATTGAAAAAAAACTACCAACAGCAAGGCAGAATCATTCTAACATTTCGATTGAATTAAGCTCGGCAATCAACTGCAAACACGCAAACGCGAAACGGCTATGTCGTTTTTAAACTAAAAAGCGCTGCCTATTGCCATATCTACGACCATATGTTTGAATTATTCCAACTGAGAAACAATTCACACTGGTAGGTGCCTTTTGACAACTGACTCTGGCGAAATGGGATTCGTAGAATTCACAAAAGTACAAAAAAGTTATGATGGCGAAAATTTAGTTGTTAAAGATTTAAACCTGAGTGTTGGCAAAGGTGAATTTTTAACGATGCTCGGGCCCTCTGGATCGGGTAAAACAACCTGCCTTATGATGTTGGCCGGTTTTGAAACAGCCACCCATGGTGAGATTTTATTGGGAGGCAAACCGATCAATAATATTCCCCCTCACAAGCGTGGAATCGGCATGGTGTTTCAAAACTACGCGCTATTTCCGCATATGACGGTGAACGAAAACCTAGCCTTTCCTTTAGAAGTGCGCGGACAAAGCAAATCAGAGCGGGAAGCCAACGTTAAAAAAGCGCTGGACATGGTGCAAATGAGCGCCTTTGGCAATCGCCGCCCCGCGCAGCTTTCTGGTGGGCAGCAGCAACGGATTGCTCTGGCGCGTTCCTTAGTATTTGAACCCGATCTGGTCTTAATGGATGAGCCCTTGGGGGCGCTTGACAAACAGTTGCGCGAACATATGCAATTTGAAATCAAGCATTTGCATGACAGGCTTGGCGTTACCGTTGTTTATGTGACGCATGATCAATCCGAAGCGCTCACCATGTCAGACCGTATCGCCGTGTTTGACGATGGTATTATCCAGCAGCTGGCGCCGCCAAGCGACCTATATGAACGGCCTGACAACGCCTTTGTGGCGCAATTTATCGGTGAAAATAATCGCATTGAAGCCACCGTTTCCGAGCTGAAAGGCGACACCGCCATCGTTGATTATGGCAATGGTTCAAAAGGCGAAGCGCTGGCGATTAATTGTGGTGGCGTGGGCACAAAAACGGTTTTGTCGATCCGCCCCGAGCGGGTGCAATTGGGGCAAAAAAGTGGTTCAAACGCGATTGATGCAGAGGTTAAAGAACTCATTTACCTTGGAGACCATATCCGCTGCCGCATGAACGTTATGGGCAACGAAGATTTCGTTGTAAAAGTTGCCAACTCAGCCGGCCATACGCATTTGAATGTGGGTGAAAAAACCACCGTCAGCTGGGATGTCAGTGATTGTCGTGCGCTTGATGCATGATGAAGATTTGTGAGTAGGCTTTTGCCGTTCACATTAGAAACCCCGGCGAACCGGGGAACCAACAAGGAGAGTATGAATGAAGCTATCAAATACGTTTAAAATGGCTGCTGCAACGATCGCATTGACAGCGACCGGCGCGCTAGCATCCGACCTGACCGTAACATCATGGGGTGGTGGTTACACGGCGTCGCAGCAAAAAGCCTATGGTGAGCCATGGGAAGCCAAAACCGGCAAATCAATCCATTGGGAAAACTACAATGGTGGTTTGGGCGAAGTCAGAACACAGGTTGAAAGCGGCAATGTAACTTGGGATATCGTTGACGTTCTTCCCGACCAAATCCGTACCGGCTGTGACGAAGGCCTGTTCATCGAAGTACCAGATGATATTTTTGTGAAAACTGCTGACGGCAAATCCATGGATGAGGACCTGATGGTACCGCGTCCGAATAAATGCGCGATCCCACAAATCTGGTGGACATATCAAGCGTTCTATAATGAAGGTACTTTTTCTGGTGAGCAGCCAGACACAATCATGGATTTCTTTGACACTGCAGCCTTCCCTGGCAAGCGCGGCGTTCACACATGGGCAAACGCGATCCTAGAAATGGCCCTATTTGCCGATGGTGTTGCCAAAGAAGATATCTATTCAACGCTTGAAACCGAAGCGGGCGCAGATCGTGCCTTTGCAAAGCTTGACACAATCAAAGATGACGTTGTGTTCTGGTCTGCTGGTGCAAAACCGCTTGAGCTGGTTTCTTCGGGTGAAGTCTCAATGTCATTGGCCTATAACGGCCGTGTGGGTGGTGCAAACCTGAATGACGGCACAAACTTTGTGTCTATTTGGCATGGTCAGGTTCTGGAAGAAGAATGGATTGGCATCTTGACCGGCGCTCCAAACATGGACGCAGCTCTTGATTTCGCTGGCTTTGCCTCTTCTCCAACTGCGCAAGCAGAACAAGCACGCTGGATTAATTATGGCCCAATGCGGACATCTGCTTTGGATATCATCGCCGCCGGTGAGCCTTGGTTCAACACGGGTGTGAATATCCTTGAGCATATGCCAAACCGCGCCGACGTGATGGCAGATTCAATCATTGGTGACCCTGATTGGTGGGCGGATAACGGTGATGAATTGCAAGAGCGTTACCAAGCGTGGATG
>Ga0209557_1001266_pt1 | contig 14182 bp, 9 predicted proteins | sample SaaInlV_120m_DNA_4_FD_184672 | JGI IMG/M metagenome (GOLD analysis project Ga0209557, IMG submission 184672) | Marine microbial communities from expanding oxygen minimum zones in the Saanich Inlet - Saanich Inlet SI074_LV_10m_DNA (SPAdes) (version 2) | ecosystem: Environmental > Aquatic > Marine...
CTCCATTTTAGTACCTGCCCTGTACTCGCAGAACTTATAGTTACATTACCTACATCATTTAATGTAGCAACACTGCCACCACCACCACCAACTCCAGGTACCCAAGAAGTGCCATTCCATTTCAAAACGTCATTAGTACTAGCCCCAGAGGTGTCTACATCACCTAAAGCATTAATGCTCAGAGCTGAAATAGACTGCAAGTATCCTTGGATTGCGTGGTTACCCCAGCCATAGGACGTGTCCCATTGTCCTATCTTTGTGGTTGTAATGCTGCTTGAAGGGTGGGCATTGAAAACAGGGTCAGTTTCTGTAAAGCTGCTCAGGTATCCTGCGCTGGCGTGGTTACCCCAGCCGTAGGCCGCGTCCCAATTAGAAGTGTTTATTCCTGAAACGATACTTCCTCTGACTTCTGAGAACAGAACTTTTTTAGTAGTACCTTCTAAAGAAGAAGTTGTATCACTGGCATCTACAGCTAACAGAATATCGCCATCTGCAATACTTGTTAAACTTGCAAAATCTGTTATTTTCTTTCCTGTCGTGGTCATAACATTAATTATAGAGGATATCTGAGGAGTTTTGAGAAACTAGGTGGTGGTTCCCGTCTAAAGTTTGTATTTTTTTGTTTGTATTAATTATACTTTCATCTATTATTTCGGGGTTAAAAAATGCGTCGCCTTGTCTCCATAGGTCCGCTGCAAGAAAAGCGTATTGTACTCTTGAATTTAACTTTGACTCTGTCCAATACTCAGAGATCGATTGAACTGCTCCCCAAGTCTTTCCGTTTCTGTTGTAGTAAAATGGCAACCTAAAAAATATGTTATTAGAGTCTTCTAGAGTTGCAATTGCTGTCTCGCCGGCAATTAACTGGTTTCTAAAAGAAGCAGATCCGCTGTCAACTCTGTTACCGAGACTATCTAGCTCCTCTTCTCCTACTTGGGCCAAAGTAAATTTTGTCGGCAATAAAGTTGGGGCATTAACTTCATTTCCCCTGAGCCCACTCTTTACTTTAAACGTTCCGTCAAGATTTCTTTCTACCTCTTCTTTTGTATGGGCTTTTACGTTAAACAAACTAAATAAAAACACAAGGGACAAAATGCTACCTTTTGATTCCATCAGGCCGTCCCACTCTGCTTTATACGCAGAAAAATTACCCGAGTAGCCTATAGAGGCCAAATCTATGTTAGAAAGATCTGTACTTCCGTCTGTTATTTCCTCTGTAGAACGCCAAGGACTAGAATCAAAAGGACTTAAGTCTAAGACTTCTCCCTTTATAGTCTTATACTCGGTCTCCGCAACGGTTTGACTAAGTTCTTTTTCAAACCACCCAAGCGCGTTTCTAATAAGAGTTCTTTTGTATTTTTCATTCCAATTCACGTTCCAAAAAGGCCTAGTAAGGCCCGCGTGCTGTGCCAGCCAGTCTAAGTTTTTAGGGCTGCATTCATTAGGATCTAAGTAGGTATAATAGAACGATTCTATCTCATGTTTCTTTTCTCTTAAAAACTCATCGGCACCGGCTAAAATCCATTTGGCAATAGGAGCTCTAGGTAGCCTATCTTCTGGTAATTTGTACCAAGATTCTATGTCTTTTGGGGAATAAAGTTCAGATTTTGTTCTATCTGATAGCATAGGAGACATGCCTAAAGCCCTTCTTTCTTCTTCGTCAAAAATAGTTCTAGGAAGAAACTGATAGGCAATTAATCGGTCGCTAGTTGCAACAACAGTGCCTACTTCTAGCGCAGAAATGGGTATATTAAGTCTTTCGCCCTCATCTGCCACTAATAGCATCTGCTCTGATTCTTCAGGGCGATAGCTTAGAGACGCTGACGGTAACCTTAGATAGATGGGGCGAGTATTTTCATCAGAGATAGATCTAATTTTTGATTGCTTTAACCCAGATCTAGTAATCTGAATACAGTTAGTAAAAAGCGACCTAAGTTCTCTAAATACAAAAGATATAAACTGCCTATTTGTCTCGTGCTTTGCAAAACGATTTTCCCATCTTTGGGCCATTATTTCAAAAATTTTTTCTTTCCAAATCTCGTTAATTTTAAAAAGCGTGTCTTCTACCGCAGTGTATACTTCTTCAGACAGATCTGTATCCGCAAGAGAAGAGTACCTAGGGCCAGTTTCGATATGAGATATGTTTTTATACGCTAACTTTAAAACTCTTACAATAAAGTCTTCTTCTGGAGTTATAATGCCGCTTAAAGTCTCTGAGCCATCTAGAGAAAAAGCATTATTAAATATTTTTAAAACACCGTCCGAAAAAATATTTTCTAAATAGTTAGCAGGAGGAAGGAGAATTGTAGTTGCTTTACTGGCGGGCTTGTCTATCTCCAATACAGAGCCATCTAAATTTTTATATCTTCCTCTAATAATTGTTTTTAACTCTACTACCTCTTTACCACCAACAAAATACTCAACAGCAGCCCCGTTATAATTAGACTCAGAGGTGTACTTCCACTTAAAGTTGGAAACTTTCCTAAGCCTTCCTATAAGGCATTTTCCGGGCTTGCAGTTGGTGCTAGTGCCGTCTGTGCAAATTAAGCCTTCTGTCGCGCAATTTTCATTACCTCCTAACAAATCTCCTGGAACAGAAACGCCGTGAGAGAGTATCTTAAATTCCCCCGTAGCTTCTGCGTTTATTGCTTCTGGCTCTGGAGAGTATACATTGCCAATGCTTTCGTACTCAAAGCCTGAAGAGTTTATCTTTTTAATATCCCTAGAAATAACTTTATTTCTGTTATCATTTAACTCTTTTTTAAAATCAAAATTAATTTCTGCGAGGGTGTGCTCTGCTATTTTAAGTTTTTTTGTTCTAGCAAACTCTATAGTAATCTTTCCAGAAGAAAACCCTCTACGAATAAAGTTTCTATTTTTTTGGTCCCAGATAGATATGTTTTCCATCGTCAAGCTCTAAGGTACTGATCGTAGTCTGTATTCAAAAATGTGTATGTCAGCGGTGATTGGGTGGATACGTCAATAAAGCTTACAGTTGTCTTATAAGTTCTAAAAGATCTGACAGGGTTCGTATTTTTAAAAATTGTTTCTACAGAATTAATTCTTTGCTCCAGCGTATTGATACAAACGTCGTTTACTTCTGTTGATTTAAATGGCAAGTTGCAATTTACTTCTCCGACGTCGTTTCCTCCTGTTAACTGAAGCAGATCCATTGATAGAGTTTTTACTCTACTTACAACGTTTAAAGCGTATATGCTATTAAAAATACTCTGATAATTTAGCTCTCCTCCTAATCCAATAGCGCTCGGGGAAATCTCTTCTAGTAGTAAATTATTTATTACGTTCGCAAATGCTCCTATCCCGCCACTAAATTCTTCGCCATCGTACTCTACCACTACTGTAGTTTCTACAGGCGTAATTACAGGAGAAATAAGAGAAACATTAGTACCAATAGGAACTTTTTTTCTTAAGGCTTTTAGCATATTTGACCTAGTAACCTGCTCAAGCTCAGCCCCGTCAGAGTCACCTACACAGATCACTACAACTCCAGAAGGTGCTGTTTCTTCTATATCGAATCTTTCTTCGTAGCTTAAAACTTTAATTATAGAAGAGCTAGGTGCTAGAACTCCCACCTCGTCCTCATAATCTTGTGCAGTAATCAGGCCTCTTCTTTTTAACAAAGAAAAAGCTTTTGCCTTCATACTCTCGATAGACTCCAAGTCTTTACCACCTTGGATAGGCGACTCATTTGTTACTCTGTCTAATCCTAAAATATTTACATTTATTTTTTCAATAGAATTAGAGTCTAGGTTGTAAGCCCCGCCCCATTTTTCTGCCGTTACCATGCCTTTGCCAGAAACTAGAGAATCTCCTATTCTTACTTCAGACTTTAGTATAAAATTAAGTCTGTTTGCCGTGCTAACAATAGTTCCGGCCGGGATGATTACGGTACGATTAAAATTATTGGTTTTTATAAACGTGACATCTGTTACAGCTTTTGCGCCAATAGACCTTTGAATACCTAACTGTCTGAGCCATTGAAGAGTATAAGCTTCTGGAAGGGCGTTCAAGTAATAAAGTAATTCGCTTTGTGCGTAAGCCTGCCCCTCCACAAGTGCAGAGAGAGGAGAAGCCGGACTAAAATCATTTAGTTCTCCGCCAGACTCAAGAAAAACTTTGGTCTGCATGTCTCGAACTAAAGCCGGAGTGTTTCTCGGGTCAAGCTGCAGAGGTAAAATTGGTCCGTAAATATCAGCCATTAATTCGTACCAAGGTCAATTGTTGTAAAATCTATATTATAAATAGCCTGTTGTGTAGGAAACACATCGAAATCGTCTGACAAGCTACTAAGCGCAGAAGACCCTAGATAGTTAAGATCTACGTTTTCGTACCCATCTGGATTTAGTAAACTTTCACCTAATAGAGAGACTAGAGGGTATCCTACGTACCCTTGAACTACTGATTTTTTAATAGAGGATCCTTCATTTTTATAGGCCACACCTTTGTAGTAATCTACAGGAGAGATTGTTCCATATACCCTATCTACTCCCCTTGAGTCTTTTGTAGATACGCCTTGCACATCTAACCTTACTAAATTGTCAGGAGGAGCACTTGTAATTTTTGTGTTTGGGTTATTAATAACCAGTACTAAAACACTAGAAACGTCCTCCCCAACGTACCCAAATTTTATAAATTCTTCTTCTATTTTAGAAGATAACGTTACTGAGTCTATTTCTAAATCCGAGTTAGCATTAAACCTATATACAGTTTTTTCTACACTATCAGAAAAAATAGTACTAGGAGAAATAGAATATGTTGAGTATTCGTCTATGCTAGACAAAAATATTTCCAATAACGTCGAAGAAAATGTATCGACATCAGATGCATATAAGTCGATAAAATCTGTTATAATCTCTTCAGAGTCATACTCTGATTGAATTACAGACCTAAATACGTCCAAGACAAAGTTTTTTGTTCCTACAAAATCCAAGAAAACTTGAGAGGGTCTTTGGCTATCTATAGCCTTTGTTTTAGATCCTCTTTTTATCTGATCTGCTACTGTAGGAAAAAGAGAAGAAGACCCGTAGGCTACGGCCGCTAATCCTCCAGTCGTAGAGAAACTATCAGTGAGAAAATTGCTTTTGGCCACATTTGAAATGTATCAATCTAATATAGCTTTAAACCGTGGAAAGCAGTTTAAAGGAAGTATAGACTAAGTACAATAGAATTGTAAATGAGTCAAGCATCTATTCAAATTCTGACCTCTAACATAACTGGAGAGGAGCCTTTCATCGGGGACCTGGATGAAGGGGAACTTTTTGCCAATAACGCAGACGGCAGAGTCTGGATGGGAGATTCTATTGGATCTCCTATAGAAATAGGCGGAGCTGTTAAAAACAGTCCTATGGGCTCATTACGCCTGGCTAATTATTTGTCAGTTGACGTAAGTAACGCCGAAAATCTACCTATTTCAAATACTAATCCTTTACTCATACCTCAAGGATTTTATAGAGAAGCGAGAGTTTTAATTACTTTCCCGCAAGATCCCGTGTCAAGTGTAGTCTATTTTGATTACCCCGTAGACTGGGGCACCCGAGACTCCTGGGTTTTAAGATCCACAGGAGTTACATGGGGAGAAGGCCTAGTAGCATTTGACGAAGATGCAAATAATCCTATTGATGCTTATAGAGCAAAAGATAGACAAATGATGGTGGAGCTTAGCTCCTTTGGCCCTAATGATTCCTGGATGGGCAGATTACTCTGGATCAATAATATTTCATAATTTGAACTCCAATGCTTGACAAGATTACGTTCGTTAACGGGACAATCGTTACCAAGGAGTATCTCAATGAGGTACAAAACGGTACAGACTTCTCTGGCGCACCTGCCAGAGATAATTTCTATGCAGCAACAGACGCAGAAAAAGCTTCTTGGGGCATAGCTCAGAGAGACAAACTTAAAGACTACGAGATTGCTAATCCGCGCGAAGAAGGAGAAACAGCAATTGGTAGGCTAGCTCATGATGGAATTATCTTAGGGCATGGTGTAACTGACTTTACTGGCTGGTCAATTGCAGACGCAACTTTCACCGCTCCAGAGACTGTTCCTGTAAACATCGGCGACGATCAAACCATCACAGTTGACCTAAGTGGGACTCCTGAAAGTTATGCAGTTGTTGTAGAAGCCGGAAAGATTGTCCTTTCAACGGGCACTATTTTTGATTGGCATAGACAGTTTGTAGGACTGGTTAACACAGGCGGAGACAATTATATCTATGTAGTAGAGAAAGCCGGTGACGTTGCTGAGCCTAAAATTGCAATTAGTAACGCGTTCCCTTCTGCGTCTTCAGTACCTCATATTCCTCTTGCAAAAGTTAGTGTTTCTAACGGTAAGATAAACGTAGATGGAGTAGTGGACTACCGCCCCAGTCTATATATAGGTGCACTTAACAACTACTCAACTGGCGTATTAAAAAATACTCCAATCTTTAATGAGTCAAAAACTATCAATTCTTGGGATAGAGCTATCCTTGATACTAGGAACGGATCAGTAATTGTCACTCTCCCTGCATCTCCTACAGATAACGACAGAGTTGCTATTGTTGACTTAGAAGGTTCGTTTGATCGTTATCCTGTAGTCCTAAGACCTTCTGACGGCACAAAAATTAACAACTCTGTTGATGACTGGATCATTAACATCCGCGACTCTAACATCGAGCTGTTCTACAACGAATCAACCGCTGAGTGGAGATTTGAAGAAACCCCTGGATCCGAATGTAACCCTAGACTGGGTACCTTCATTAGTTGTGGCGGTAGAGAATTTATCGGAGTTAGAGAGGCAGGTGAATGCCCTGATGGCCAGGCTATTCCTGGCGAGTATCCGAACCCTTCAGAAGGAGTATATCGTTTTGAAGCAGCTACTACAAAGTGCTATAAAGAAATTAACACAACTGCTGCAATTTATTCAGACGGTGAAGGTGGCCTAATCAAGGTATTTGGTGCGGACAAATGTAAAAAAGTCGGTGCTGGTGGAGTATCTTCTGGGTCTGAAATTGCAAAAAATATAATTTATGTCGACCCAGCCGTGGGCGACGATAGAGTAATTAATAATGGAACAGATTCAAGTAGACCTTTTAGAACTCTTGAAAGAGCAATTTTAGAGGCAGCGAGAGGAAGCAGAAGGACCGAGGGCCTTGATGCTTACGACACCACTGTTATTGAACTAGCACCCGGCGATCACTACATTGATAACTTTCCTGGATTAAATGCAGTTGGCGCGATTTCTTCAGGAGATCCGTACATTAAGCAGGTAACAACTGGCGTTACTTCCTTAAAAGACTGGACAAAAGAATCTCCTTATATCTCTATAACGACAAACAATAACGCTGCAACTCAGCCTCCCGTTGCTTTTTCTTTAGGAAGATCTCTATATACGGCCTCTGGAGCTGTTGGCACTATATACAAAATAGAGAAAGAAAGCATTAACTCTGTTGAGTGGAAAATCTATCTACAATACGTGAATGGATCTTTCTCTCTAGGCGACGAAATCTTTATTAATAGACTTTCTGATGTCAACCCCTCGTCAGGCGGACTAATCATCCCTAGAGGTATTTCTATCAACGGCGTTGACTTAAGAAAAGTTCGCGTCCGTCCAATGTATGTCCCGGCTTTAACACCAGGGCAAAACACTGCACAAGACAAAAGAACCTACATATTTAAAGTAACAGGCGGTACTTATATATCCTTGCTTACTTTTACAGATAATCAGCAAGTACCAAGAACTCACAACACTGTTACTTGCGTTGGATACGCCTCTGAAGAAGAAATCAAAGGATCTCCTGCTGAAACTTCTTTCTACACTAAGATCTTTTCATTATTTTCTGGCATTGATGGCTGGGGATCTCAAGATGGCATAAGCGAGGTAGGCGCGGAAACTACAATCGTTGCCCCTCTTGCAGCAAGTAAAGAAGATAGGTCTCAAGATACTGAGCAAAACGTAACAGGGGTCAAAACTCCTGATATTAATGCCACAGTCCCAGAGTATCCTGGCGGCATTGCTCTTTCTACAATAGACGGAGGAGCGGCAAGTACCTACAAACTTCCAGACGTTAACTCTACAAGATCGTCTTCCCCATACGTATTTAATTGCTCTGTTAGATCCATATTTGGTCTTAACGGGATGTGGGTAGATGGCTCCAGAGTTTCTGGCTTCAAGTCGATGGTTACAGCGAACTACACGCAAGTTTCGCTACAAACAGATCCAAATTGCTTTGAAACTCCTACAGTAGAATATTATAACGACCCTCCTACTAACAAGCAAACTGGCTCCGGTAAGAGATACAGAGAAAGCACTGCTGATCCTTTCAAGTACCGTCACTGGGGCTTTAGAGCAAGTAGCGATGCTCAAGTTCAGTTAGTTTCTTGCTTTGTTATCGGTAACGCAGATCATTTCGTTTCAGAGTCCGGTTCTGACTTATCTATTACGAACTCTTGTTCTGACTTTGGAGATATCTCGCTAAGAGCGCTGGGATACAAACCAGAAGCCTTCTCTCAAGATAATGGTGTCCCCTCCGGTACATACGGCGGAACTAGAATTACTCAGATAATCCCGCCTCTGCCTCTTTCTTATTCTCCTCTTGCTGACGGAAGTAAAGCAACATTAACAGATACATCTATTAACACGGGATTAGTCTTAGACTATCAAAAAACTCTAGATTACGTAGTTGCAGCAAAAACTAGTAGTAATAACGCACCAAGTGTAATTAGGATCTATGTAAAAAATTCTAATAACGCTTCACCATTTACATTAAAGAACGCCCCTAAGGCAAACGACGTTGCTTTTGGTCAGTTCTCTTACACGAAAAAAACAGAGAACGGGGAGTATATTTTAGCGGGTGGCAAGAAAAGAACGAACAGGCAGAGAATCTATATATCTGGTTTTGACGAATCAGGTACTTCTATTCAGTACACCGGAAACATCCAAGTTGTCGAGGAAGGCAACCTTGGGTACCAAGAACTAGATGACAGATCTAAAATCTTCATCTGGGACACCTCTAAGTCCGCGTGGTATATCCCTGTTAAAACTGCGGGAATTGTAGAAGAGATTTACAATAAAAATGCAGAGAATAAAGGAGATCTTGATGGCGACGGCTTCCTGCTTAAGAGATTCAACCACGCGTTTAGATTTAAATTAAATCCTAGTGGTAGTAATGCCACTTATGCGAACGTAGACTTTATATTTGATAAAGCACCGGTCAAGCTCATAAGAGGAGTTGATGGCAGAACAGACCGCCAAAGGGTTTACAAAGTCTTATTAGAAGGATTTAATAGAGACTTTGGCTTAAGAAAGCCTCAAAGCTACTACATCCTAGAAAAGCAAGTTGGACCTTTCTTGAACGGTGGAACAGAGCTAACATCCGATCCTCTTGCAGTAACTCAAGTAATTTCTTATAAAGACTTTTATAATGTAGAGGAGTCCGAATCCACTAAAGGAAAATATATTTCCTACCTAACTCAGTCTTCTGTTGCCAGAGACGTGTTTACCGGAGACTTTATCCCCACACGTGACGCCGACGAGCCAGAAGCTACCGAAGATCCTGCAAACTCAATCACTCGTACGGCTCTGGTCAAGATGAACAATCGCCCTGGAGTAACTTATGCCATTGACTCAATTGGTCCAGGCGTAAATCCGATTAACATCTTGGTTGATAGCAATTCAACCGTACCCGGTTTCCTAGTTGGTTTGCATAGACCTTCTGTTATTAGAGCTTCTGGCCACACTTGGGAGTGGACAGGGTACCTTAACTATGACACTGCTTTCCCTAAATTCCAAGGTGATCCGCTAGAGCAAGACTTTGCTCTTGGTAAGACAATCGTAGAAGAAACTGGCGGTAGAGTTTATGCTACAGGCATGAACGAAGAAGGTAATTACTATCTGGGTACTACTGTATTCGACCTTCGCTCCGGTGAGCAATTCTCCATCCCTCTAAAGGCAGAAAATGAAGTTGGAAATATATCTAACCAAGTACTTGCTAACGTAATTGTTAAGAACACTTTGTTAATGCAAGATGAGTCTTCGCTGGTGTTTGGAAACGGGACCTCAATTCTATTTGGAGCAGACACAGAACTAAAAGGAACAACTGCAGGTGTACTAAACGCAGAAAACGCTGGAAGCCTCTCTGTATACGCAACTGAGACCACAGCAGGATTTGTTCAACTTGCGTCTGAAGATACAATTAGAGGAGCCTTTAATGAGGGTAGCATAGGTATCGCAGATAAGGTTGCAGTTACAGCAGCAAACCTTGCAACAGAACTACAATTCAGAGAGAGTTCAGCATTGCAAGCCGGAACAGGGGTCTCAATTATTACTTCTGCTGAAGGCATAGAAAGACCCGGTGGCGATCCAAACGACGATTCTGATAATTTCTACCCTCAGATCGTTTCTATTGGCCAAGATGTATCAACATCTGCAGATGTTACTTTTGCTTCCGTAAAAGCTATCGGTGACGTCATTGCTTATTATGTTGCAGGGTCATCTGACGCTAGACTAAAGAACAATGTTATTTCCTTAGATGGATCTCTGAGCAAAGTAGAGTCTTTACGTGGAGTATCTTTTGAATATAAGCAATATCCTGGAGTACCTAGGATCGGATTTATTGCCCAAGAGGTCAAAGAAGTTATACCAGAGGTTGTAAAAGCTGATAAAGACACAGACATGCTTTCTGTAGCTTATCAAGATTTAGTACCGGTGTTAGTCGAGGCTATTAAGGAGCTCTCTGACAGAGTTAAAAAACTAGAGCAAGGCTGAGGAGGAAATAAGCTATGGGCAGCGCTACTATAACCCACGTATTCAACGACCTTACCAACACCAATATCTCTGGACCAGGCCCCGCAAGCTCCACAGAAGTTGGTGTACAAGCATTAAACTTAGCGGCCACTGGAGGCGGAAATGGTCGTAGTGAAAAACATTATAGGCTTACTTTTAATATCCCCGGCATAACCATAAGTGATAAAAACTTTGTTTCATTTAGCACAGGAAGCGAGACAGCATCTCACCCCACGCTTGGAATAGCTCCCCCGGACGGCATCACCAGCGGAATTTCTTTCAGTAGCTACCACGAATTAGACGGTGACAATCATGTACGCGTTTGGTTTTCTAGCGGTGGTAGTAATAGCTTTGTAAGGTCTATAACTGTGAACTACCCTGGAAATTCTGGTGATTCTCCTGGTGACGCCGGTTGTGTTAATGGTCCCTGGGTTCCTGCGCTCCCTCCTGCCGGATGCCCTTCTCTCCCTTCCTCTGGGTCTGGTGGGTCTGGTGGGTTGTTATTAACTCAAAATGGATCTAATGGCATTACAGTAAACTTAGAAAATTATCCAAACAAACTTGTTACCCTGGAGCTAGTGGGCGATTTTGGTGGGTCATCTTGGTCGAACTCTTGTACAGTTACTGCCCCTAACTCTTCTGATATACTTGTTGGTGGCTCACCCGTTGGTGGTAGTCCTTACTCAAGAGCAAATTTTACACAAACTAGCAATTTTAACGCAAAAATATATAATATAGACGGCGGAAGTAGTTTTACAGTGAGTAGCAGCTCAACAGACGGAACTCGGCCTCAAAGAACAATAAGGGAAGAAGTTTGCACCACATCTGCTCCAGACGCTGACGGTAACACAGTCACTACATGCGTTTGCGAAGAGAGCATTGAATACTATTCCCCCTGGCTTCCTTGCACTAAGGGGGTACAAATTGGTACGTCTAGTGGCAGCACAGTGACTTGGGGATACACTGACGGCAACGGAGGGTCGACTCCAGCCCAGTCGTTTACACTTAGAGTCTTAAGTACTAAAGACGTTTTGCCATTTACAGGCTCAGTAGGTATGGAAGACGTACAAAACTATTGTTGGGTTACTCCATCAGACGACGCTTACCTAGACTTGGCGTTAGATGATAACGGCGAACCAGGCCATTCTGCCGGCGATTACTACAGGCACCCCGACAAAGAGAGATTTAGAAGCCCGTCAGAACAAGCCTCCAGAACAAACATTAACGCAGGTGGTATAATATACCAGGAGTTTAGAGGAGTGGCAGGAGCCGAACCACCTTCTTAGTAGTTAAATAGAAAATGAAATTAACTTTAAAATCATCTAGTGGCAAGAAAGCAAGAGCTCCTAGATGGTGGCAAAACGCAGTATCTAAATTACCTAAGGTTTCTTTGCCCTTCATTGGGCCTAAAGTTTGGAATAAAAAACTCGCTTATAAGTGGGTAAACTCAGTGCCAGATAAATGCCCGTTCGAGAGACAGCTTTGGCTAGGAGAAACCCTTTTGCTTTATATCCCGCCTTTATGCCCGTTTAATCCTGTGTCAGAGCAGCTCTATAGAATAAAGCTAGAAGCTAAGACTTACCTCTACGACCTAGAGAAGTAGGTTAAAGAGAGATGTGGGGTTGACATGACGTCTTTCCCATGATATAATAACTAAGTGAGCTAAGAGAGATCTTACTCCAAAGGACCTATTACTAAAAGGATAAAACATGTCTTTTCAAATCAACACGATTGATATTTCTACTAACGCGCCTTCTCTAGCACCGCTTGCAGGCCGTGAGTATACCAGTGAGTACACTTCTCTACCTAACGCCAACCTTCCAAAGGTGATGCGTAAAGACCTCGATACTGTCTTCCAGTACCTAACCAAAGAAGAGCTTCCTCTCGATGAGAATACCTTCTTGATTAAGTCTCGTGATAGCATCTACTTCCGTCTCTTTGGCCCAGTCCTTAAAGTCGGCACTGAGGGCGTAGAAGATACTAAGGACGGAGAGCTCTACATCCAGTGGGGTCCCCGATACATCCCCGTTAGCCTTGGCAAAGATGGCTTTAAAACCACCGATGGCCGAGAGATTGAAGCCGAGTTTGGGTCGTATAACTTCTCAGGCCGCGGTGAAGACGCAGCGCTCTTCATGGCAGTAGACGTAGAAGGTGGTCAAACTGTCCTTCCAGTTGCTGTTCGTTTCACAGACTGGGAAAACCCTCTTGAGCCTAAAGCAATGAACGCTTTGGCTAAGAAAAAGCCTGCTGATATTGTCGGCTTGCTTCAGAAAATCACCGCTAAGGGTGGTGGAAACGGAACTCGAATCGAGCCAACCGATGAAATCGACTTCCGTGAACTTGAGATCAATACACCTTATGAGGTAATTGGATATTACCCATGTAAGACTTCTTATGGCTTGACCTATCGCATCTTGATCAATAACTGTCCTGAAGAGGGTAAGATTGCAGGAGCCTGGGCTCATAGCTCTATCCGTCCTCTCCTTGCTACTAAGCCTGAAATCAATCAGGAAAAAGCTGCTACGCTAACCCTTCGTAGCAAAGAAGAAATGGACAATGGACGCATTCGCATCCGCTCCACTCTTCTCTTGGCTCAGCAAGAAACGTCTGAAGAAGATCTTAACTTAGATTTCTGATATAGATATAAAAACTTAATAGTTCTATCTCCCTGTGACTACAATCACGGGGATTTTTTTGTTTAAAGGAAGGTTACCGCACAAAATAAAACATGGAAGAAAAAGAGCTAATAGTCCCTGAGGGCTGGAGTGCTTACTCTGAAGAAAATGCCGGGATGGTAGACCCAGGACCACAAACAGGTGAGGATGAGTATCATTCTCAGTATGTAGATCCTGACGGCAAATACGGAGCAGCCAAGTCCGACAAGCCCGATGTCAGTTCTTATGGTGGCTAATAGCTGTGTACACTTTGTCTAGGCCGTGATAGAATAACTCTATCTACAGGCGCCTGATGCCGGAAAACATCCTTTTAGTTTCAGACATCCATTCGCGAGATGATGCTCTCCCCCGGCTCATAGACAACCTCTCTGCCCAACTCAACAACAAAGCCCACCTTGTTTTTCTAGGGGACTTAAATGATTGCAGAGATAAGTCTTATCAGGACAAGTGCAGCTTTCAAAAAATCTACACCTTAGTTCGTCAGTTATGCGATGAAGGCTACGCCACCCTAGTCCATTCAAATCATTCACAAAATCTTTGCGACCACTATATTGGCCGAAGAAAAGTAAGAAAGAACATAATGGGGTTCAAGCATACCTTAGCAGAGCTAGATGAACTAGAAGATACATACAGAGAAGATATGATAGAGTGGCTGGATACCAGACCCCTCGGAGTAAGTTATACCCTAAATAACGGAAAGCATTACCATATTGCCCACGCGT
>Ga0209557_1001270_pt1 | contig 14143 bp, 13 predicted proteins | sample SaaInlV_120m_DNA_4_FD_184672 | JGI IMG/M metagenome (GOLD analysis project Ga0209557, IMG submission 184672) | Marine microbial communities from expanding oxygen minimum zones in the Saanich Inlet - Saanich Inlet SI074_LV_10m_DNA (SPAdes) (version 2) | ecosystem: Environmental > Aquatic > Marine...
ATTTCAAAATAACGCCAATTGGCATGGACAGTTGGTAAGAAAGGATTTTTTGGATGCAGTACCAAACTCAAACCACATGCAAAAAAGTGGCCTTCTTCTACTTGAAATTGATTTCTTAAAACTTCTGGTAATTCTCCATGAACAGCAGATATATTTACACCTCCTTTTTCAAAAATAGCTCCATTTTCAATCACACGAGTTCTTCCTCCTCCACCTTCTTCTCTTTGCCAAGTGTCTTCTTTAAACTTTGCAAGTCCGTCTACTTCTTCTAATTTAGAGGTTATGGTTTCTTGTAAATTCTCTATGTAATTATAAAATTGCTTTTTCATTCTCTTTGTTTAATAACTCTACAGTTTTAAGTGATGCTGCTGTTACAGATAAGGGTAAAACAATAATAATCCCTATAACTGGGATGAACAAACAGGTCATAAAAATGATTCCATTTCCAATACAATAGCCTTTATTTTTTTGAATAAAATTAATGCTATTTTTATAGTTCAAATGCCTTTCTAGAGTATAATCCATATTTCCAAAACCTGCATAATATGCTTGTAATAAGAATAAGAAACCTGTAGAAAATATATTTACAAAAGGAATAAATTTTAATAGTAATATAGGAATTGTAAATACTATTTCTTTTCCTAAATTTAGGATATTTATTCTAATACCTCTCCACAATTGTTCTTGAAAAGTAGTTATCTTATAATTGTTATGTAACTTTCCATTGACATGGATTTCTATTTTTTCTGAAACAGCACTCATAAAGGGAGCTGACAGTGCTAAAATAATATACTTATACAAAATCAACCCAATTACTAAAACAAAAATTCCCCCAAGTATAGGAGTGATTGTTACCATTGTTTCTTTACCCCAATCCCATATCCACATATTTGCTAAAACCTGACCCATCGAATCTGAGGATGCAAAGGCTGTAAAACCAATAAATACAGCAGTAAATAGACTAATTACAATCGGAACTATAAAGTATTTCCAAAGTTTAAGTTTGTATAACAAACTAAAAGCACTTGCGCATGCTCTGATTCCTGAAAATATATTCTTAATCATTTACTTATGTTTGCGTTAGCGATTGAAATGACATCCTTTTATGAGTATTCGAATAAAAGATAAAATGGAAAGCGCGCCCTTTGAGGAACGCCCAAATTATGATTTATAAAACTTTATACTCTTTTACAGCATCTACAAATGCTTTTGCATTGTCTAGAGGAATGTTTGGTAAAATTCCGTGACCTAAATTTACAATATATCTGTCTTTCCCAAATTCATTAATCATCTGATGCACCATTTTCTTAATTTGAGCTGGTGGTGACAATAATCTTGATGGATCGAAATTTCCTTGCAAAGTTATTTTTCCGCCTGATAGATAACGTGCATTTCTTGCAGAGCAAGTCCAATCTACACCCAAAGCAGAAGCCCCTGATTTAGACATTTCATTTAAAGCAAACCAGCATCCTTTACCAAAAGCAATTACAGGTGCATCTTCTTTTAGTGCATCTATTATTTGCTGAATGTATTGCCAGGAAAATTCTTGATAATCTACTGGTGATAGCATGCCTCCCCAAGAATCAAAAACTTGAACGGCATTCACTCCTACAGAAACTTTTGCTTTTAAGTACGCAATAGTGGTCTCTGTTATTTTCTGTAATAATTGATGCGCTGCAATTGGGTTTGTAAAGCAAAATTCTTTTGCTTTGTCAAAGTTTTTAGAACCTTGTCCTTGAACCATATAGCACAAAATTGTCCAGGGTGAACCAGCAAAACCAATTAATGGAATCTCATTATTCAATTTTTCTTTTGTTGCTTTAATTGCTTGGTACACATAGTCTAGTTCTAGCATTACATCTGGTACTATAACATTATCTACGTCTTCTTGAGTACGAATTGGATTTGGCAAAAAGGGTCCGAAATCTGGTTTCATTTGCACCTCAACATTCATTGCTTGAGGGATCACTAAAATATCTGAAAATAAAATTGCAGCATCCATTCCGTATCTACGAATTGGCTGTACTGTTATCTCTGAGGCCAATTCTGGAGTTCTACAACGTGTAAAAAAATCATATTTTTTTTTGATTACTTGAAACTCTGGCAAATACCTTCCGGCCTGACGCATCATCCAAACGGGAGGTCTATCTACTGTTTCTCCTTTTAATGCTCTTAAAAATAAATCGTTTTTAATCATGATTTAGCTTTTGGCTATTCGCTGTTCGCTTTTGGCTTTGGCTACTAGCTATTCTTATTTTTATTTGACGTCCTCATAGATAAACTAAGGAACCTATTATTTGATAAGTTCTAATCTATCAGAGCTAATGACAATTAATTTACATCTCTGAAACAGCTTTCATTGCTTTGTCTACTGCAATTGTTAATTTTTTCATATCTCTTGCTGAAATTGCTGTGGATAAAAACCATGCTTCAAATTGTGAAGGCGGTAAAAACACACCATTTCGTATCATTTCCCAAAAGAAAACCGCAAATTTGTCTGTATCAGATGTCTGTGCTAGTTTGAAATTGGTAACTCTTTCTTTTGTAAAAAAAGGGTTCAACATCGAACCAAATCTATTTACAGTTAAATCTACTTTATATTTTTTAGCAGTTTCTAATAAAATTATTTCTATCGCATTTCCGATTTTTTCAAACTTATGATACGGGTTTTGCTTTTTTAATTCTGTTAATGAAGCAATTCCTCCAGCCATGGCTATTGGATTACCGCTCAACGTACCAGCCTGATACATTCCTCCTAATGGCGCAACTTGTTCCATGATTTCATTTCTCGCACCGTAAGCTCCTACAGGAAAACCTCCTCCTATTACTTTTCCTAAACAGGTAATATCTGCTGTTACTCCTAAAACTTCTTGTGCACCTCCAAATTTAGAACGGAAACCAGTCATTACTTCATCTGCGATTAATAGGGCTCCTTTTGTTTTTAAAAAGTTTTTTAATTCATTTAAGAAATTATGCTGTGGGATCACAACTCCCATATTACCACAAATTGGTTCTATAATTACAGCTGCTATATCTTTGTGTTCCTCAAAATGTTTTTTTACACTATCTAAATTATTGTATTCTGCAATTAAGGTATTTTTTACGGCCTCTTCGGGAACTCCTTTAGATCCTGGTAGACTCAAAGTTGCTAAACCAGAACCGGCAGCTACTAATAATGAATCTTGGTGCCCATGGTAACAGCCCGAAAATTTGATAATTTTATCTTTACCTGTAAATGCTCTTGCCAAACGAACTCCGCTTATAACTGCCTCTGTTCCAGAATTCACAAAACGAACTTTATCCATTTCTGGAAAAGCATCACACACTAATTTTGCCAATCTAATTTCGTTTTCTGTTGAAGCTCCAAATGAATATCCGTTCTTTAATGCTTTTGCAACTCCTTTTTGAACTTTTTTATGACGATGTCCAATAATCATTGGCCCATAAGACAAAACTAAATCTAAATACTCATTGCCATCAACATCAATAATTTTACTTCCTTTTGCTTTTTTTATAAATAATGGATTGCCACCAACGGAAGAAAATGCTCTTACAGGTGAATTTACGGCTCCTACAAGATTTACCAATCCCTTTTTGTATAGTTTTTCTGAGTTTTTGAAATTCATTTTTTAAGTTATATCTACTATTGAGTTTCTTACATTCTAGGGCATAACATGTCTATTTATTTGTCACTTTATTGAGAGTTATAAATTGACAATATCATATAATATGTGTCATGCATTTAATATTCTTGCGGCTTCCTTTGCAAAATAAGTAATAATGATATCTGCCCCTGCTCTTTTCATTGACAATAAACTTTCTAACATTACTTTTTCACCATCAATCCAACCTTTTTCTGCAGCTGCCTTTACCATTGCATATTCTCCACTTACATTATAGCAAGCAATAGGTCTGTCAAAATTATTTTTTAGATCACGAATAATATCTAAATATGACAAGGCTGGTTTTACCATTAAAATATCGGCTCCTTCTTGATCATCAAAAGTTGCTTCTCGCATTCCTTCATCTCTATTTGAAGGATCCATTTGATACGTTTTTCGATTACCAAAACTTGGGGAAGAATCTGCAGCATCTCTAAAAGGGCCATAAAAAGCGGATGCATATTTTACAGCATATGCCATAATTGGCAAATTGACAAAGCCAGCATTGTCTAGAGACTCGCGAACCATGGAAATTGTTCCATCCATCATTCCTGAGGGAGCCACCATATCTACCCCTGCTTTTGCATGCGAAATTACTTGTTTTGCGATGTTTACTAAAGTAGCATCATTGTCTACATCATTGTTATGAATAATACCGCAATGACCATGGGATGTATATTCACAAAAACAAACATCTGTTATCACATATAAACTTGGATAGTTCTTTTTGATAAAACGAATTGCCTGCTGAATAATTCCGTTATCATTCCAGGTCTCTGTTCCTTCTTCGTCTTTATTTGAAGGAATTCCAAACAATAAAACTGCTGGAATTTTTAAAGAAACAACTTCCTCTAACTCTTTACTGATGCGATCAAGAGATAAACGTTTAATTCCAGGCATTGAAATAATTTCTTTTTCAATATTCTCGCCTTCTTCAATAAAAAGTGGGTATACAAAATCGTCTACAGATAATTTAGTTTCTCTTACCAACCTTCTAATTCCTTCTGATTTTCTTAACCTACGAGTTCTAAACATTTTTTAATATTTATTTTGAAAAATGAGTATTGACTAATTCTAAAATACTATCCACACTGGGTAAATTGGATACCTGAACATTTTTAAAATGTTTTCTTGCTTGCGCTGCTGTTGTCTCTCCAATACAGAAAGCAATTTTATTTGTACTGTTTTTTTGCAAATAACTATCAATCCCAGAGGGGCTAAAAAATAAAACTCCTGAAACTTCATCATTAATTTTGACTGGACTGAACATTGTTTTATAGGCTTCAACTTCGTTTACAACGACCCCATTTTCTTTTAAATAAGTTGGCAAAGTATCTAATCTAATATTACTACAGAAGTAGGTTACTTCTTTGTTTGTTAATTCAGTTGATAAGTATTCTCCTAATTTTGTTGCATTTTTCGCAACATGGGCAACTTTACCAATTCTATTTTCAATCAGCTTTTTTGTTCTTCTACCGACGCAAAATATGTTCTTAAAATTCATTTCATCTTTTGTAAAAGAATTTAATAAAGCCTCTACTCCATTCTGACTTGTGATCACAACATTTTCAATTTCATTTTTCACCACCTTTGGTGGTATTCTATTGAAACGAATTTTAATAAAATCGCTATCACTCACTCCAATTGCATGAGATAATGTTTCTTTTTGGAGCTCAGAAAGTTTTTTAGTTGAATAAATATCACCGATGTTGGTAATACGCTCATCTTCTTCAGACATTAATTCTTTTCCTCCTCTATTTATTACATAATCTGCACAATCTTTAGCCAAATAATCATGGCTTCCAACTTTTGCAGTTTTATTGACTGTAATTTTTTTAGAACCGTCTTTATTTAACAAAACACCTTTGAAGTTTATTTCTTCTGTTTTTCCGTCTATGTAGGCCAAAGCTCCGATTGGGGCAGTACAACCTCCTTCTAACAGATGTAAAAACTCACGCTCTATACTAGTACAAATTTCTGTTTCTCTATGATTTAGTTGCTCACATGCATCCAAAGAATAATCATCTTCCTGTAAACATGTGATCATTATTGCACCTTGACCTGGTGCAGGAATCATCCAAGAAAGTTTAATTGCTTCTGCTGGTATTTTTCCAAGACGATACAAACCTGCAGTCGCAAAAATAGCGCCATTCCAACTTTCACTATTTTCTAGTTTTTCTAGACGAGTGTTTACATTTCCTCGTAAGCCAGCTACTATATGAGTTGGATAACGGTTTAACCACATTGCTTTTCTTCTTAGACTTCCTGTAGCGATTATCCCATTTGGCTGTCCAAAAAATTCTTCTGTACCTTTTAAAACTAAGACATCTGAATAATCATCACGTTTTAGAACAGCAGCTTGGATGATTTTTTCAGGTAAAACGGTAGGTACATCTTTCAAAGAATGAACTGCAATATCGATTTTTTTATCAAGCATTGCAATGTCTAAGCTCTTTGTGAAAACACCTGTCACTCCAAGTTCATAGAGCGGTCTGTCTAAAACAATATCACCCAAGGATTTGATTGGAACCAACTCAGACTCATATCCTAACTCTTTTAACTCATTTCTCACTTTATTAGCTTGCCAAAGCGCTAATTGGCTATCGCGAGTTCCTATTCTTATTATTTTATGCATGGAGTTTTAATTAGGATTGAAAAACCTTATTGATTACTTGAAGGCTTTGTGAAACAGAAGTTTCCTCGTCTTTTAAATGTTTGACAAACTGTGTGGTTATTTTTTGAATAAAACGTGACGTTAAAATTTCTGCTTGAGTTTCATCGAAATGAGCTATTTTTTTCTTCTGAAAATTAATTTCATCGTTTTTTATGTTTTCCAATGATTTTTTTAAAGCCGCTATTGCTGGTGTAAATCTTCTGTGATTGAGCCATTCATTAAATTCTGCTTTGTGAGTTTCTATAATGGCTTCTGCAAAAGGAACTTCTAGTTGACGTGCAGCTAAAGTTTCATCTGTTATTTTAGAAAGCTCATCAATATTTACAAGAGAAACATTTGTATTCTCAGTTACCTCCTTTTCCACATTCTCTGGCATCGACAGATCTAAAATCAATAATTCTTTATGAGTACCAATGTGCTCTTTTAAAATTGTAGGTTTGTCTGAGCTTGTAGATACTATTAAAACATCTGCTTTTTCAATTTCTTCTGATAAATTTTCAAGAACAGCTTTTCTGATAAAAGTATGTTCTTTTACAAACTCATTTGTTTTTTCTTCAGTTCTATTAATTAGACAAACTGATTTATTATGCGTATATTCTGCTAGATTTTTACAGGTGTGTTTCCCCATTTTACCCAAGCCAAAAACTAAAATATTTTTTGAATTGTAATCTGGTAAATTTTTTATAATATATTGAACAGCTGCATATGAGACAGAGGTTGTACCAGAGCTTAATTTTGTTTCGTTCTTAACCCTCTTGCTAGCTTGAAGAACAGAACTTATCAATCTTTCAGAATATGCATTTGTAGCCTTTAGAGATTTTGCGAGTTTAAAAGACTGTCTTAATTGACCAACAATTTCGTAATCTCCTAGTATCTGACTTTCCAAACCAGTACCAATTCTAAATAACTGCTGAATAGCTTCTTGATTTTTGTAAATATTAGAAACCTTTGCAAATTCCTGAATTGAACCTTCTGAAAATTCGCACAACAATTCTATTAGCTGACAGGGTCGCTTTGCGAAACCACTAATTTCTGTTCTGTTGCAAGTAGATATTATGAAGACACCTCTAAAACCTTTTTCTTTTGCAAGTTTTAGTAAGGAGGATTGGTTTTCTTTGGTTAAAGAAAATTTTCCACGGGTGTTGACGTCTGCTTTTTTGTAACTAACTCCAATATTGTAAAAGTCTTCTGGCCTTTCTTCTTGCATATTTTTCTAAAAGTTAGTCAAAAGTAAAACCTTCATTTAGAAAAAAATGTCGCTTAAAGTACTTTTTATATCGCTGTATGTTTTTTATAAACATTTTAACAAAAAAACTCATGAAAAGTATTATTTTTGCTGAGTAATTTAGGTTTTTAATCGTTTTTATATAGAATGATTCTAAATAGAAACAATCTTTAAAAAAAGGGTTTTTATGTTTAAAAATGTCGGTGAAAGTACTTTTGAGGAAATTATCTTAGAAAAGGGGTTTTATGTCCTTCATTTTCAGAATGAAAGTAAGAATATTCAGAATTTTGAAAGAGAGATTAGCAGCACTTTTATTCAAGTTCATTTTTGTTTGAGAGGAAACTCAAAATTTTTATTCAATAATGGATCTTATTCTTTTGATGTTACAGACAACAGGTCTATTTTATTATACAATCCGCAAAGAATATTGCCTATTAATTTAGAAATTCAACCAAAAACAACATTGGTATCTTTGTTAATTTCCATAGAAAAATTTCATTCTTTATTTTCTAAAGAATCTGGCTACATCCCTTTTTTAAGTGATGAGAATAGCAACAAAAAATATTATGATGATACAGAAATAAAGCCAAGTGTTTCACTTGTTTTACAACAGATTATTAATTCTAATAGCAACAGTTCCATTAGAGATTTATATGTAAAGGGAAAAGTTTATGAATTATTAAGTCTTCATTTTCAAAAGGAAGAAAATACCGATGGTGAATACTGCCCTTTTTTAGTTGATGAACAAAATGTTTTAAAAATTAGAAAGGCGAAAGAAATTATCATCTCTAGAATGGCAGAACCACCAAGTTTACAAGAATTATCAACGGAAATAGGTCTTAATTTAAAGAAATTAAAAGAAGGTTTTAAACAAATTTATGGTGATACTGTCTACAGTTTCTTATTTGATTACAAAATGGAACATTCAAGAAAATTACTAGAAAGTAATCAATTTAATGTAAATGAAGTTGGCTTACAAGTTGGATACAGTACTGCTAGCCATTTTATAGCAGCCTTTAAGAAGAAATTTGGCACAACCCCAAAAAAATATGTAATGAGTTTAAATACATAAATATTTACCAGTTGAAACAATTAACACACTACGACATACAAAATGACTTCAAACAATTTCCAATTACAATTGTTTGTGATGCCATTAGAACTCCAGAAAACATAGGAATGTGCTTTAGAATTGCTGAGAGTTTTGGTGTGCAAAAAATCTATTTCCATGAAAATTCTCCAACAATCGAAAATAAGATTGTGAAGAAAACTGCCAGAAATACAATCCATCAAATTACACACGATATTTACACTAATTTTAATGAAATCATTCACCAGTTAAAAGAGGAAGGCAATTCAATTATTGGCATAGAAATTACTGATAAAAGTATAAATATTCAAGATTTTCATTTTAAAAATCATGAAAAAATCGTCTTACTTTTGGGAAGTGAGAGAAATGGAATTAAAAATACAAATCTTTTAGACAAAACTATTGCAATTCCCATGTATGGTAAAAATTCATCTATGAATGTCATACATAGCTTGGCAATAACTTTGTATGAGGTTACCAATCAAATAGCAAATAAAACACAAACTGATTCAATTTAAAAAATATTAAAACTCAGAAACTCATTTTAAATGAAAGGAATTTTACTAAATAATTTAGGATCTCCAGATTCTACAGAAACCAAAGATGTAAAAAAATATTTGGGTGAATTTTTAATGGATGAACGCGTAATTGACATTCCTTTTTGGAAACGCTGGATACTCATTAAAGGAATCATTTTAAAAATAAGACCAAAAAAATCTGGTACTGCCTACAAAAAAATCTGGTGGAAAGAAGGCTCTCCTTTGGTTGTAATATCAGAAAGATTTACAAAAAAAGTAATCGAAAAAACGGATATTCCTGTTGAATTGGCCATGCGGTATGGTTCTATGAGTATGGAAAAAGGTATTAAAAATTTAATAGAAAAAGGTGTTAATGAAATATTTTTAGCTCCTTTATACCCTCATTATGCCATGTCATCATACGAAACTGTTGTTGTTCAAGCAGAAGAGATTTTAGCCGCAAAGTATCCGCAAGTAACATTAGATACATTGCCCCCATTTTACAACAAACCAGACTACATTAAAGCGATGAGTGATAATATTGCAAGTCATCTTGATGGGTTTGAGTATGATCATATTCTGTTTTCATATCATGGAATTCCTGAACGCCATATAAAAAAATCAGACCCTACAAAAAGTCACTGTAAATTAGATGGGTCTTGTTGCGAGCGAAATTCTGTAGCACATTACACTTGTTACAGACACCAGTGTTTTGAGACAACAAAAGGAATTGCAAAATTTTTAGATTTGAAAGAAGGAACCTACAGCAACTCTTTTCAATCACGATTATTAAAAGATCCTTGGCTAAAACCCTACACAGATTTTGAATTAGAAAAATTTCCATCAGAAGGAAAAAAGAAACTAGCCGTAATCACACCTGCGTTTGTTTCTGATTGTTTGGAAACTTTAGAAGAAATTGCAATGGAAGGAAAAGAAGATTTCATAGAAGCTGGTGGAACAGATTATAAACACATACCCTGTATGAATGACAATGATGATTGGGTTGATGTAATGGTCTCGTGGATTAATGAATGGAAGAATAAGTAAAAGAGATTCCGTTGGAAGTAATTATTTATAAAATGAAAACTTAGTAACTTTGAAACTAAATTAAAAAAATGGATTTCTTATACGTAAAGGCTTTACATATTATTTTTGTTATTACTTGGTTTGCGGGCTTGTTTTATATTGTTCGCTTATTTATTTATCATGTTGAAGCAGAGAAAAAAGAAGAACCTGCCAAAGAAATTTTACAAACGCAATACAAATTAATGAGCAAAAGGCTCTGGTACATTATTACATGGCCTTCAGCTATTTTGGCGAGTATATTTGCTTTCTGGATGTTGTATAAAAATCCTTATTACCTTGAAATGTCGTGGATGCATATCAAATTAACCTTTGTTATAGCTTTGTATTTTTATCATTTTTCTTGTCAAAAAATATACAATCAATTACAAAAAAATATTATTAAATACACAGCTTTACAACTTAGAATTTGGAATGAAGTTGCTACTATTTTCCTTTTTGCCATTGTCTTTTTGGTAACACTTCAAAATGCAATCAATTGGGTATGGGGAGTTGTAGGAATTATCCTTTTTGGAGTTTTAATGATGTTCGCAATAAAGCTTTATAAAAAAGTGAGAGAGAAAAAGAACTGGGATAAAGCTGAAAAAGAAATTTTAGAAGAAAAATAAGCTATCCTTTGATACTCTGTTCGAAAGGAATTCTATTTACAATACTCCTCCCTAAGGTCACTTCATCTGCATACTCTAATTCATCTCCAACAGAAATACCACGTGCTATGGTAGAGGTTTTAATATTAAATTTCTCTATTTGTTTGTATATATAAAAATTTGTAGTGTCTCCTTCCATCGTAGAACTTAAAGCGAAAATTAGTTCTTTTACCTCTCCATTTTCTACTTTGTGTACTAGAGAATCAATCTGTAAATTTTGAGGACCAATGCCTTCAATAGGAGAAATTTTACCTCCTAAAACATGATATAATCCATTAAACTGAGACGTACTTTCTATAGCCATCACGTCTCTAATATCTTCAACAACACAAACAATAGCCGGATTTCGTTTACTATTGCTACAAATATCACACAAAATAACATCAGAAATATTAAAACATTTTTCACATGTTTTGACATCATTTCTTAAATGCAGCAATGCTTCAGTTAAATATTTTGTATTTTCTGACGGCTGTTTTAATAAATGTAACACCAAACGCAAGGCCGTACGTTTTCCTATTCCAGGTAAACGAGAAACTTCATTTACAGCATTTTCTAATAATTTTGATGAAAAATCCATAACTACAAATTTAACTTATTAATGAGAAAGGTATCCTAAAAAAAAGAAAAAAAAAGTACTTCTTAGTTTTTAAAGTCTTTATTCATTTATCTAAAAAATATCTTCTAAAAAACATATATTCGTAGATCACAAATGAGTAAATTATAAAAATGAAACCAGCATACATCCTTTTTTTAATTGTCGGCTATTTTAGTGTCTTATTTATTATTTCATACATTACAAGTAGATCTGCAGACAATAAAACATTCTTCAAAGCAAACAACTCATCTCCTTGGTATCTTGTTGCTTTTGGTATGATTGGAGCGTCTCTTTCTGGAGTTACATTTATTTCTGTTCCTGGCTGGGTAGAAGGTGCAAACATGAGTTATTTTCAAATGGTTTTAGGGTATGTAGTCGGGTATGCCGTTATTGGCTTAGTGCTACTTCCACTTTATTATAAGTTAAATTTGACCTCAATTTATACCTATTTACAAAACAGGTTTGGTGAATACTCCTACAAAACTGGTGCAAGTTTCTTCTTGCTTTCTAGAACAATTGGAGCTGCTTTTAGGTTGTTTCTAGTTGCAAATGTGTTGCAAATAATCGTCTTTGACGTATATGAAATTCCCTTCTGGGTAACAGTATCCATTACTATTCTATTAATCTGGTTGTATACATTTAAAGGAGGAATTAAAACGATTGTTTGGACAGATACGCTGCAAACTTTATTTATGTTAGTTGCTGTGGGCGTTTGTATTTTTACCATTTCTAACGAAATGGAAATTAGTAATATATTCTCCTACGTAACGAATAGCGAATTGTCTAAAACCTTCTTTTTTGAGGATGTAAATGCAGGCAATTATTTTTGGAAACAGTTTTTAGCAGGTGCATTTATAGCTGTTGTAATGACTGGATTAGACCAAGATATGATGCAAAAAAACCTAACGTGTAGAAACTTAAAAGATGCTCAAAAAAATATGTTTTGGTTTACCATAGTTTTAGTCATTGTAAACTTTTTCTTTTTAGCTTTAGGCGTTTTATTGACTGACTATGCACAACAAAATGGAATTGATGCTCATAAAGACCAATTATTTCCAATCATAGCAACTCAAGGTAGTTTAGGGCTAACCACAGCACTATTTTTTTTATTAGGGTTGATCGCTGCTGCCTATTCAAGTGCAGATTCTGCATTGACCTCTTTAACAACCTCTTTCAGTATTGATATTTTAGAAATTGATAAAAATAGAGACCCTGAAAAACAAGAAAAAATTAGAAAAAAAATTCATTTTATTTTCTCTTTAGTATTGATTGCAACCATACTTATTTTTAAATACTTTATTGCAGATGCTAGTGTCATCGCAAAAATATTCACATTTGCAGGATACACCTATGGACCCTTATTAGGTCTGTATGCTTTTGGAATGTTTACCAAACTCAATGTAAACGATAAAATAGTACCTATTATTTGCTTAACAGCGCCAATTCTTACTTTTGTAATTAGCCATTATTCCAAAGAAAAATTAGGGTTCGATTTTGGTTTTTTTGTATTGGTTTTAAATGGTTTTTTTACTTTTATTGGATTATATTTGTTAAACAACAAAAAAAATAGGGGTTTTGTTTCATACTAAAAAGTATGTATCACTTGTACGATATCACTGTTCCTATAGAAAATTAGAAATTTAATAGGAAATATAGATATATCAACCAAAGAAATGTCAAAAGACTTAAGTAATTACCGAAAATCTTATGAAAAGCAAGAACTTTTAGAAAGTAATTGCCCAAAAAACCCATTAGAATTGTTTAAACATTGGTTTAAAAACGCTGATGATTCTAACAGTGTAGAAGAAACAAATGCGATGACAATTTCTACCATTGGAAAAGACGGATACCCCAAGAGTAGAGTTGTTTTATTGAAAAGATACACTGAAGATGGTTTTATTTTTTATACAAACTATGCATCAGAAAAAGGAAAAGCTATTGCAGCTAACAATCATATTTGTTTGTCGTTCTTTTGGCCAGCTTTAGAACAACAAATTATCATCAAAGGAAAAGCAGAGTTTCTTCCTGAAGAGATCTCTGATGATTATTTTAAATCGAGACCTAATGGAAGTAAATTAGGTGCTTGGGCATCAAATCAAAGCTCTGTAGTAGCGTCAAGAGAGGAATTAGGTGCAAATTTAGAAAATTTTGAAAAAAAATTTAATGGAAGTGAAATTTTCAGACCTAAACATTGGGGAGGATATATAGTAACCCCTATTTCTGTTGAGTTCTGGCAAGGAAGACCTAACAGAATGCATGACAGAATTAGGTATTCTTTAGAACAAGATTTTTCTTGGAAAATAGAAAGATTAGCGCCATAAATTTTTATATTTACGATTGAACAATTAAAATTGGATGAAAACTTTATATATCGTTAGACATGCAAAATCTTCTTGGGAATATTCTGGGATAAAAGACATAGACAGACCTTTAAAAAAACGGGGAATAAAAGATGCGCATTTAATGTCTAAATTCTTGTTTAAAAAAATTAGTCGACCAGATGTTTTTGTTTCCAGTAGTGCAAACAGGGCGCTTCATACATCAGTGATTTTTTGTGAAAATTTTCAATATCCTTTATCGAACCTAAAAATAAAAAAACAACTATACAGCTTTAGTGACGGTTATTTAGTGAAAACAGTAAATGCA